>Ga0224554_1000328_pt1 | contig 41383 bp, 30 predicted proteins | sample 714S22024metaG_FD_180666 | JGI IMG/M metagenome (GOLD analysis project Ga0224554, IMG submission 180666) | Peat soil microbial communities from Stordalen Mire, Sweden - 717 S2 20-24 | ecosystem: Environmental > Terrestrial > Soil > Wetlands > Peat | place: Sweden: Norrbotten County, Stordalen... | reverse complement strand
CCTTTCCACAAACCTTGGAAATCGATGAAGCCGATTCCCACATTCCCACCGCCACGACGACGACGAGGATGAATTTAATCCTCAAAACCCGGCCGGTTAAAAGATACGCATTCTGAGGGCAAGTTCACAAAGCCGGGGATCAAAGCTCCTCAGTTTGCGCAAAATGGTAACCCGGAAGCTCCCCATTTCGCGTCCATCCGGGGAACTTCAGGCCAGCAATTCTGAAGTGCCCAGCGGCACCGAAGTGCCATATTTGGTTACCCCGTGCTCTTGCCAATCGATGCTCTCCCGTGACATGCTGCCTGCGGTCGCGATACCTTGATAGGTACCCGTCGACGGCGCGACCGAAGGAGCTTTCCGAACCCCCATGCCTATCCAAACCACATCCAGAATCTGGCACAACGGCAACCTCATCCCCTGGGAAAACGCAACCCTCCACGTCTTGAGCCACGTCATCCATTACGGCTCCAGCGTCTTCGAGGGCATCCGCTGCTACGGACAGCCTCAGGGCTCCGCCGTCTTCCGTCTCCCCGAGCACATGCAGCGCCTGCTCGACTCCGCCAAAATCTACCGCATGGAGATCCCCTTCAACCTCGAAGAGCTTTGCGCAGCCGTGGTCGATGTCATTGAAACCAATGGTGTTACGCCCTGCTACATCCGCCCCATCGTGCTCCGCGGCTACGGCGAAATCGGCGTCAGCCCCAAGGGCTCGCCCATCGAGGTTTACATCGCCAACTTCCCCTGGGGCAAATATATTGCCGGCCACGGCGGCGCCAACGTCTGCATCTCCAGTTGGAACCGTCTGGCCCCCAACACCATGCCCGCCCTCGCCAAGGCCGGCGCCAACTATATGAATTCACAGCTCATCCGCATGGAAGCCGAAATCAACGGCTACGACGAGGGCATTGCCCTGGACGTCGGCGGCCTGGTCAGCGAGGGCTCCGGCGAAAACATCTTCGTCGTCCGCAACGGCGTCCTCTACACTCCGCCCTTGGCCAACTCCGCCCTCTCCGGCATCACCCGCGACAGCGTCCTCACCATCGCCCGCCATCTCGGCCTCACCGTCATCGAGCAGTCCCTCCCCCGCGAACTGCTCTACATCGCCGACGAAGTCTTCTTCACCGGCACCGCCGCCGAGGTCTCCCCCATCGCCACTATTGACCGGATAGTAATCGGCGACGGCAAGCCCGGCGAAATCACCAAACGCATCGCCGACGAGTTCTTCGGCATTGCCAACGGCCTCAAGCCCGACCGCTTCGGCTGGCTCACCCCGGTCAAGGTCACCGCCGCCGACGCTGTACCGGCATAGCGCAGGAGATTCTGCAACACAAAGGGCGTCCGCAGCGGCGGGCGCCCTTGTTTTTTCCGATCAGTTTTTGCCGGCTCTCATGCTGGGTGCCCCACCTTCGCCGCGTGTCGCCGCGGCGACTCTTTGCGGCTAAGGTGGGAAAGCAGGAACCCCAACCCGCCACTCTCAAGCCCCATTGAGCGCTACTCATAGCGCAGCGCCACCATCGGCTCGACCCGCATCGCAGCGCGCGCGGGAATCAGTGTCGCCGCCAGCGCCACCAGGGCCAGGAGCAGTGCGACCGCGGCATAGGTGGCCGGATCGTGCGGCCCGACGCCGAACAGCAGGCTCTTGAGCAGTTGCGCGGTGGCCAGCGCCGCGCCCAGGCCTAACACCCCGCCCAGCACAATCAGCCGCACGCCTTCGCCGACGATCAGCCGCAGAATATTCATCCGCGTTGCGCCCAGCGCCATGCGCACGCCGATCTCCTGGGTGCGCTGGGCGGCGACGAAGGCGATGACTCCGTAGAGGCCAATGACAGACATCAAGAGGCCACAGAGGGCAAAGAATCCCAGCAGCGCTGTTTCAAAGCGCGGACGGTCGGCGAGTTTGCTCACGCTGTCGCTAAGCGTTTCAATTTCGACGGGCACGGTGGGATCGACTTGCGCAATCTGAGAGCGCACCCAGGGAGCTATTGCCGCGGGCGGTAGCGATGTCTTGAGAACCATCACGTTCCAGGGATGCCAATCGCCGGTGACGTTGCGCCTGAGACGGTAGAATTCCGGATCCTCAGCACCCGTCAAGCCGCCATTCTTTACGTTCGCCGCAACCCCCAGCACCGTGTACCAGGGGCCGTCCGGAAGCGTCTGCACATGCTGGCCCACCGGATCATCATCGCCGAAGAGCCGGGAGGCGAGCAGGCTGCTCAAGATCAGCAAGTTCTCATTGGAGGTTCGCTGCTCCTCGGTAAAATTCTGTCCGCGGACAATCGGAATTCCGAGCGCATTGAAGTAGTCCGGCGTGACCCAACGCCACGTTACCATTCCGCCTGTTCCGGCCGTCGAACGCGGCCTGCCGGAAACTGCGATATGGCTGAAGATCTGCTTTTCGCGAGTCTCGGACGGCGGAAGCCAGTTGGTCATGCCCAGGGCGGAAACACCGGGCAGCCGCCGCAACGCGGCCTCTGCTGCGAGAAAAAATTCCATCTGCTCTTGCGCGGTCGTATAGCGATAGCCCAGCAGCGCAATGTGCGCAGCCAGTACGCCCCGGGTCTCCATGCCCATAGGCTGGCGCTCAAGACTGCTGAAGCTGCGCATCAGAAGCGCCGCGCCGGTGAGCAGGATCATGCTGATGGCGATCTGTCCCACCACCAGGCAGCGGCGAGCGAAGGCGTGCGCACCGGAGCTTGTGGCGCGCGCAGCCAACGCAGCCGTCCGAGGTCGCTGCAATGCCGGGATCGCCCCAAAAACAGCTCCGCAGAAAACAGAAATCGTAACGGCGAAGAGCATGATGCGCAGATCAAGGTGAGCAGTTGCCAGAAACGGAATTCCCGCCGGCGCAATGGCGATGAACACGTGCAGCAGAATCTCCGCCAGAACCAGACCGGCGCCGGTTCCAAAAATCGTCAACAGAAAAGTCTCGGTCAATCTTTGCCGCACCAGGCGGGCCCGGCTGGCGCCAAGAACTGCGCGAACCGCCAGCTCCCGTTCTCGCTGTGCCGCACGCGCCATCAGCAGGCTGGCCACGTTGGCGCAGGCAATCAGCAGCACCGCCAGCACAGCTCCCAGCAGCACCCACGCAACTGTGTACACATCCTGCATCTGCCGGTCGCGAATCGATCGCACCCGCAGATGCACCTCTTTGCGGAATTGCGCCGGCGCCAGGTTGAGCGAATAATTGAACACAGGCTCAAGCGCCGCCTGAGCCTGTGCAATTGTGAGCCCCGGTTTCAGACGTGCAAACGCGTACATCACTGTGTCGGGGGCTTCCTTGCGCTCGGCTGCCTCGTCCAGGGCTTGAGGCACAACAATATCAGCGGGTTCCAAGGCAGGCATTTCGAAATCTTTGGGCAGCACGCCAATGACGCGCACCTGCTTGCCGTCGATGTCGATGAGCCGATTCAGAATGCCGGGGTCGAGACGTAATGCGAGAGCCACAATCCATAAGAGATGAGAGCAACTTTGGGACCGTTGGGCCGATCCTCTTCAGGCAGAAAATTGCGGCCCAGCAGCGGCGCAATCCCCAGCGTGGGCAGGAAATTCTGCTCCACGCTGGCGCAACTGAGCCGCGCGGGATTGCGCTCTGTCAGGTCGCAGGCATTCACGCCTGTCTCTGACGTAAATGCCTCGAATGGCTTCTGATTGTCGCGCCAATCGTAATAGGACCCGCCCAGCATGAACTCCTGCGGAATGATAGGCGCCACCAGGCCGACCGACACCAGCCGGTCGTCGTGCGCATAGGGCAGGCTGCGGAACAGAATCCGGTCCACCACGCTGAAGACTGCCGTGGTTGCGCCGATCCCCACCGCCAGCGTCGCAATCACCGCGATGGTAAACACCGGGTTGCGCCGGAATCCGCGCAGCGCATAGCGCACATCCTGCTCCACCGTCCCCAACCACCACCCCGGTCGCTGCTCGAAGGTCTGCTCGCGCGCCCGCTCTACGCCGCCGAACTCGATCAACGCTTGCCTGTGCGCCTCTCCCGGCGTCATTCCCGCCGCCACGCGCACCTCTTTCGCCTGCTCCACATGAAACCGGAGTTCTTCGTCCGTCTCGCCGCGGGTCCGGCGCGACACCAGAAAGCGTAATCGGGTCAGCAATTCCCTCATCATGCAGAAACCTCCGGGGCAAAGCCACTGGCCGGCAACATCCTGTCGCCCACCATTGGCGCAATCTTTCTGTAACTCAGGCTACGTCACATCGACTTGCCGGCGTGGACCCAACGCTATTCGTACCGCAGCGCCACCACCGGCTCCACCTTCATGGCCGCGCGCGCGGGAATCAGCGTCGCCGCCAGTGCCACCAAGGCCAGGAGCAGTGCCACCGCCGCATAGGTGGCCGGATCGTGCGGCCCGACGCCGAACAGCAGGCTCTTGAGCAGTCGCGCGCCAGCCAGCGCCGCGCTCAATCCCAACACGCCACCCAGCACAATCAGCCGCACGCCCTCCCCGGCAATCAGCCGCAGAATATCCACCCGCGTCGCGCCCAGCGCCATGCGCACGCCAATCTCCTGTGTGCGCTGCGTCGCGACAAACGCAATCACGCCATACAACCCGATCACCGCCATCAGCAGCCCGCAAAACGCAAAGAACCCCAGCAGCGCCGTCTCGAACCGCGGGCGGTCAGCCAGCTTGCTCACGCTCTGGCTCAGCGTCTCGATCTCCACCGGAACCGTCGCATCAAGCTGTGCAATCTGCGACCGCATCCACGGCGCCACGGCCTTGGGCGACAGAGCCGCATCGACGATCATCAGCGGCGCCGCTCCGCTCATTACTTCACCCACCGGCGCGCGTCCACCCCAGTCCTGGGCGATGCTCTGCCGGAGGAAGTAAATCTCCGGATCGTCCTGCTGCGTGAGTCCGCCGTTCTTCACGTTTTCAGCCACGCCTACGACTGTGAACCACTTGTCGTCGCGATTCCTCTGGATACGCTTGCCAATAGGGTCTTCGCCCGCAAACATGCGCGCCGCCAGCAGCCTGCTCAGCACCACACGGTACTCACTGGCCTTGCGATCCTCCTCGGTAAAGTTCCGGCCGCGAACGATGGGGATATTCAACGCCCTGAAGTAGTCGGGCGTGACCCCGCGGCTCACTACTGAGCCTCCCGTTCCCTGCGCAGGACGGGGTTTCCCTTCGGCTGCCAAGTCTGCGAATCGTTCATCGTTGTTCCAACCCCCTGGAGGCAGCGAATCGCTGAACCCCACCGCGCGAATCCCCGGAAGACGCCGCAGCGCCGCTTCCGCCTGCAGATAAAACTCCATCTTCTTCTGCCCTGTGTCGTAGCGGAAGCCGGGCAGCGCAATCCGGGCCGTCAGCACCCCCTGGGTTTCCATGCCCAGGCTCTGCTCCTCCATGTTCTCGAAGCTCCTGAGCAACAGCGCCGCGCCGGAGAGCAGAACCATGCTGATGGCAATCTGGCCCACCACCAGGCTCCGCCGCAGCACCGTGCGTTTGCGGGATTTCGCGGTGCGTGCCGCCAGGGCGACCGCGCGCGGCGTTTGCAAGGCCGGCAGCAAGCCGAACAGCGCTCCGCAGACCAGCGATACCAGCACCGTGAACAGCGCGATGCGAAGGTCCAGGCCGGCCTTGTTCAGAAATGGAATGCCTGTGGGCGCAAGGTCGACAAAAGCCCTGAGCAATCCTTCTGCCAGCACCATTCCCGCAGCGGCCCCCGCAAGCGAGAGCAATGCGGCCTCGGTCAGCGTTTGACGAATCAGACGTCCCCGGCTCGCGCCCAGCGCGGAACGTACCGCCAGCTCCCGCTCCCGTGCCTCGCCCCGCGCCATCATCAGGCTGGCCACATTGGCGCAGGCAATCAGCAGCACCGCCAGCACCGAACCGAGCAGAATCCAGGCCGTTAACTGCACATCCTTGGTTTCGCGGTCGCGCAGCGAGCGAATGCTCAAATGGAAGTCCTTGCGAATCTGGGCCGGAATCACTGTCTCCCGTGTGCGCAGGAAGAGGGGCTCCATCTCCGCCTTGGCCTGCGCAATGCTCACTCCTGGCCTGAGCAGGGCAAAGGTGCGCATCGGAGATCCCGGACTCGACTTGCGCTCCATTCCTTCGTTCAGAGCCAGGGGCAACATCACGTCAGGGGCCTGCAGTGTGGGCAATTCAAAGCCCTTGGGCAGCACTCCAACTACGCGGGCCGGACTGCCGTCCACGTCGATCGTCCGGTTCAGAATGCCGGGATCGCTGTTGTAATGATCCCGCCACAAGCCATAGGAGATGAGCGCCACTCGTGGTCCGTTCGGCCGATCCTCATCGGGCAGAAAGTTGCGCCCCAGCACGGGCGAAATTCCCAGCAGAGGCAGAAAGCCGGCTTGCGCCTGGATGCAGTTGAGTTGCGCCGGATTGGCTTCGACCAGGTCGCAGGCATGAAGCATCGTTCCTTGCGAAGCAAAGGCCTCGAACGGTTTTTGATTGTCGCGCCAGTCGAAGAAGAAGCCGCCTACCGTGAACTCCTGCCGCTCCAGCGACTGCACTAGCCCCACCGAGACAATCCGATCGTCGTGCGCATAGGGAAGGCTGCGAAACAGAATCCGGTCCACCACGCTGAACACCGCCGTGGTCGCGCCGATCCCCACGGCCAGCGTGGCAATCACCGCAATCGTAAACACGGGATTGCGCCGGAATCCCCGCAGCGCGTAGCGAGCATCCTGCAGCACCGTGCCCATCCACCAGCCCGGCCGCTGTTGGTGGCACTGTTCCCGCGCCCGCTCTACGCCGCCGAACTCGATCAGTGCCTGTCTGTGCGCCTCTTCCGCCGTCATTCCGGCCGCGATGTTCGCCTCGGTCGACTGCTCGACATGAATTCGAAGTTCTTCGTCCAATTCGGCGTGTGGCCGGCGCAAAACCAGAAAGCGCAATCGGGTCAACCATTCCTTCATCATGCTTGCGCCTCCGGAATCCCTCCCAGCACCAGGCCGATGGCCGCCGACAGCCGTTCCCAGGTCGCGACCTCGGTCTCCAATTGCTTCCTGCCCGTGCGAGTCAGCGCATAAAACTTCGCCCGCCGGTTGTTTTCAGAGGCTCCCCAATCGGCCCGGATCCACCCCTTGTACTCCAGCCGGTGCAGCGCCGGGTAAAGCGATCCCTGGCCAATCTGCAATACATCCTTCGACACTTGCTGGATGCGCTGGGCCACGCCCCAGCCGTGCATCGGTCCAGGAGCCAGCGTCTGCAGAATCAGCAAATCCAGGGTTCCCTGCAACAGGTCTGTCGATGGCGGCATGTTTCCCCTCGATATTCGACAACAGAATTACACCCCTTCCTGTCGAATGTCAAGGGAAAGCACGGTACAAAGGAGCCATGCGAAGATGAGCCGGCCACCCAGGCTGGAGGACCTCCACGGCTCGACTGGGACCACTCACTTCAGGCCGCGGTCCTATGACCCCCATTTGCTGCCGGCCTTCTACGGTGCGCCGCTTCTGCCGGGCGAGTATCATGAAAGGGTAGCCCCAGTGGACCTGGGCCACGCTGGCTTCGCTTGCGGGCGTCAATCAGCCATCGGCCGCGGTGGGCCGGGTGCTCACCGAGGCGCTCAAGCCAAACCGGCAGTCTGCCGCAAAACAGGTATCTCATCGTCAAGATAGTCAAGCCGCGAGGAGTAAACCGGCGACACGGCGACGAAGTGACGGACAACTGACCACTGAGAACTGACTACGGTCCAAAAGGAAGATTGCCGCGCGTGAAACCCGACATGAAAGTTTCGCTGGCCGGCCTGGAACTTATCAACCCGGCCATCGCCGCCAGCGGCACCTTTGGCTACGGCATCGAGTTTGAAGAGATCGTCTCGCTGGAGCGGATCGGCGCATTCGTCACCAAGGGCATCTCGCTGGAGCCGATGGCCGGCCACTCCGCCCCACGCATTGTTCAGACCGCGGCCGGAATGCTGAACGCCATCGGACTGCAGAATGTTGGCGTCGAGGACTACATTCAGCGCAAGCTGCCGCCGCTGGCGCGTTACCCCCTCTGCAAAGTCATCGTCAACGTCTTCGGCTACACGGTGGGTGACTACATCGCGGTCATCGAGCGGCTCAACCAGGCCCAGGGCATCGCCGCCTATGAGCTGAACGTATCCTGCCCCAATGTTCACGCCGGCGGCATGGCCTTCGGCTCCGATCCTGGCTCCCTGGAATACCTGGTCAGGCGGGCCAAATCGGCCTCCACGCGGCCCCTCATCGTCAAGCTCTCGCCCAACGTCACCTCCATCGCCCACATGGCCAAGGTTGCCGCCGACGCCGGCGCCGACGCACTGAGCCTGACCAATACTTTCCTGGCCATGTCCATTGATGTGGAGACCCGCCGCCCTCGCCTCAGCAACGTCACCGGTGGCCTCTCCGGCCCGGCCATCAAGCCCATCGCCCTGCGCATGGTCTACGAGACGGCGCGCGCGGTGACCATTCCCATTCTCGGCATGGGTGGAATCGTCACCCCGGAAGACGCCGTCGAATTCCTCCTGGCCGGCGCCACTGCCGTCCAGGTGGGCACGGCCAGCTACGCCGACCCGCGAGCCGTCGAACGTCTGGCGCATGGCCTCGAGTCCTGGTGCCGAGGCCACCAGGTGGAGCGGGTGGCAAGCCTCACCGGGGCGCTCGAGATTCCGCGCGCCTGAGCGCAAAGAATCCTGCGCGGTGCGCCGATCTTCAAGTGATCCGCCCGGCGGCCTGAGTCCGGGTCAAACGATGTCATGGCCCGGCAGCTTGACGCGGCTCGCCTTGTCCGGGACGAGGCGCTCGAACGTCTCTGAAGCCAGCGCAACGTGACGCGGCTATAAGTCCCAAGTTTTCAATCGCCATTCAGGCGTTGACGCCCGAACCGCGACCGTGTGATTGTGAAATGTCGACGATGAGAATCTGGGTGCCCCAGGTCTTCCGCCGTGGCGGACCGCGGCGGAAGACCTGGGAGACGACATATCCACACGGTCGCGGTACTAGATTGACGGGGCATCTCCGACCGGGCGGCCTCACTCCGCGCCGAAGATACGCTTGAAGAAGCGGCCTACGCGGTTGAAGAGACCGGGCTTCTTTTGGGGCGGGGGCGCGGCGGCGGGCGCAGGCGTGGCGGCCGCAGCGGGCTCGGCGGCCTTGGGGGCGTGGTCGGCGGCACTATAGGCCAGGGTCTCCGTGGTCTGCGGCTGAAGGCCGGGCTGAGCGTTGGGGCTGGGCGCCGGAGTGGCCAGCGGAGCCAGGCCCTCGCTCTGCGCCAACGGAAATTCGTTCGTTTGCGGGACCGCTGGAGGCGGGCACCCGCAGGGCTCTTTTTCCTGATCCACTACCTCGTGCAGGCTGCCGTGCTGGAACATCACGCGCTGACCCGGCTGCACACGGTAGGCGCCGCCGTCGAAGACGCTCGAAACCAGAACGTAGGGCGCGTTCACGCCGGCGTTGTCCACGCAGGTGTCGCCATGCTGGCCGAGGCGCACCTTCACCTCCGCCGCGCCGGGCCCGCCAATGAGGATGCGGAAGTCTGGCGTGAGCAGAATGTCGGAGTTGCGGCCGGTGGCGAAGCTGACCTCGACGGCGCCGTGGTCCATGGCCATCATCAGGCCGGGGATTTCACCGGCGGGGACGCTGGAGTCGGCGGCCAGCTTGACGGTGGTGGAGGCGCAGACGCGCAGCACGCCGCGATGGGGCAATATGACCTGCGTAGTCCCGGAGCCGGAGGTGACGGAGCCGCTGGCGGCGATGACGGCCTTGCCCTGGGAGACCTCGAGCGCGCCGGTAACCTTGGCGGCCAGGTCGGGATTCTTGCTGTCGAGCGGGACAATGGCGATGGGGCCGGATTCGGGCGCAGGGGCCAGAGTGGTCGCGGGGGCCTGTGTGGTCGCGGGGACCTGGGCCTCAGGAGGAGCCTGGGCGCAAAGCGCAGGCGCAGTGAATAGAACCGCCGCCAACGGAAGCACTCCGGCCAGACTTGCAGTGCGCGCCAGTCTCGGGTGGTGCGTTTCGGCTCGCGACTGAATTAGCGTGGGGACTCGTGCCGGCACTCGCATTGCGGCTACATCTCCAGGAAGTTGCGGATCATCCGGTGGCCGCCCTCGGTCAATACGCTCTCGGGGTGGAACTGCACGCCCTCGATGGGCAGGCTGCGGTGGCGCAGACCCATAATGACGGAACCGTCTGCGTTGCTGCCCGCCGTGCGGGCGGTGACCATCAGTTCGGCGGGGAGCGAGTCCTCTTCGACAATCAGCGAGTGGTAGCGGGTGCAGGTAAGCGGCGTGGGCAGTCCGGCGAAGATGCCCTTGCCGTCGTGGTCCACCGGGCTGGTCTTGCCGTGCATCAGTTGCCGCGCGCGCACCACCTGCCCTCCAAACGCCTCGCCGATGGCCTGGTGGCCCAGGCAGACGCCAAGAATGGGCGCTTTACCGGCCATGTGCCGGATGAGCGGAACCAGGATGCCGGCCTCGCGCGGGGTGCAGGGGCCCGGCGAGAGCAGAATACGTTCCGGTTTCAGCGCCTCCACTTGCTCCACCGTAAGTTCGTCGTTGCGATAAACCTCGACCTCCGCGCCCAGCTCGCCCAGGTATTGGACAAGGTTGTAGGTGAACGAATCGTAGTTGTCGAGGACGAAGACCATGGTGAAGTCCAGTGTAGCGCGCTGGATGAGGGACCGGGCCCCAGCGACAAATCTTCGTCGTTGGCCTTGGGGGTCAGGATTTGGTCGCCGGTTGCGCGACGGCGGCGCATCTGCAAGACTGGCCTTGGTTCCCAACGATGGTTCTTCATTTTCTCATTCAGGGTCGCGTGCAGGGGGTGGGCTTCCGCTGGTATGTGCACCGGGAGGCCAGCGAGCTGGACCTGTGCGGGTGGGTGCGCAACACCGAGGACGGCGAGGTGGAGGTGGTGGCCTCGGGCACCGCCGAAGACCTGACCGAGCTGAGAGCCAGCCTGCGCCGCGGCCCGCGTGGCAGCCGCGTGGACCGCCTGATCGAGCATTATCTGGACGAGCGCGAGGCCGCCGGGCTGAGTTCGTTCAGGATCGATGGGGCGTGGTAGCAAAATGGTTGTCGGCCATCGGTTTTCGGGGCTCACCCGGAAAACCCGGCCAGGCCGCTTCCCCAAGTGCTTTACCTCCACGGAATCTCCCGCAACGGCGCTTGCAGTCGATTAAGATCCAACAGCGCATAATGTCTGTATGCCAGACCCCGTCCAGATCGATTTGCGGCCCGCACCCAGCCGAAAAACCCAATACCCCCCACTCCTCCGCCAAAATGCCCACTTCTGGGGCGCATTTTAGACACGCCTGAGAGCGTAATATGATTAGAATCAAATACTTATCGTCTTAACTCCAAGGGCTCCCTATTATCTCAATGCTAAACAAGACCCCCTGAAAAGCCCCGGTATTTGGTCAACAAGCCCGACTTTTTGGTCGCTTTGAGCGCAAAAAAGCAGCAGTTTTGAAGGTCGCTATGTCTCCGGGTTTACCTTGAAGGGCGTGCAGAATTGAGACCCTTCAGCGTCCGGGGACACCGATCCTGGAAATGCCATGGAACCGATGACCGGGTCAAATGTGCGCCCCTTCTCGTGGATGATGACGCTGCGCATTCGTCGCCACTCACTGACAACTGAGGACTGAAAACTGATCACTGCCCTGCCGCCCTCTATAATCTGTAGGGAAGACGAACCGATCCCCGCCTGTTCCCTTCCCGCAAATTCTTCTCAAGACCGATTCAGGAGTGGACGGACGCATGAGTGAACAAATCAAGCCCATCGATGTGGAAGCCTTGAAGGCGCTGGTGCGCACGGTGCCCGATTTTCCCAAGCCGGGGATTCTGTTCTACGACATCACCACGCTGTTGAAGGACAAGGTCGGCTTTGCCAAACTCATCGATGCGCTGGCGGCGCATTACATCGGGCGCAAGATCGACCTGGTGCTGGGCATCGAGGCGCGGGGATTCATCTTCGGGCCGGCGCTGGCCTACCGGCTGAACGCCGGCTTCGTGCCGGTCCGCAAACCGCGCAAATTGCCCGCTCCCGTGGCCCGCGTCACCTATGACCTGGAGTACGGCTCCGACGCCCTGGAGATTCACCTGGACGCCATTCAGCCCGGCCAGCGCGTGGTGCTGGTGGACGACCTGCTGGCCACCGGAGGCACCATGGAGGCCACCGTGAAGCTGGTCAAGCAACTGGGCGGGGAGATTGCCGGACTGGCCTTTGCCATCGAGCTCGACTTCCTGAAGGGCCGCGAACGCTTCAAGGACTACGACGTCTACAGCCTGCTGCACTACGACGAGTAGAAGGGTCCGCCCGACTCGCTGCCGAACAGGAGATTGCTTCAGGATGCGGCGTCCGGCGGCGTCTCCGGCTCGCCCTCCTGCGGCGCTCGGTCCGCGGCCTCTTCCTGAAACATCTGTGCATCTGCAAAACGGTATCCCACGTATACATCGGTCAGCAGATACAGCGGATTGGAGGGATCGTCTTCAATCTTCTTGCGCAACTGGCGGACAAAGGTCCGCAGGTACTCGACCTCTTCGCGGCAATCGGCTCCCCACACCGCGGTCAGCAGCCGGGCGTAGGTCACCACGCGGCCGGCGCGGCTCATCAGGCAGTGCAGAATATCGAACTCCTTGCGGGTGAGGCGCACCGGCTGGCCGCGCTTGGTGACGCTACGCTTCACCGGCTCCAGACGAATCTCCCCGATCTCGATGGGCGCGTCTTCGGCGCGGAGCGGGGCTTTGACGCGGCGGATGGCCGTGCGGATGCGCGCGATCAGCTCCCGCGTGCTGAAAGGCTTGGTGACATAATCGTCGGCGCCCAGATCGAGCGCCTCCACCTTCTCTTCTTCCTGGTCACGCACGGTGAGCATCAGGATGGGCAGCCGCGGCGCAAAGGCGCGAATGCGGCGCAGCGTCTCAATGCCGCCGATGCCGGGCATATTCACATCGAGCAAGACGGCATCGCAGGCCGTGGCGCGCAGCAGTTGCAGCGCCTCTTCGCCGCGCGAGGCCTCCGCTACCTGAAAGCCAAGCTCCAGCAGCGGAGGCCGCAGCGCCCTGCGGATGGCGGATTCGTCGTCCACCACAAGAATGCGAATGGCAGGCTGGCTCATGGGGAACTCCTTTTCAGCACTGGGGCTGGGATGGCCGCAAAAAACGTGGTCCCTTCAATCTCATCGCTTGTGACCCAGACATAGCCGCCGTGTATCACCGCGACTCGCTTGGCCACCGAAAGGCCGATTCCGGTGCCGGCGGCGCGGTTGGATTGCGTGGAGGAACGATAATAGCGGTTGAAGATGCGCTCCCGGTCCGCCATGGGAATCACCGGACCAAAGCTGTGCACGGAAAAGATCGCCTCCGCGCTTCTCCGGGTCACGCGAATGGTGATGGTGGTGCCGAAGATCGAGTATTTACATGCGTTGTCGATGTACTGCGTCAACAGCATAACCATCAACTGGCGATCGCAGGAGAGAACCAGGCTGTCGTCCTTGATATCAATCACAATCTTCATGCTGGCCAACCGGTCTCTCAGGCTGTCCACAACCTCTTCAATCAGCGACGCAACGCCGACCGGTGTGGCATGAAGCGCGACCTCGCCGGCATCGAGGCGCGCCGTGGTCAGCAGCCGCGTTGTCAGCTCGTTCAGAAAGCCCGTCTGTTCATCGATCAGGCCCACCAGTTCCGCCTGTCCTGGCGACAGGTTGCCCATCTCCCCCAGGCCCGTCGAGGCCGCGCGGATGGCCGTCAGCGGCGTCTTGTAGGCGTGCGCCAGGCTATCCAGCACCGTGGCGCGAAGCTGCTCGGTGCGGCGTTCGGTCTCGATGCGGCTTTCGTTGGCGAAGGCCCGGTAGCGGTCGAAGGTGATGGCGATCAGAGAGGCGATGGCGTTGTTGGTCAGCGGGCTGGTTTCGCCGCGCACCAACAGGCTCCCGACCGGCACCGTCCCCAGCCGGACCACACGGCGCCCCAGCCCGATTTCCGCGTCGTCGTCCGAGGTCTCGAAGTAGTAGGCGCTCTGCGCCATCTCCTGCGGGTCCACGCTCCAAAGGCCGGCCTGATACACAGCGTGCAGGTCGGCGTCGAACACAGCCACGGCTTCCAGCGCGAAGATCTCGTGCACCAACTCGGCCAACTGCGGCCCCGGCTCAACGTGGAGATTCATCTGCAGCGTCCGCCGGGTGAACTCATACAGGTCATGCATCTGTCCGCCCCTGGACTCAGCCTCGCGCGCGTGGCCGGTGACGCGCGCCGACAGCCGGCTCACCGTGAGCGCCACCAGCACGAACACTACCAGGGTGACCGAGTTGGTTGGATCTACAGCCAGATTGGATTGGAAATGCAATTGGGGCTCCCGTGCGGTGAAATAGCCCTGCGCCACAACCGCCGAGAGCGATACGATTACCGCCTGCCAGAATCCGCACAGCAAGGCAGTGGGAACCACGATCACCAGGTAAAGCAGCACCGCCACCGGGAGCAGCCACCGGGCCCAATGCGCAAAAGCCGCTACAACAATCACGGCGACAATCCCCAGCGCACACTCCAGCGTAAACAAAAGCACACGCGACCCGGAGCCGCGCGCGCGCTTTGCCCCCAGAGCGGAACGCACGGGAATGTAACTTTCAGCCAACCTGCCACCAACCTCTCGATCCCGGCGAGATTCAGTGAACACCTGCCCAAGCTGCGGAGGCGTCTCAAATCCCATGCGCGGACTTTCCGCGGCTTGGGTGCCACTCCCACAAGGAAGTGCCCTATTGAATCAGTAAGCAACAGCCGTAGAGGGATTTTAACAGGGATCGGGTGAGCTTCTGCGCCACGGCCTGTTCCGCCCACGGCGCCAGGTCCTGGGCTGCGGATCAACCGTTGGCACTTCATGCCCGAATTGAAATAAAGGAAATAACCAGTTTAGGAATGAAGATTTCTTTGCAGAATCCTCATTTCTTCTTTATGTGAGGTTTGCATTACTAAAGTCAGTTCGCAACGACCGGACTACCTCAGGGAGGAGCTCAGTCGTCCGGCAGGAAACCTGTACGCCAATTGGCCCGCGTGGATAGGTGGGCCTGACCGGCGATGGAATTGCACCGCATGAGCACGTTTTGCCTCCTTTTGGCTCAATTCGTTCAGCGTCACGCAACAAAAATTCTTCTTGGAGGAACAGTGCCGATGTATATGAATCCGAATCGCATCCTGCAGACAATGGTTGGAGCCGCCATGGCAATCGCCCTGGTGGCTGGCGCACAGACACCGACTACGCCAGCTCCGGATCCCGCACCCGCGGCAGCTCCGGCAGCGACTCCGGCTCAGGCCGATCAGCCTGCGGCCGCTCCGGCATTGGGGTTCCCGTGGAAGATTGGGCCCATGGCTGTGACCGGTTTCATTGATGGCTACTACACCTACAATGACAATCACCCCAGTGACTCCGCCAACGGCCAGATCAACGACCTGTACAACTTCAACGACAAGGCCGACCAAGTGGAACTGAGCGCGGCCAAGCTGACGCTGAATCACGACCCCGCCCCAGTGGGCGCACACTTCGACTTTCTCTATGGCCGGACCAACGGGCTGGTGAGCGCCGGCGAGCAGGCAAATTACATCGAGCAGGCCTTCCTGAGCCTGAAGCCAGCCAAGGCCAAAGGCTTTGAGATGGACTTCGGCAAGTTCGTTACGTCGGCGGGAGCGGAAGTGATCGAGGCAAAGGACAACTGGAACTATTCGCGTTCGCTGCTCTTCTCGTGGGCCATACCTTACACTCATTTCGGCCTGCGCACCTCGATGCCGGTCTCAAAGACAGAGACCGTCGGCGTGCAAGTGGTGAATGGTTGGAACGAAGTGACAAAGAATAACGGTTGGGCGACGGTGGGGTTGACCAGCGCCTATGTGAAGACCAAGTACACGTGGAACCTGAATTACTACACCGGCCCTGAGAATGCCATGCCGGGGAAGGGTTACCGGAACCTCATCGACACGACACTGCTGCTGACGCCGAATGCCAAGTTCAACGCCTACATTAACTGTGACTACGGGCGGAACCACGACGCCATCGTAAAGGGCGTTGGCGACACCTCGGTGAATACCTGGCAGGGCATCGCCTTTGCCGCTCATGAGCAAGCATCTTCCAGGACGGCGCTGGCCGGACGCTATGAGTACTTCAAAGATCCGAACGGCTTCCAGACCGGCATGGCTCAGCATGTGAACGAATTCACCGGGACGTATGAATACGAGGTGCCCAAATTGCCCCAGCGCCTGTTGTCGCGTTTCGAATACCGCCGCGACATGTCCAACGTGCCGTATTTCCATAGGGGCAACACAGGCATGGTGGATGCACAATCCACGCTAACGGTTGGGCTCATCGCGATTATTGCTCCGTTGCACCACCAATAGAGACCTCAGAGCAAGCGGGAATGAACGAGGTCAGCCTTTTCCTCGGGGGCGAAGGGTTGGCTAACACCCAACCCTGTCAGCCCACATGCATCCGCTCCGTCGAGGGAGCTCCTGGGGTAGGCCTGCCTCGCCGCAACTCGTGCAGGAAGTGAGCCGCAAGGACTCTCTGCACAAATCAATGTGTTGAGGGCTACGGGTTCTAGCTCTGCGCAAACACGGCAAGGTCCACAGGGCGCTCGCCATAGAGGGAATGCTGGAGCGGAAACTTGAACGCATGCAGAGTTTCTTTTTTGTTTCTGGAAGACATTTCCATACCCGATGTCGTGGGCCGCGTCCTTTTTAGTTTCTTCATTTCATCTTTATCACCCCGGTCTTAGGATTCAGCTAACTCATTCAAGTTACCCATTTTCGGTTCGGGCAGGAAAGCGGAGACGGGCGAATTTCACCAAGGTTCCGGGGCCAGCCACCGGGATCAGACTACGAACTTCACTATTCAGGAGAATGCTCATGGCAGATTCAAACGCACCACAGATGAAGTCCACCCTGGGCCTTACCGGGCTGACCGCAAACGCAATGGCCCTCATCGCTCCCGGCGCCTTCCTTTGGCTCACCTTCGTCATCCAGGCTGGCACCGGCAGCACCGCGCCAACCATGTGGCTGGGCATCTTCGCCGCCCTGCTGCTCTGTCTGGCCACGGCCGTAGCCTATGCTGAAATCTCCAAGCTCTATCCCGGCACCGGCTCCAGCTACTACTACGCCGAGCAAGCCCTGCTCTCGAAAGATAAGGCCTTCAAGTATGCCCGCGTGGCCAAGTTCATCGTCGGCTGGGGCTCGCACCTCTACTACTGGGTCTATCCCGGCGTGATGGTGGCCGTCACCGGCGTCTTCGTTGGCTACATAGTCGGCTTTCTCTATCCAAACATCATGAACGGCACCAATCCTGGGCTGGTCTTCATGGCTCTGGTGGCCGTTGCCTTCTCCTTCTTTGTCGCTTGGATCGCCTCGAAGGGCGCCGGCGCTTCCACCGCCGTCAATATCGCCATCAACGTGGTGCAGATCTCCGCGCTGGTCGTCTTCGCCGTCCTGGCGCTGGGCTATCGCGCCAGCCACCCTTCCGGCACCACCGGCCCTACCGCCTTCCAATACGACGGGCAATCGCTGGCCACCTACAACTACCAGTTCAAAACCGATCCCAAGGACGGCTCCACGGTCCGCGACGCCAGCGGCACACCTCTGCCGTTGCTGGACTCGGCAGGCAAGCCCGTTCCCTATGTAATCACCTACCCTGAGACAGACGCGAGCGGAAATTTCCTTACCCATAAGAACGCCGCTTCGGTAATTGCGCCGCACAAGTTCAGCTTTATGTTCATCCAGGCCACGGTCGCCATTCTGATCCTGGTCGGCTTCGAATCGGTGACCTCGATGGGAGGCGAGGCCAAGAATCCCACCAAACATATTCCCATCGCCGTCATTGCTTCACTGCTGATCCAGGGCCTGGTGTGCTACCTGTTTGAATATTTTGCGGCCAACTACTTCCTCAACTCGGGTTATACGATGCAGAGCGCCGTCAGCTCGGCGGCTCCCATCGGCGACATGATGATCATCGTCGGCGACGCGCTGCTCGGCCAGGGCCACGGCAGGTACTTCATGCTGGCCGAAGCCATCACCGTCTTTCTGGCGTTGATCGGCACCACGCTCGCCTGCATGAACACCGGCGCCCGCGTCACTTACGCCATGGGCAAGGACGACGAGGTTCCCGAGCACTTCGGCATGTTGCACGCCAAGTCCCTGTCTCCGCGCCGCGCCATCTGGACCCTGGCCACCATCTCCGCGGTCATCGGCGTGATTGCCGTCGCTCTGGTCTTCGGCGACGCCAGCGCGCCCACCGATGCAGCCATTGCCGCGCTGCCGCACGGCATCTTCTCCAACTTCGGCTATCTCTCGCACGATCAATTCGCCGCTCTGCCCAACTCACTGCTCACGGTCACCCTCACTTCCAACTTCGGCACCTTTATCCTTTACGCGCTCAGTTGCCTCCTGTGCATCGTGGCCTTCCACAAGCGCCCCGACTACAACGTGGTCCTGCACCTGCTTATCCCTGGCTTCGGCCTCCTCGCCAACCTGGTCTGCATGGCCTTTTACCTGATCAGCCCTGTCTTCGGCCTGGGAACCTTCAAGGAGCCGCTGCTGGCGCTGGGCATCTCCGCCGTCTGGGGCATCTACGGAGCCATCTACTTCCTTCGCTCCTCGAAGCAGAAAGGCAGGATGGTTCTGCTCACATCCAGGTAATCTCCTGCAACCGAACCACAACCGCTGGGTGGCATCTGTCCTCGATCTCTTCTGGAGAGACGATGAACGGAAAACCACCCAGTGGCATTTTTGAATTCGATGTTTCACAATCTCTAAAAAGCATTCTCCCCGCGGCAGTGCGGAGAATGGTTCAGGCGGCGGCGCCCATGTTGGATGTTCAGTTCGGCCAGGCAACCGATTTCGGCAAGGTTCGCGCCAACAATGAAGACGCAATGGGATCGTTTCTGCCTTCATCGCGCCAGCAGGCTCGCTCCCACGGTTATCTTTTCGCCGTTGCCGACGGGGTAGGCGGCATGGATCTGGGCGAGGTTGCCTCGACCACGGCCATATCGGTCCTCACCGGGGAGTTCGCCAGGGCTCAGGCCGGCACCATGCTCATCAGCCTGTTGCCGCGCCTCATCCAGCACGCCAACGCCGCCGTTCACGATTGCACCCTGGCCCCCGAGTACCGGGGAAAAAAGATGGCCACCACGCTGGTGGCCTGTGCCCTCCGCCACGATCAGGCCATCGTTTCCCATGTGGGCGACTCCCGATGCTACCTGGTCCGCAACGGCAAAGCCAGGCAGGCCACGCAGGATCACACCTGGGTCAACGAGCAGAGAAAGATGGGACTCATCTCCGCCAGCGAGATTGCCGAGTCAGAATCCCGTCACGTACTCATTCGCTCGCTGGGGCCGGAGATGTTCGTCTCCCCGGATACCAACGCCCTCACGTTGCTTGCCGGTGACGTGCTGGTTCTCTCCACCGACGGCCTGCATGACGAAATGAGCGACAGTGCCATCGCCGAGATCGTCTCCCAGAACAAGAACATCGACGAGATTGCGCGGGAACTGGTGGCCCGCGCCGTTGAAATCGACGGCGGCGACAACACCACCGCGCAGGTGATCCGCGTCCGCTCGGTCGAGCAGGTGGGGATGTACCGCGGCCGGCCCTACCGGCTGCCTTCCTGAACCGGTTCTCATAGGATTCCAGGAGAGCCTTACAGAATCCTTACTGTTGTTGATCAGTTTCCCGGTACAGTAGAACAAGTTACCTGGATGGAGCATGACGCCCGATGGGCTTTCTCGACAGCCTGGAAGCCGGTTCGCAGATCGACTCTTACCGCATTGAGGCGCCTGTCGCCCGCAGCGGCATGGCCTCCATCTACCGCGCCATCGACCTGCGCGATAACCGCGTCGTCGCCCTCAAGATTCCCCACCCCGATCTGGAAGCCGATCCCATCCTATTCGATCGCTTTCAGCGCGAGGCCGGCATCGGCGAAAAGCTCAGCCATCCCAAGGTGATGCGCGTCTTTGGCGGGGAAGACCGCTCCCGCATCTACATGGTGATGGAATGGTGCGAAGGCCGTCTCCTGCGCCAGATCATCGATGAAGGCAGGATTCCGCATGACCGCGCCATCCGCATCGCCATCGGCGTTCTGGACGCCCTGGAATACATTCACTCGAACGGCGTGGTGCACCGCGACATCAAGCCGGAAAACATCATGGTCGATGCGGAAGACAACATCAAGCTCATCGACTTCGGCATCGCCGGCGACTCTGCCGCCCGGCGGCTGACCTACGCCAACTTCACCGCGACTCTCGGCACCCCGAACTACATCTCTCCGGAACAGGTCAAGGGCAAGCGCGGCGACGGCCGCTCCGACATCTATGCCATGGGCGTGATCCTCTATGAGATGCTCTCCGGCAAACTGCCCTTTTCCGGCCCCTCGCCGCTGGCCGCGATGAATGACCGGCTGCTGAACCACCCCACCCCTCCGAGCGTCGCCGACCCTTCCATCTCTCCTCAATTGCAGGAGATCTTGTATCGCGCGTTGGAAAGGGACCCGAAAAACCGCTATGCAAAGGCACACCAATTTGCCTGGGATCTCGAACACCTGGACCAGGTCGGCGTGGAGGACCGCCCGGAGTTGCGGGACTGGCAAAAGCGCAAATCCCAGCTCTCGCGCAAGGTCCTCTATTACGCCGCTCTGGCCCTCATCCCGGTCGTCATCCTGCTGCTGATGATCCTGGTCGCCCATCACAGGTAACCCGCCTTGCCGCACCGGCTCTCTGCAAAAAAAATCTTCACGGGTTCTTTATGAGCGAAGCACTACCATTTGTCTGAATCCCGGAAACCCTTTTCCACCCAAAGGAGATATATGTCAACTGAATTCCGCAATTTTCTAGCCCTCCCGTATGCGGAGCTGGAAGAGCTCAACCTGGCCGCCAAGGCCGATCGCGTCAACCGCGTTGCCGCCGACGAAATCCGCGAAAAGCGGCTGAAATATCTGACCGACGAGAAGCGGATCAAGGCCGTGACCGTGCTGTTCAGCGACCTCGAAGGCCGGCTGCACCTGCTCGACTACGACAAGAAATTCCTGCTGGGCGCTTACGAGAACCTGACCTTCGACGGCTCGTCGATCCGCGGGTTCACGGCGCAGAAGGAGAGCGACCTTCGTCTTGGAATTGACTGGAGCGCCTTTTACTGGGTTCCGGCCGACGTCTTCGGCAACGGCAAGGTGCTGGTCTTCGGCGTGGTCATCGACAAGGACGGCACCCTCTACTCCGGCGACCTGCGCGGGGTGCTCAAGAACTACTCCGACAAGCTGTACAAGGAGAAGAGCTACACGCTGAACGCGGCCAACGAGATCGAGGGCTTCCTGTTCTCCGGCAAGGACGCCGAGCGCAAGTACCATGAAACGGGCAAGTTCGACTTCATCAACACGGGCGGCTACTACCACGTGCTGCCGCTCGATCCGCTGCGGCAGTTCATCGACACCTCGGCCGAGGTGGAGCGGGCCATGGGCTTCCAGAACGAGAAGGACCACCCCGAGGTTGCGCCCAGCCAGTTCGAGATCAACTACGGTTACTCCGAGGTGGTGGCCGCGGCCGACCAGATTCAGCTTTACAAGCTGCTGACCCGCCAGATCGCCAACAATATGGGCTACACGGCCTGCTTTCTGCCCAAGCCGGTGGTGGGCGTCAACGGCAGCGGCATGCACACCAACGTCTCGGTCTCCAAGGGCAAGACCAACCTGTTCTGGGACGAAAAGGGCGAGGAACAGCTCTCGAAGTTCGGCTGGGACTTCCTGGACCGCATCCTGACCCATGCGCTGGACCTTTGCCTGGTCTTCAATTCGAGCGTGAACGCGTACCGGCGTCTGGATCCGCATTTCGAGGCGCCCAACCAGATCCGGGCCTCGGCCGTCGATCGCGGCGCCATGGTCCGGGTGCCCATCGGCAACCACCGCTCCATGCGCACCGAGGTGCGTGCGGTGGCGCCGGACGCCAACCCCTATCTGACGATGTACGGCATCTTCAGGACCGGCATCGACGGGGATATCTCCAGCGCGGACAATCTGCGCGGGGGCGGGCGCTACCTGCCGGACAACATCCAGGCGGCCATCGAAGACTTCAAGGACTCGGCGTGGATCTCCACCATTCTGGGCGCGGACGTGCAGGGCCGCTATGCCGACCTGAAGCAAGCCGCCGCCGACCGCTCCCCGCGCGAGCTGGGAACGTTTGTCAAGGGCTCCGAGGTGCAGTACCACCACGAGGTCTACAACCAGTCGCTGTGGAATCTGTTCTAGAGCGCGGCGGGCGGAACTCTTCCGGACAAAGGAGCCGGGCGGGCAGGAACAAGGGGCGACGCCTGACGATCGGGGCTTACCGCAGGACGAAGGTGTCTTTCTTCGAGAAATTGAACAGATGCTCTTCAGGCGCGGAATCTCTTGCGCCTCCAGCCGGGGCAATTCTCACTCTGGCAAAGGACAGGTTTTTATTGTGGCTTGCCGTTTGCGGGGGTTGCAGCCTGTTCCGGCAGGCTTTGCGTCTGCAGCGCCTGGACGCTCCAGTTGGTGGGCGTGGGCCTGGTGGCAGAGCGGGTGCCGGCGCTGGTTGCATCCAGGAGCTCCTCAAGAGGGTCCACCGGGGTTGCAGACTTCGCGCCCCGTGTAACCACTCCCTTGAACTCGAGAGCCGATGCGTCCGCCAGCGGCGAAGACGTGGTCAACAGCACATAGGTGTCGGTCCCGAGCGGCTCGCTCACCGGGAACGGCTCCCCCGGCAGGGGAATCTGGGCCAGCCTTCCATTGTCCGAGGGGAATTTGCCGGGGGGTACGCCTTCATAAGGCCACAGAAGGGAGCCCTTGCCCTGGCAGTCGATGCCGAGAACATAGACCCAGCGGGGCGAGGCCGTGGTCTTGGCGTTGCCCACGAGCCACAGTTCGTAGTCCCCTTTTTGATAGGTCTTGCCGCCCTCGGCAACGTCGGTGGCCTGTTTCTCCGCCACACCTTTCTCCGGCGCCCGCCGCAGGGCAAGCCGGTAGGGAAAATCCGCCTGCCCGCCCAGCGAGGACGACTCGAGATGCAACCAGCCATTCAGCCTCGCCAACTGCACCGCGGAGTCGGAGAGCGTGCTCTCAAGCGGGACCGTCTTATCCTGGACGACCCAATCCGTGCGCAGTGGATAGGGCGAGTTGGGCGAGCAACCCGCGCCGATTTCCTTGGGTGTTTGAACCTCGGCGTCCATGTCGCTGCGTTTGAACCATGCGTAGCCGATCCCGGTGCCGGTGACGGTGGCTGCGATCACATAAATTGCCTGGGAGCGATCAGAGGTGAACTGGGCTGCGCTGGGGGGCATGCCTTCGGCCGGCGGCGCCAGCAGACCTTGCGCCGACTCCCTGGGCAACGGAGCGTCAAACCAGACGATGCTTGCGGCGGGCAGCTTCTTCAGCGCCCCTGGCGACAGTTTGGCGCCAAGTGTGACGGGATTCTCCTTCTTGACCTGACCCGCGGAGGTCTTTTGGGAATGGGTCGTGAGAGTCCAGTGGGTGCCGTCCCAGGCCAGGTGGTGGGTCCAGGGATCGGAGGACGGGTCGGCGGCAAGCTTGACATTGGCCGCGCGCAACACGGTGAGAGCATCCTCAATCTCCGCCTGCGAGAGGTTCGAAGCGCCCGCGTAGAAGCTCAAAACGGGCCGCTGCGCCGGCACCCATTTGGTCAACTGAACGATATCCTTGGCATGCACCGCGGCGCCTGCCGGAGAGATCACCGCGGCCCTGGAGCGCGCCAGACCGATCGAATCGGTTACCTGAAGCACGGCGCGCACCCCGCCGGTCCCGTTGAGCTCAGTGAATTCGCTGCCCTTGCCGATGTCGGCGATGACGCCGATATCGAGGACCACGCCCTTGGCATCGGCTGAGACGATGGCGGCCGTGGGCGGACCGCTGCCCGCCGTTCCGCCGAAGAGCGGCTGCTCCTTGCGGATGGTCGAGGTATCGAGTTCAGGTTGCTGATTGGTTGCGCCGGGAGCCAGTTCCATGGCCACCTGCAGCCGCTTGAAGACGTCGCTCGCGGGCCGGTTGGCGGGCAAAGCCTGAAGCGTTTCGATCAGCGCATCGGTGAACAGGCCGTGAGGCGGATCGCCGTTCTGGACATCGATCGCCGACTGATCTTTCTGCGCTGCGGAGAGCACCAGCACGGGATTGTCCGTACGGCTCTCCGGAGGGGTTCCGGCAGCCTCCGCGGGATAAGGATCGTCCGGCATCGGACGAGGGTCGAAGTCGAAATCGCGGGCCACCAGCGCCGTGTTCTCCGCGCCCCGCGCCAGCGATCCTGAGTGGCAGGAGTCGAAGATGGCGGTCAGGTGGATGCCACGGCCGGCGGCTTGATTGAAGATGTGGCGGAGATCGCGGCTGAAGATGTCATCCTGGCCGAGATACCAGTCATAGGGCACGATGGTGTTCTCCACATACGAGGGATGGAGGCCCGTGCCGTCGAGGTCGTAGCGCTGGCCGTGCCCTTTGGGGTCGGCGCGGAGCGAACCGTGCGAGGAGATGAACAGCACCGCCGTGTCGCCCGGTTTCGGATCGTTGACCAGGTACTGTTGCATGGCCTTGAGGATGGCGTCGCGGGTCGCAGCCTGGTCCAGCAGGATGTGAATGTGCTGGTCGTCGTTGGGAAACCCAAACTTCTCGCTGGTCAGCAGGTCGCGCATCGCGGCAACGTCGTGAGATGGACCCTTGAGGTCGCGGTAAGTCAACTGGGGCTCGTACCGTCCGGTGCGTGCAGCCCCATCGGGAACCTTTACATCGTCGCTGGGATGCGCATAGATGTCGATGCCGATGAGCAGTGCGCTCTTGGTGGGAGTTGCCGGCGACCCCGACGGAGCCTGGGCTGAGATTCGGTAGCAAAACAGGACGCATAACACTTGCAGGAGAAGGAGAAACTTACGTCGTTCCATGAAAACACCCCTCTTCAGGGTGATAACCCATATTGGGACCAAAAGTTAAAGAAACGGTGAGCTGGTGTCAAGCGGTTTAGCGACTTTTCGCAGGCGCGCGGTCTCGAGGTTACGCGGAAATCCGGGCGGATTGCGGGCGCAGTTCGAGCAAAAAGCTGCGCGAACAGAACGCATCCGTGCTGAATAACTGATCCCTGCGGACCGGAAGGCAGTTTTCCGGCACAGCCCATCGAGCCTGCGCATCCTTCTTCCCATGAGTTTCAGGGGCCTGGCCCGGCGGTCCGCAACTTTCCCGCCGGATTGACGTCGAATCTGTTGTGAACGCTCGGACCCTGGGCCGTGTATACTCGCTCACAATCAGCAGTTGCACAGTAGCACAGAGGTGGAGAAATGTGGAACGTCGAACGACTTGTCACGAATGACTTATTCATTGCTTCGGCCCGCAAGCTGGTTTTTGCGCTGACATTCGGCGCCCTCTCGATCGGGAGTGTATGGGCACAAACCGCACCTGCCAAGGGGAGCTCAGATAAGGGGAGCTCAGACACCCCCTCGGGGGGGTTGGGCTTTTCCATCGAATCCGAAATGCTGACCTACCGCGCCATGCAGTCCAACACTGGGGCCATTGCCTGCGACATCGCGGCGTATATCAATGGGACCGACGCAAACTTCACCAACCCTCCCGCCGGCTCGATCTGCGACGTGAGGGCAGGCGCCAAGAAAGCCAGCGTCGTCCTCCTCCCCTTCGATTCCAGCGAATTTGAAGACTTCCAGATCTGGCGCGCGGATATGGCCACCATGGCCAAACTGCAGCGTAAAGCCGGAGAATTCGGTTGCTCTGCGAATTCAAAAGGAGCAAGCTCCGCTGCGAGCGCCGCGGTAAGCGCTTCGCCGGTAGGCCCGCCCCTTGCTGTCGCCCAGGGCGTTATGGCCCTGTTGGCCTCGGACCAATCCAGCTTCTCGGTTGGCGGCACCATTCATGATCAGGCCTTCATGAATGGCGTTGGCCGGGAACTGCAACAGCTCAGCGTGCCCGTGCTGATGCCTACCGCCTACACCCCCTACTCATTGGGCACGCTGGACAGGTCGAATTCGCCGTTTCTTGCCAGCCTGGACAGGACCATGGTCGCTCGTGGATGCCTGGAAGGCCTGGCGGCGAACCCCGACACGAAGAACAAGGACAACGTCCAGCGGGCCATCTCGGATATCCAGGCCTTTCTGGACACGCTCACCGAGGGCGCCGCTTCGGTGTCGAAAGGCGCAAAAACGTCTGCGGACAGGCCTCCGGACGGAAGCTCCTCCGCACCGGATCCCGAGGGGACGCCGAGACCGGCGGTCTCCCCGGCTGCGTCTTACTCATCTCACCTCAGCGCTGTCCTGATGGCGGACGGTTTGGCGGCCAAGCTTGGCGTGAACCCGGAGACGGGCGACTTGTCGTCTGACGATGCGGCGTCGCTGCATATTCTCCTCATCAAGGCGCTGGAATCCGGAGGTTCCGTGAGCAGGTACAGCAACATTTTCGGCGCCAAGATTAGTTACAGCGGCGGCTCTGTCGGCACCTACGCGCTGTTTTCGCTGGATGGCGACCTGGAGTGCTCCGGGAATGTCTATGAGTACGGAGGGTCCATCAAAGGCAAGAATTTCCAGGAAGAACTCCGCAACTACAAACCCGACCCGGCCAAGCAGATGGTGTTTCTGCGCCATAGTTGCCGTCCCGTCGCCCATCCCCAATAATCCCGGAAGGCCGGGCGCAACCGGGCGATCTCCTGCTGTAGCATCTTCCTCGTCCGGCCTTTCATGTCAGACGTTGTCTTCAATCCGTGCATGCAAGGCGTCCAGATCGCTCCGATCCTCCTCGTCTCTTCATTCTCGATAACATTGTGAGCGCAGGAGAATCCGTCCTTCGCTCTTCAGGCGCGGCTGACTATCCGGGCTTGCTACAACAATGCCGGTCACTTTGCGGCGGCGCCGGACCAACAATTCCACTGCTCCAAAATCCTGGGCAGACCGGGACCACGTATGGGTTCATCGCACAGGAATGCCGCGGCCACCGCAATGCAGCTCAGCTCCTGCTCCCCGAATGGCCGCTGCGCCCGTCTGCCCCGCAAAGCGGACAAGAAACTCAAAACCCGGCGCCTCCTGCAAAAGGGAGTCAAAAAGATTAGAGTGTAGTGGGTGAGATACTTGAAGCTTGGTTTTGGGAACTGCCAGTGCCGGCCCTGTGATCGGGCTCTGCGCATTTCCTGGATCGCGCGGCATGGATCAAACCGGTAAAGTGGGGTAGAGAATTGCCCGATTCCATTGACTGGCCACGGCAGGCGCAGCCACAGCCGCCGCGTCCGCGCCGCCGCACCTTCCTGATCCTCATCGCCTTCGTTGCCGCAATCGTCCTGGGAGGCCGGACCGCGCTCTCCTACTGGGTCGATCTGCTGTGGTTCCGATCTCTCGCCTACACTGACGTCTTCTGGAAGACATTGTTCCTCGAGTGGGGAGTCTTCGCGGCCTTTGCCGTTGTCACATTTCTCATTCTGTACGGGGCTTTTACCGTCCTCAAGCGGACGCATGGCGCCGATCTGCCCAGCGGCCATACCATCTACATCGCGGGAAATGCGATCAATCTCCCGGTCGGGCCTGTCCTGCATTGGATCGCCATCGGTGTCTCGCTCGTCATCGCGCTTGCCACAGGCGCCGCCATGCAGGCCCAGTGGCCCACGCTGGCGCTTTATTGGTACGCGCCGCGCGCCGCGGCAAGCGGCCCTGGGAGCCTTTTGGACCCTATCTTCGGCAGGCCGCTCAACTTCTATCTGTTCACCCTGCCCGCCTGGCAACTCCTCGTCGGCTGGCTGCTCACGCTGGCCATTCTCGCGTGTATCCTTGCCGCCCTGTTCATTCTCGTCACCGGCGGATCCCGCGCGCTCGGCGGCCGTCTGGACGGCGGCATCCCCTTGCCTTGGCGCGGGCTCTCCATCACGGTTGGGTTCCTGTTGTTCATCCTGGCCCTGCGTGAGTATGTCGCTCGCTTTGAGCAACTGTTTGAACACCACACGATCTTTGACGGAGTCACCTACACGGACGCGCACGTAACCCTCGCCGGCATGTTGTTTATCTGTGCTGCTCTTGTACTCGGAGCGGCGATTGCCCTTGCCGGCGCCGTGTTCAACCCGCGCGGAAAATGGCTGGCCGCGGCCATCGTTCCGTCTGTGGTCTGCTATGTCGCGGTGGGGGTGGTTGGCTGGTACGTCACCAGCTTCCTGGTCAAACCGAACGAACTGGTTCGCGAGCAACCCTACATCGCCAACAACATCGAGATGACCCGCCGCGCATACGGCCTCGACCTCTTCTCGCAGCGCGAGTTTCCCGCGGAAACCACCGTAGGCGCAACCGATCCGGCCAACAATCAACCCACGCTTCAGAACATCCGCCTATGGGACGTGCAAGCGCTCAAGGATACGCTGCGCCAGATCCAGGAGATTCGTACCTACTACGACTTTCCCGGTATCGACATCGATCGCTACGAAATCGACGGCAACCTGCGCGAGGTGATGCTGGCCGCGCGCGAGCTCAACGTCGACAAGCTTCCCGAGAGCAGCCGCAACTGGATCAACGACAAGCTCATTTACACCCATGGCTACGGCATCACCATGAACCCCGTCAATGGTTTCACACCTGAAGGGTTGCCGACGCTGATGCTCAGCAACATGCCCGTCCAGAGCACCGTGCGCGGCCTCAACGTGACGCGCCCCGAGATCTACTTCGGCGAGATGACCGACACCGACGTCTATGTGAAGACGCGCCAGCAGGAGTTCAATTACCCCGAGGGACAAGCCAACAACCTCACCTCCTACGAGGGCAGCGGCGGCATCGTCCTGGGCGGCTTTCTGCGCCGCATTCTGCTCGCATTCGACCGCGGCGATATCGCCAAGTTGCCCTTCAGCGACGATGTGAATCCCCAGAGCCGCCTGCTCATGCGCCGCAACGTCCGCGATCGCGTGGCCGCCCTGGCGCCCTTCCTCGCCTACGATCAGGACCCCTACATCGTGGTCGGCGACGATGGCCGCCTCTCCTGGGTCATGGATGGTTTCACCTCCTCGGACACTTATCCTTACTCGACGCATCACACTCTCGACAATCGTCCCATCAACTACATGCGCAACAGCGTCAAGGTGGTCGTCGACGCCTACGATGGGACCACCACCTTCTATGTGTTTGACAGCGACGATCCCATCCTGGCCGCTTATCGCGGCATCTTTCCCAGCCTCTTCAAGGACAGGGCAACCATGCCCGCGTGGCTGCAAAAGCACGTCCGCTACCCCGAGTTGCTGCTCAGCCTGCAGGCTGAGGTCTACGGCCTCTATCACATGACCAATCCCGAAGTGTTCTACAACCGCGAGGACCTCTGGACCGTTGCCACGGAAACCGGCATGGCCGAGGGCGGAGAGCAAACCACGCAGGCCATGCAGCCCAATTTCGTGCTCATGAATCTGCCCGGAGAAAGCAGCCTCGAGTTCGTTGAGATTCTGCCCTTCACCCCCGCCAACCGCAACAACCTGATCGGCTGGATCGCCGGCCGCAGCGACGGCGTTCATTACGGCACATCGGTGGTCTACGACTTCCCCAAAACCAGGCTCGTTGACGGGCCGCAGCAGATCGAGGCGCGCATCGATCAGAATGCGCAGCTTTCCGGGCAGCTCACGCTGTGGAATCAGCAGGGCTCGCACGTGCGCCGCGGCAGCCTGCTGGTCATTCCCTGCGGCAAGGCGCTCTTGTACGCGGAGCCCATCTACCTGCAAGCCGAGCGCAGCCCCATGCCGGAGTTGCGCCTCGTGGTGCTCGCGCTGCAGGACCGGCTCGCCTACGCGCCCACCTTCGAGGCGGCGCTGGCTTCCCTGTTTGGCTCCGAAGCCTCCTCATTGAGTGCGGCGGAAGCGCCGCGAGCCGCGCCTGAAACAGGAACAGCGCCACAACCCACGGCGGATCTCAACTCGCTCATCGCGCAAGCCGGCAAGGACTTCGCCGACTACCAGCGCCTCACCTCGGAAGGCAAGCTGGGCGAGGCCGGCCAGAAGCTTGACGATCTCAAGCACGTAATCGAGAAGCTGAACGCGCATCCAAAATAGGGCGGCTCCGTTCGCCCCGCGGATGGTCCTTCGCTTCGCCGCCTTTGTGGTCAACGGGGCCGGTTCTGTTGCCGGTCTCGGCATCGTTGCCGGCCAGAGGGGGACTTGAACCCTCACCGATGCGTGTTCCGTGTCCAAGGCTCATCCCGTTTATCATTATCCCCATGTTTCATCGCCTGAATACCGCGCAAACCCTCTCGCTTGTAGTTGGAGCCGTTCTCTTCGCCGCCACGGCCCACGGTCAGCCCCAAGCCCGAATCGCCGCGTTTCACACGCGCTTTGACGCTGAGCTCGCCCGGCACGGCGTCGTGGGCGGCGGGTTTGCCTTCGTTCACGAGCAGGAGCCGGCAACGCAGTTCTTCTTTGGCGAGGCGCGCCGCGAGGCTCGCCAACCGGTGGATGCCGACACCGCCTACAACTGGGCTTCCATCACCAAGACCCTTACCGCCATCGCCATCATGCAGTTGCGCGACCGCGGCCGGCTTTCCCTCGACGACCCCGCCGTCCGCTACGTTCCGGAACTGCGCCAGGTACACGACCCCTATGGCCCCATCGACGCCATCACCATTCGCCATCTGCTCACGCACAGCGCGGGCTTCCGCAATCCCACCTGGCCGTGGGACTGCGACGACCAGGCCAACTGCGACTGGCAACCCTTCGAGCCCACCCAATGGACCCAGGTAGCGGCCATGCTGCCCTATACCCACATCGCCTTCGCTCCGGCCAGCCGCTGGAGTTACTCGAACCTCGGCTACGTCTTTCTCGGCCAGATCGTCGAGCGGCTGAGCGGCGATGACTTCGAGGTCTACATCGACAAGAACATCCTCAAGCCGCTGGACATGAACGCCAGTTACTTTGATCGCGCGCCTTACTTCCTCGAAGGCCACGTCTCGGCAAGCTATCTGCGCTCCGGCTCCAAGCTAACTCCCCAGCCCTTCAACTTCGACACCGGGATCACCACCTCCAACAGCGGGCTCAAGGCGCCCATTCCAGACATGGTGAAGTACCTGCGCTTTTTAATCGGCGATCCCGCCAACCCACGCTATGACATGGTGCTCAAGCGCAGCTCGATCGAGGAAATGTGGACCGGCTCGTTGTCAGTCGCGGAGCCCGGACAAGCACCAACTTCGTACACTTCCGGTCCACACGGAGAGCGGCCGAAGATGGGCCTCGGATTCTTTGTCGTTGAAAACGGTGGCCATCGCTTCATCTACCACGACGGCGACCAGGGCGGTTTTTCCTCGGAACTGCTGATCGACCCCGCCGGCCGCAGCGCCGCCATCCTGGCGGTGAACACAACCGACAACGGCGCGCAGGCGCCCGCGGCCTCGCTCCATCCCCAATCGAATACCGAACCCGACCCCTCCACCGACCTGCGCCAGGTCCTTCGCACGGTGCTCATGGAGACGGTGTTTCCCGCTTACGCCAAACCGGACTGAACCGGTCCAGGGCGCGTTGCGGTTTCCCCTATCTCCATGGGGAAAGCTGGAGCACGCGGGATTTTCAGTTTATTGTCGAATGGGAAGCAGTATCGGGAGGACGATGTGAAGAGTTATACGGAATACCTTGTTTTTGAGACCAGAAAGCGGCGCGAGATGGTCCATATCACCGACGAGGTGGAGCGGATTGTGGGGCGCAGCGGGGTGCGGGACGGTTTGTGCTTCGTTTCCCCGATGCACATCACCGCCGCCGTTTATGTGAACGACCTGGAGAGCGGGTTGATCGAGGACATAGGCAAGTGGCTGGAGGAGTTGGCGCCGGCGCGGCCCGACTACAAGCACCACCGCACCGGCGAGGACAACGGAGACGCGCACTTGAAGTCTCTACTGCTGCACCACGAGACCACTCTGCCGGTGACCAACGGCAAGCTGGACCTGGGAACCTGGCAGCGCGTTTTCTACGCGGAGTTCGACGGCCAGCGCCGCAAGCGCGTGATTGTGAAAGTACTGGGTGTGGAGTAGCCTGTGTGTGCTCCTTGGCCGATTGGTTCAACCATCCTGCATCCTGGCGTGAGATCGTGCAAGACCGATGAACGCCCGTGGCCCGCATCGTGTGCATCGCGCATGGTCTGAATAGCTCAGATCGGACCGATGTCAGCCGCTACGCTGGAGAACGTTGGGCAAAGCACATGCAGCCCCATCGATTGTGAAGAGATTGCACGAGCTGAACCCACGGAGGTGGGCTATGAATAACGATCGCGTGAAGGGCACGATCGACGAAGCGGTGGGAAGCGCCAAGCGGAAGGCGGGCAAGTTGACCGGCAATACCGAACTCCATGTGGAAGGCATTACCCAGCAGGTGAAGGGCAAGATTGAGACTGCCTGGGGCAAAGCGAAAGATGCGGTCCGTGAGGCCAATGAAGAAAGCGCGGTGCAACACGACACACACGTGGAGGCCGAACGCAGCCAGGGCACATAATTGCCTGTCGCCGCGACAGAACCCGGCCAGGCGTGAACCGGAACCGATGGCTTTCACCATCCTGTTTCGATTCGCGCTTTGATCCGTAGGGAGCGTTCGCCAATCTTTCGTGTCGACACTGGCCCCATCCCGTTGGATTCGATCGCTGTTGAAGGCCATCGGGCCCGGCGTCATCACTGGGGCTGCCGACGACGATCCCTCAGGCATCGCCACATATTCCATTGCCGGCGCGCAAGTCGGAACCAAACTTCTCTGGACCGCGCTCCTGACGTGGCCGTTGATGGCCGCGGTTCAAATGATGTGTGCCCGCATCGGCAAGGTGACGGGACAGGGCCTGGCCGGGAACTTCCGGCAGCGATTCCCGCGTTGGCTTCTGCTCGCCTTCGTCATCGCCCTTCTGGGCGCAAACACGATTAACATTGCGGCGGACCTCGCGGGCATGGCGGATGCCGCTGCAATGCTGTCGGGAATCAATTCCCACTGGTTTGTGGTGGCGTTCGCGCTCTTTATTTCATGGGCCACGGTCCGGCTCCAATATCATCAGATCGCAAACGTGCTCAAGTGGCTGGTCCTGGTGCTTCTCGCATACCCCATTACCGCCTTTGTCGTGGGGGCCGACTGGGGCCAGGTGCTGCGCGATACCCTCGTTCCGTCCATGCCGCACAGCAGAAATGAATGGGCAACGCTGGTCGCGATCCTTGGCACCACCATCAGCCCGTATCTGTTTTTCTGGCAGGCGAGCGAAGAAGTTGAAGAGGAGAAGTCGGCAGGTCAGAGTTCGCTCGCTCTGCGCAGAGGAGCCACATCCGAAGAGCTTGAACTCAGAAATATCGATGTGGGCGTTGGCGCGTTTTTCTCCAACATGGCGATGTTCTTTATCATTTTGACCACCGCCCTCACCCTCAACCGGCAGGGCATCACAAACATCGAAACCACTCGCCAGGCAGCCGAAGCCCTTCGGCCCTTTGCCGGCAGATTCGCCGCAACTCTGTTCACACTGGGTATTGTCGGCGTCGGGTTCCTTGCCATCCCCACGCTGGCGGGATCGACCGCATACGCCTTCGCTGAAACTCTGGGGTGGCGCCAGGGCCTGAACAAGAAACTGAGACAGGCGCGCTGGTTTTACGCCCTGATTCTGATTTCAACGGGAGTGGGCGTGGCGCTGGACTTCATCGGCATCAACCCGGTAAAGGCGCTCTACTGGACCGCGGTCATCAACGGGCTGCTGGCGCCCTTCCTTCTCGTCGCAATCCTGATCGTTGCGTCCGACAAGAAACTGATGCAAGGCCAACCAAGTTCCCGCCTGGGATGGATTGTCGTGGCAATCACCACCATCGCCATGTTCGTCGCGGGCGTTGCGATGTTCGTTGTGTAGGCCGCCGATCCTGCTGCATCCACCCGTGCGCTTGACGGTCGGAGCAGGCAAGCACCACCATCCGGGCTCGGAAGGCCAATCGAAAAGTGAGCCGGAATATACAGACTGGGAAAGGAGCCCGTGGAAGCCTTGACCAAGGCGTGTAACGCGTCGTCTTTCCGTCCTCGCAGCCTCGGTCGGGGCAGCACCGCCGGGGAATCGAAGGACGGTCTGGCAAGAGGATTTCTATGCGCACCATCCGGTTTCTGCTAGCATTTCTGTTGTTGGCCATTCCGGCCGCCTCGTTCGGGCAGATTGGCATGAGGATCGCCATCGGCCCGCCTGCTCTGCCCTTCTACGACCAGCCAGTTTGCCCCGGAGACGGCTATCTCTGGACACCGGGCTATTGGGCCTATGACGACAGCGTCTCCGACTACTATTGGGTTCCCGGTACGTGGATCATGGCGCCGGAAGTCGGCTATCTCTGGACACCGGGCTATTGGGGCTGGGGCGACGGCGGATTTCTTTTTTATGACGGCTACTGGGGTCCTGAGGTCGGCTTCTATGGCGGCATCAACTACGGCTTCGGCTACTGGGGCGGCGGGTACGGAGGCGGCCGTTGGGACCACGGGCACTTTTTCTATAACAGCTCCGTCAACAACCTGAGGGGCGGCAATTTTCACAATGTCTACAATGAGAGGGTCGAGAACAGCAACGAGAGCCGCGTGAGCTTCAACGGCGGAAGGGGCGGAGTTGAGGCGCGTCCAACCTCTGAACAGCAGGCTGCGGCAACCCAGAGGCATATTCCGGCTGTCGCAGCTCAAACTCAACATACGCAGGCAGCGCGCGCCAATCCGGACCAGCGCGCGGGGAATAACCACGGCAATCCGGCAATCGCTGCCACTGCTAAGCCCGGAGATTTCGACCAGCAACACGGAGCGGTAGGCGCCAGGGGCGCGGAGGAGACTTCCCACGCCGCAGCCGGCGGTGCGGCAACCGAGACCCGCCCCGCAGTCCATCCCAAGGACCTTCCGCCCATTGCTCGCCCCGCGCCGGCCAACTCAGGGAATAAGAGGGCAGACAAGAAGTACGAACAGCAGCAGGACAAGTTGATCGCCAAACAAACCCAGGAGCGCGACCAGCTTCAGCAGAAGCAGGACGCTGAACATCAGCAGAAGGCCAACGCCAACAACCAGAAACTCGAACAGAAGCATCAGCAACAGACGCAGAAGTTGGTGCAAAAACACACCGCGGAGCAGCGGACGCTGCAGGCTCGCCAACCCCAGCCTCGCTCATCGGGGTCGCAGTCGCGAAAATAGCACAACCTTCCTCTCGGAAGATATTGATGGTCCATTGCAGCCGTTCCCGGCTGGGTATACTCTACCCGGCCGCGACTTTTGTACCTGCATCGGTCTGCTGCGCGACCCGAATTAACTCCAAATGCACAAGGCAGCGCACGCAGGACAAGCTGCCTCGGCAGTTCAGTCCGCATCAGCTCATCAGGCGTGCAACGCGAGCTTCTTTGCGGCATCGATCTTGCGCAGCCCGCGAATCTTCCATATCCAATAGCAGACGCAGGCCGCCAGCAGGCCCAGGAACACGCAAAGCAGCGGAGTCGACCACTTCTGGAGCGCTCCTGAAAACAGGCGGACGACGCTGCGCCCATAGACCACGCCGAGCCAGGCGACGAATGAGTAACGCAGGCTGCGCGCCGCGCCGAACACCACCAGAAAGCGCGTGCGCGAAACGCCCAGCGCGCCCGAGGCGAGCGCAAACGGCAAGAGCGGAATCGGCGGAGGAAGCAAGGCGGGAAGAAACACCGCGAGGATTCTGTGACGCTCCACCCATCCGACGATTCGCCCCAGAAGACGCGCCGGCACGTAGTGGCGCAGCGCCGCTTCGCCGCCTCGGCGGCCAATGTGCCAGGTGGTGTACCCGCCCAGAATGCTGCCCGCAACCGCGAGAGGGACCAGCAGCCAGGGATCACCCCTGTGCGCCACCAGCCATAGCAGCAGCAGGTCGGTGCTGCCGGGAATGGGCAGAGGAATGACCGAGGAATCGACCACCGCGATGGAGAAGAGCCCTAGCGCCCCCAGGTGCGTGAGCCAGTGCGGCACAAGCGAGGGATGGACGCGTGGCGCAAGGAGTAGAGCCCGTTGTTGGACGAGGACACTCATGCGGACCTCGCCCTGTATTTGCATTTGAAAACTTGAGCTTCGCAACCATGGGTCGCGCGAATCCGTGCACGAGGCGAGTTGCATTCTGCTCTCGTCAGGCACAGCAACAAGCCCCGCTCCTGAGCACTGCAAACGATCGTGGAATCATCCCGCATCTGCGTTGCGCAATGTGAACCAGTAGTACCGTCGCCAGCAAAACATGCAACGCACCGGCCGCAAAGCAAACATGCTGAGCAAGCTATCGAACGACCGTAACTCGGCTGGTTTGAATTTGACCGAGTTGCACCAGGGGCACTCGCGCCTTATCCACAGCAGGCGTGGCGCCCAGTTAGGCCACGTCCGGTTCGAGAAGTTCATCTCAACTGCTCCTCCCACCCCGCAGCCGGGTCGCGTTCCTATGCAAATCCTTCCCATGGGCTGGAGTTTGAGTCCAGCCATGAGAGTAGCGAACGTATGCTGCCGGTTGCCAGCGCCACGCACGAATCCGCGGCTCCGTAATACATGTAGATCGTATCTCCATCTGCGCCGATAGTCTGACCGCACGGAAACACGACGTCCTTGACGTCTCCGCCGCGCTCATAGGAAGCTTCAGGGCCGAACATCCAGGAGTCTCCTCGCTGCAAACAGATCTCTGGCCGCTCCAGGTCAAAGAGCGCCAGGCCCAGGCGATAAATGCTGCCCGATGCCGTTTGCCGTACTCCGTGATAGATCGTCAGCCACCCCTTTGCTGTTTCAATCGGCGGAGAGCATAGCCCAATCTTGTTCGCATCCCACCATCCGCCGCGGCGCGCCGCGAGAATCACCTTGTGGCTTCCCCATTGCCGCAGATCGGACGAGTAGGAGATCCACATGTGCGCGCCCTGCGTTGTCACTGGCCGGTGAATCAGCGCCCAAAGGCCGCCGAATCTTTTCGGCAGCAGTGCCGCGTCCTTGTCCTCCGGCTGCATGATGACTCCATAGCGCTCAAAGCTCTTGAAGTCTTTGGTAAGTGCCAGGGAAACTCCCGGACCGCCGCGCGCAAAAGAGGTGAACACCACCGCATATTGTTCAAGCTCCGGAACATAGGTAATGCGCGGATCTTCGATGCCCCAGATCTCTTCCGGATAGTCGCGAGGGTTTGCAGGCAACGTCGGTTGAGAATCGATGCGCCAGTTATCGATTCCATTCGCTGAACGCGCGGCACACAGGTGGGACAGGCCTCGCCGGTCTTCCACCCGGCAAAGAAGCAAAGTATCTCCGTCGGGCAGTCGCACTGCCCCTGCGTTAAAAACGCTGTTGATTGAATAGGGCCAGTCGCTCTGGGTAAGGATCGGGTTCCCGGAATAACGGGTGAACAGTGGCAGCCCTGTGCGTGTCTCCACATGCATGGCCTCCGGGGTGACGAAATCTGGCGTTACGACTTGGGAAACAGTTGGATTCAAGAGGAGGTGCTCATTTCAAGGTGCCGTTCTTGTGCGTTTGTCACTTTGGCCTCGTGCATTTCGAGCAGGGCCATCAGAAACGAAAGCGTTGATTCCGCTCCCTGGTTTTCATTGATGCGGTCGGGATGAAGTCCGTCTCTGCAGCCGCCTGTTGTTGCATCGTAAAGCGGCGCCTGCAAGTCGTTCTTGCCGAGAAACCAGCGGAAGGCACGCTGGGCTTCCTCAAACCAATAGCTTTCTTCCGTCAGCCTGTATACCTCAAGGCAAGCGGAGACCGTTGCGCAGGCCTCCACCGGCTGCTGATCGAAACGCGCCTTCTCATCTCCTTCTATATAGAATCCGTTGGATCCAATCGGCACGAAGATCTCCGCATCGTCGCGGTGCTGCTCGGCAACAAGCCACTTCAGAGAATCCATTCCAGCTTCGATCATTCTCTGGTTGTCGCTCCGCCATCCCGCCAGGATGAGCGCCTGCGACAGCCTCGCATTCGAGTAGGAAAGACTCTTCTCAAACCATCGCCATGTGGCGGAGTGACTGCGCTCATAGATATCGAGGAGTCGATTCGCAAGGGCATTGCGAACTCCCTGGATGGCTCTGTCTCCAGGAAACCAGTCCAGATAGGCTTGCATGCCCAGGATGCTGAACGCCCACGCGCGCGGACTGGTGAACGTAAGCGTTGCAGGGACAGCGGCTTCGAAGAGCCTCCCGGCCGCTCCTCGCAATCCTGCATTTCGCGAATGGCCAAGCACCTTCCCCAGCGACCACAACGCGCGCCCATGGCTGTCATCCGGCGCAACATTTTCAACCCACTTGCGGTCGTAGCCGAGAAAGTTTCTGAATCTCCCCGTATCGGCATCGAATGCAAGCCATAGGAAGGACAGGTAGCGATGGGAGAGGTTTGGATATTCCCGTCCGCCCGCATGCGCCGGACTTTCATCCAGAAGAACCGACACCATGAGTGCGCGCGAGTTGTCATCGGTCGTATAGCCCTCGCTTGAATTGGGCACGGAGAAGATTGCATGCTGCAACATGCCCGTGTCGTCCGTCATCCTCAACATGTGAGCGGTATTCAACGCCGGCAGGTCATCGGGAGCATTTGCCGCCACATCGTCCTTCTGGGCTGCCCTTGGCTGCAAGGTGCGCTCGAAGCGGGCACGCTGGAAACTCGCCATATACTTCCGCGCCGTCTTGGACCATATTGTTTCGCGGGAATAGAGATAGGCCCGCTTCCGCATGGCGTGCCGTTCCCCTTCGTTATCCAGGAGCCGAAGCACCGCTTCTGCAATGGCGCCGGGATTCTCGAAGGGTACAATCACGCCTCTCTTATCCGCCAGCAACTCTTTCGCGTGCCAATACGGCGTGGAGATGATCGCCTTTCCTGCGCCAAGCGCAATGGCCAGCGTGCCGGAGACGATCTGCGCCTCCTGCCGGTAAGGCGTGATGTAAATATCCGCCGTGCCTATGAGCTCAACCAGTTCCTCCGCTCTCACAAAACGATTCAGGAAGATCAGTTGCGAAGAGACGCCAAGTTGCTCCGCAAGCGCCCGCAACCCATCGCGATAGCGCTCGCCCTCGCGCCGCCGGATTTGCGGATGCGTCGCTCCGGAGACGATGTACACCACGTTTGGATGTGTTGCCAGAATCGCCGGCAATGCTCGAATCACGTTCTCGATTCCCTTGTTCGGTGACAGCAAACCGAAGGTCAGCAGCACGGACTTCCCTTCCGTGCCGAACTTGTCCTTGAAGTAATTGGGGTCCATGAATTGAAAATCGGGCACGCCGTGTGGAATGATGTCGATCTTTTCGTTCGGAACCGCATACACTTCGCGCAGAAACTGCGCCGCTTGCTCGCTCATGACCACCAGGCGATCGGAAAGCCTCGCTATCTCTTCCAGCACCACGCGCTGATTTGGATCTGGATCCCGCAGAACAGTGTGCAGCGTTGTTACAACCGGCATCTTCAATTTGCGCAGCAAGGTCAAGATGTGGCGGCCCGCAGGCCCGCCGTAGATGCCATATTCATGCTGAACGCAGACCAGATCGTTGCCGTTGAAATTAAGGAATTCCGCGGCCCGTTCGTAGGAGCTCAGATCCTCTTGCTCCAGCTCCAGACGCACTTGCTCTGGATACTCGTAGCTTGACTCCGGATCGTTGACCGGAATGGCAAACAGCCGGCCGCTGCCGTATTCGGTTTCGAGTGCCGCGCATAGGTCCGTCGTAAATGTGGCGATGCCGCACTGGCGCGGCAGATAGTTTCCGACAAACGCAATGCGCGTAGGCAAAGGCAGGGTGCAACCTTTTGGCTCAACCGGCGGAGACGCCGCTGATAGAATGCCCCCGGGCAGATCTCCAAGATGATTCGTGTCAGTGAGAGACATATTGTCCTGCTTTCGCTTCTATCGACGTGGTGCAAGCCGTCTCTGTGCGGACTCACTTGCACGGATTTGGTGCCAGCCTTGCAACCTGCTTCGTGTGCAGGCAAACAGTGGACCTAAAAAACCAACGCCAGTTGAACATTCATCTCCTCAGCTCGGTCCACTGAGGTCCGTATTTGCATCCGGCGAGCATGGAGCTTTGCTCATGACATCCGCAAGCCCGAATATCTCGCCATTCGGATCGAGCTTTGCTGCGCCATTGAAGCGCCCTTCACTTCTTTGAGGGCGCCAATCAATGCCCGATGGATTGCGGTTTCCGGAGTTCTGCCGAGACCTCGGAACGAATGCCAATCCTCTATCCACACAAAGTACAAACCTGTGCTGAGTACACGCATCCAGATCTGCCGCCAGCATCCCGGTCGCCTCCGCCGCCCTTTGAAAGCGGCTCTTGAGCGCAGATCGAATTGATCCGGCATGATGCATCCTTGACGCAGAAATAAGGTGCTCCTTCACACTTGTGCGCTTCCCGCCACGCTGGGCACTCGGGTACTGCCAGATTCGGCGCCAATCGCAATCGCAGTGACAGACATCCTCGAAAAAGAATGTTCAGGGGAGAAATCTTCAATGAAATCTGAACCATTCGCTCCCGTGCCGGCCGGCTCGATCTCTGAGAACCCGGTTGCATCGGGTTGGCTCAATGGCCGGGCAGCAAGATGCTTTTTGACATCGACTTTCTTGATCAGGCTCATTGCCGCTCCAGTCGTTCTGTTGCTCGCTTGAACGGTAGTCGTCTGGAGCGAAGCCGGGACGCTGAAGGCGAGAAGGGGAAGGTCCTGACTGTTATCTCAAGTATACACCCTGGAATGGCCTTCGTGCCCTCGGCCCCTCAAGCTGCTCATTTCTGTTGGCTGCCGTCTTCCCGCGCTCCCTGGACTGATTCGTCAATGTCCTACGCGGAATTGCGTAACGTAGTGAAGCAATCCAAAAACATTGATGAGCCAAATGACGAGTACAATTACCACCACGGCATTCAGAATTCCCTTGATCGTTCCCTGCATGGGGATATAGGCATTCACCAGCCACAACAACACGCCGACTACCAATAGTGTGATTACAACAGTTACAAGCGGCATTTCATGTTCTCCAGTCATTCTCTCGGATCCGATACGACTTCAAAGGCATTTTCGGTCGGCTCGGTGCGAGTCGTGTTGAAGCGGTTTCTCACTCTTTGCCCATGTCCGCTTTGGCAATTGAACTCGAGTGAAGTGGAGGTGCGCCACTCCTTTGAAGAGAGGCGGTCTTCGCGGGTTGTCCTTGCGCAATGCAGATGGCCAAGAGTCACCCATGCCGGACGATCTGACTTAACTCGGGAGCCAGGAGGGAGATGAGAAGGACTGCTCTTCTTCAGGATTATTGTTCTAAATTATTGAGCCAATTGCTGAGCTACTTTGCTCATGCGGGCGATTCGGAAATCGGCGTTCGGCTGAAATGAATGGGACACCGAAGTGCCTGCGGGTGCTTTGACCGCGTAATTGTTCAGTCACAGCTGTCCGGCTACAAGTCGAACAGATTCAACTGGTTGCAAATATCGCCTAGGTTGTTATTGCAGTCCATCTCCTGAAGTGCCTGTAAAATGGGCGTTTTCTCGAATTGAGTTAGGCTGAGA
>Ga0224554_1000327_pt1 | contig 41545 bp, 31 predicted proteins | sample 714S22024metaG_FD_180666 | JGI IMG/M metagenome (GOLD analysis project Ga0224554, IMG submission 180666) | Peat soil microbial communities from Stordalen Mire, Sweden - 717 S2 20-24 | ecosystem: Environmental > Terrestrial > Soil > Wetlands > Peat | place: Sweden: Norrbotten County, Stordalen... | reverse complement strand
CGCCGCGCCAAGCCCGGCCGCTCCGTTGGCGCCGGTTGTTCGACAGGGCTGGCCGGAGACGGCGTAGCCGGCACTTGCGCCTGCGAAGGCATCGGCGCTTTCTCGCTCGCTTGCTGCCGCTCAACTCTGGCGACTTCCGCGTTCCGTTCCACATCCCGCTCGTGCACGCAGATGGCGAAGACAGCCGCTGCCGCGACCGCTGCCAGGGGAGCCAGTGCAAGCCCCCAGCTTCTCAACCAAACGCGCGGCCTCGCAGGCGCGTGCCGCCGTGCCGCAACCTCCGCACCCGCGGCCTCGTTTGCCAGGGCTACCACCTGCCGGCAGCGGCCGCACACAGCCAGATGTTCGAGCACCTCGGCGCGCTCCCGCTCGCCAAGCGCCTGTTCGGCAAACGCACCCAGCATCTCCGCGTCGGGATGAATCTCATGTTGGTTCTTCACGCTCATGGCGTAGCCTGTTCTTTGAACGCTTCCGTCTGCGAACTTTGCAGAAGTTTTTTCAGGTTCACGTTCAGATCGCGCGGATCTGCGCCCAGCGCCTCTCCCGCCGCGCGCCTGCTCAGTCCGCCGCGCCGCAGATTCCTGAGCACCTGCTTCCGCGTGTCCTCGGTCGCGCGCCGCAATTTGCGGCTCACGGTCGCCTCATGAACTCCCAGTACGCGCGCAATCTGCAACAATGTCTGCCGATCAAGATAATAGGCCGCCAACAGGTAGCCTTCCTCCGCATCCCGTCCGCGCAACGCATCTTCGACAGCCTGCTCCAACTGCGAAAGTTCTCCGGCGTGCGGCTGCGGCGCGATCTCAGCCGGCGCATCCGTCTCGTCTAACGGCTCCTCGCGCCGGGTGCGGCGATAGTGATCCACGTGCCGCTGGGCCAGAGTGGTTCTCAGCCAGCCCATCAGCGATCCCCTCCCACGATACGAGAGCAGCGGGCAACGCCGTTCGCCTTCGCGCGTATTCAATCCATAGAGCTCAGCGTAAAGCTGATCGGCCAAATCGCGCCCCAGCGTCTCGCTGCCGGTGATGGCGATGGCCGCACGAATGAGCGGCTGCCGGTGCCGAGCGATGAAGTAGTCCCACGCGCGCTCGTTGCCGGCCGCGCAGGCCCGTGCGAGCACCAGATCGCCGAGGCACAGCCCGCGAAAAAAGCTCGCCTGCTCCGGCCGTGCCGCAACTGTGCCCTCCGCCAGCCCAAAGTTCCACGTCGTTCCCACATCAAGCAGGATCCGGTCGAAGTCGTCGCGCTCCAGGCCCCAGCCAGCCGCATCGCTCGCGCGCCAAAGCTCGTCGAGCAAACGGCCGTCCATCGCTCCCTGCAATGCAGGGAGTTCCGCCTCTGCCACGCTGGCCACGGACTCCGCTGGCGTCATTCTCACTGCCTCACGATTCGCCTGGTTTCTTGGACGTTTTGATCCTCTCTTTGGCCTCCGAACCCGACGCCCGCCGCCAACTTAACCCCGCAAAATAATTTTGCAAGATTCCGCCAGCCCGGCGTTCTCCCATTGAAGGCCGGTGCGCCAAACCAAAGACCGGCGGAGGAGACCTATGAAGAATTGGGGCAAACTTGGGGTAGCGGCCACATTGCTGGTCGCGGTCTTGTCGGTTTATCAATTGAAGAACGTGAAGGCAGCCGGCGGGCCGGCGCAGGGCGAAGGCGGTCCCTATCGCGTGCTCGCACCCATCGAGAGCGGCAATCTTCTCCTATTCCCCGTGGTCCGCGCCGACGAGAAATCAACGGGAGAAACTCCGTTCATCACCCTCGACGAAGGCCTGAAGAACGGCGAAGTCGAAGTCACCGAAGCCGGCCGCGCCCGAGGCCTCGTGCGACCACGTGGATCTTCGCACTCACCGGCTCGAGACAACTACGATCGCGGCGACGAGGTGAACACGCTGGTGCTCGTCAACCACTCCAAACGGCCACTGTTGCTGCTTGCGGGTGAAATTGTCACCGGTGGCAAACAGGACCGCATCGTCGCCAATGATCGCATCGTTCCCGCTAACGCCGATCCGATCGATCTCGGGGTCTTTTGCATCGAGCCGGGCCGCTGGACCGAGAGCTCGGCCACTTTCGGCGCGGCTGGCAAGTCGGCTGCGAAGAGCTTCATGGTCCAGCCCGATGTGCGCGAACGCGCTATGGTCGATCAGGACCAGCAGCAAGTGTGGAATTCAGTGGGTGGCGCGATCTCGCAAATGGAAGCGGCTGCCGCGCCGCCCGCCAGCCCCGGCGGATCGGCCCCCGAAGGCTCATACCATCGCTCTCTCGGCACTAGCAGCTACGCCAAAGCCATGCAGGATTCCGGCGTCAGCGAGAAAGTCGATGAGGCCGCCGCTCCCGTGATGAATGCCCGCGAGCAAGTCCTCGCACAATTGCGCGACGAACACGCCGTCGGCGTAGTGGTAGCGGTTCGCGGCGAGATCATTTGGGCCGACCTCTTCGCCAACACCGATTTGCTCTCCCGTTACTGGACCAAGCTGGTCCGCTCCTATGCAGCTGAGAGCCTGACGGAAGGCGAAGACCATCCCGCGCCCACCCTGGCCGACGCGCAGCATTTTCTTGATGCGCCCTCCGGCGGCACAGAGAACAGCGAAGGCGAAGTCGGCATCTACCGCTATCGCGAGCTGAAGAGCAGTCGCACGGAGACCTTCGGGCTCGAATCGCTGCTTCCCGGCACCGGCTACGACGTGCACCTGAGCAAGATGAAGCTCCGCGGCGAGGAAAGCCAGGTCGTCAAGCCGCGACCGGACTTCGAGCCGCCGATCCACCGCCCCGACGTCTACAGCCCCGAGATCGTCCGCTGACCGGGGGAGCGTTCGCTGCCCGTCAATTCCGCGCTCTTGGAACGGAGGGCGCGGAGTGAGGAGCCGCGATCGCTCTAGTCGCCCGTCGCGGCTTCGTGCAGGCTCTTATCCGGCCAGGGAGGCAGCAGCTTAACCAGCGCCCACAGGAAGAGCAGCGGCAGGATGGTCAATCCAACGGCCACCAGAAGGCCTTCGCGCGTCACCAGCGCCATCTTGTAGCTCGTGTACCCAAGAAAGCTTTTTGAGAACAGCTGTCCGCCGATTACCACGTTCCAGCGCATGGCGAGGACTCCGACCAAAGCCAGGGAGCCGGAGAGGATATAGATGCGCTTGCGCGCCATCTCCTTGAGCTTCACCACCTGCGTAAGGAACAGCAGAACCAGCGGCACGATCGTGCCCAGGCAGATCTGGACTACGATCTGCGAAAAGTAAAGCTTTGTGTGGACCAGAAAATTCAGGCTGCGGAACGATTCGTCGGCCTCGTAAACGCGGTGCACCAGGTCCAGCATTTCCATGCTGAAATCGATGATGAAGATATAGAACATGTACATCGCCACCGTATCCACGCAGCGCATGTCGATCTTCTGACCGCGCAGCTTGGTCGTCGACATGTAGAGCAGCATCACCGCGGCAATCCCCGACACCATGGCCGAGAAGATGAAGATTACCGGCATGAGCGGCGACGACCACCAGGGATTGGCCTTGAGCGAGCCGAAGATGAAGCCGACATACCCGTGCAGCAGGAATGCCGAGGGAATGCCGACCAGCGTCACAATCCAGCCCACCTTATCGTCGATATGCAGCGCGCCCGCGCTGATATTGCTCGACCCCAGCGTCATCACTTGATAGATCAAGCGCAACAGACCTTTGCTTGTCTGCGAGAGGAGCACGATCTCGCGCCGGTAGTCGAGCCAAATCTCAAAGACCAATACAGCCATCAGGTACCACATGTATACATACCCGAACATCGCCATCGCCGAGGTGTCGTGGGGGGTAAAGTACATCTCCGGGGAGCGAAACGGATGGCCCAGGTGCAAAACTAGAGGCAGCGGCGCAACCAGCAGAAAGGCCAGGGCCGTCAGCAGTGCCAGCCTGTATGTCGGCTTCACCGCCTCCACGCTAAACACGCGCTCCAGCGACGCAAGAATGAACGCCCCCGCCACCAGACCCGTGATGAAGGGGTACAGGACAATCAGCACGCTCCAGTACAGCGTCACCTCGTTCGGATAAATGTAGCCTTCAACACCGCTCATAGCGCCTCGTCCATCCTCAACCAGTCTCCGGTCCCTAGGTCCCCTTGTTCTTTTGGTCCCTTGGTCCCTGCCTTATCGCACCGATCCATCCAGCCCGTTGTAAAAAGCCTTCGCTCCTGTGGCCATCTGCGGCTTCAATACCTGCACCGTGTGCGTCTTCAGAAATTCGTGAATCGGGTCATTGGGATTTTTCAGGTCGGCCAATTGCCGCGCTCCAGTCGGACACGCCTCGCAGCAAGCCGTCGTCAGTCCCTTGGTAATCCGGTGGTAGCACAGCGTGCACTTGTCCGCGACTTTCTTTGTGGGATGAACGTAGCGGCATCCGTATGGGCAAGCCTGCACGCAATACGCGCAGCCCAGGCAGTATTTCTGGTCGATCAGCACCACCCCATCAGGGCTGATAAATGTCGCGCCTACAGGGCACACCTGAGTGCAGGGTGAATCCGCGCAGTGGTTGCACATCTTGGGAACAAAGAAGAACATCCCTTCTTCGCCTGCCTTCACTACTGGGAATCCCTCTTTGCCGCCGTCGGGCGAGATGACCTCGGGATTCTCAAGATGCCAGTCCGACCGGTGATACCGCTCCACCCAGGTGCGGAAGAATCCATCCGGCACGTCGTTCTCCGTCTGGCAGGCGCGCACGCAGTTGCCGCAGCCGATGCACTTGGGGATATCGATCAGCATTCCCCACCAGTGCTCGCTCATCTGGTAGTTCGGCGAGTCCTCAGGCGTCCCGGCCAGTACGTGTTTCCACGCCACGGCCGCCGCCGGCAAAAGAATCATCAGATGACGCCGGCTGATGTTCATTTCGCGCCTCCCTTCGCCGTTTTCCCGCTGGAATCGGAACCAATGATTGGGCTGTGCGGGTTGTGGCAGGTCTCGCACGGAACGCCGCCCGAGTGATCCGCCGGGTCCACTTGTGGAAAGCTCGCCGGCTTAGCTGCGCTGGCCGTATGGCAACTCGCGCATAGCACCGCCGTGTCCGGTTTCACCGGCGTCACGGTCGTGGGATCGTCAGCATGTGCCGCCAGCGCTCCGTGGCAAGCCTCGCAGTTCACGTGCGCATGCGCGCCTTTCGTCTTGGTGTCGGAAATATCCGTGTGGCAGGTCTCGCAGGTCTGGTGCCCCGCAAACTTTATGGGGCGTGCCGCAATCTCGCCGATCGATGCTCCGCGATAGTGCCCATATTCTCCAAAGCTCTTGGGCACCACGTATGAACGCACCACCAGAAACACTAGGAATGCGAGAACGAAAAGCCCTGCAAACCGGAAAAGATGTCCTGCATCCTTCAGACCGCTCATCGGGCGCTCTCTCCCTACAGCCGCTGCCGGAAGCGGGAAGTGATTCGTCGTGTGATCTGGCACACTTCCGACACCTTCGACGTTAAGCACGCAATGCGAGGCTGTATGTGAGCCTGCTCACAAGTCGACGTGACGCCGTGCACGTCGGGCGCACGCCGGGCGCACACCAAGCATTGCTCGCGGAGGCCCACTTCACCCCTCAACGGCTGCTGCGGACGCTCCCGCCCGACAAGCGCCTCGAGCCCGAACCGAAGCGATACCATGAACTTTGGAGCAAAGAATGCCAATGATTCTCGACGGCGCGGCCATTGCCGCAACCATCAAGCAGGAAGTGGCCGAAGAGGTCCGCGCGCTCGCCGCCAACGGCATCAAGCCGGGGCTTGCCGCCGTGCTCGTCGGCCATGTGCCCGCATCGGAGATCTACGTTCGCAGCAAGGTCCAGGCCTGCGCCGAGCTTGGCCTATACAGCGACCTCATCACCCCGCCCGACACCGTCACAACCGAAGAGATGCACGGGCTCGTCGCCCAACTCAATGCGCGCGACGACATTGACGGCATCCTCATCCAGCTTCCTCTCCCAGCACAAATCGACTCCAAAGGGCTGCTGGATGCAATCCACCCCGCGAAGGATGTCGACGGCTTTCATCCCGTCAATGCTGGCCGCCTGCTCGCCGGCCGTCCCACGCTCGCTCCCTGCACGCCCGCCGGCGTCATTGAGATTCTCAAGCGCAGCAACATTCCCATCGCCGGCCAGCACGCCGTCGTCGTCGGCCGCAGCGACATTGTCGGCAAGCCCGTTGCGATACTCCTGCTCCACCAGAACGCGACCGTGACGATTTGCCACTCCAAAACCCGCGACCTGCCCGCAATCACCAAGCAGGCCGACATTCTCGTTGCCGCCATCGGCCGTCCCGGCTTCATCACGTCCGAAATGATCACCCCCGGCGCAACACTCATCGATGTCGGCATGAACCGCTTGAGCACGCGCGAAGAATTCGACCGCTTCTTCAAGGGCAACGCCAAACGTGAAGCCGCCTTTGCCAAGCGCGGCTCCGTCATCGTCGGCGACATCGATCCTAGGGCCTTCGAATTCGCTGGCGCCTACACGCCCGTGCCCGGCGGCGTGGGCCTTCTCACCATCGCGATGTTGATGTCCAACACCGTGCGCGCCGCAAAAATGCGGAGAGGGCTCTAACCCGTGCTCCGCGTTGGCCTCACCGGCGGCCTGGGTAGCGGCAAAAGCACTGTCGCCGCCATGCTCCGCGAGCTCGGCGCCCATGTGGTCGAAGCCGATGCTCTTGGCCGCTCGATCATGGAGCCCGGCCACGAGGTCTATGACCAGATCGTCACGCACTTCGGCCGCGAGGTTGTTGGCCACGACGGTCGCCTCAATCGCACCCGCCTCGCCGATCTCGCCTTTCGTCAGGGCCGCCTGCAGGAGCTGAACGCCATCGTGCATCCGCCCGTGATCGAGGCGCAGCGCCGCTGGATGGACGAGGTCTTCGCTCGCGACCCCGCCGCCATCGCCGTCCTCGAATCGGCGCTGATTTTTGAAGTCGCCCGCGACGCCCGCGCCCGCGGCGAAAAGGAAGGCGTCCTGGCCGACTGGCGCCGCCGCATCGATCGCATCATCGTGGTCACCGCGGCCGACGATCTCAAAATCGCCCGCTACGCTGCCCGCGTTGCTCCGAATGCTGCAGATCGCGCGGCCATCGAGACCGACGCACGCAACCGCCTGTCGCATCAGGTTCCCGACGCCGAAAAGGCAGCACAGGCCGATTATGTCCTTGATAATTCAGGCGATATCGCAGCCCTTCGCGCCCAGGTTCAGGCCCTGTGGCCGCGCCTTCAGGCCGAGAGCAACAAATCCGGGCAGAAGTTGTCTCTACAATAAGAAGAGCGATTGCGGCTTTGCAGCGGGAACTATGGCCCGCCGCTTTCGTACCAAAATCAGGAGGGTCTTTCAGGTCGACCAACTATGAGACTGACCCGTATTCTCATCATCGTTTTGCTTTTGTTGGGCGGATTCTGGTTCGTTACCACCCATTTCCCGCTCGGTTTTTTCGCCGGACATCCGACGCTCAACGGGTCCGATGGCTCCAACTCGCCGCTCGAGCTCACAGAGGCTCACGCCGCGCCCGCCTACGACGCCGAAGAGCAGAACAATATCGCCATCTATAAAAAGGTTCTGCCCTCGGTGGTCAACATCACCTCCACCACCCTGGTCTTCGACTTCTTTTACGGAACGGTGCCGCAGCAGGGCCAGGGCTCGGGCTTCATCCTCGATAAATCCGGCCACATCCTCACCAACTTCCACGTCGTCGACGGCGCCAATCGAGGCATAGAGGTCATGCTCTCGAACAAGCGCCGCTATCCGGCCCGCGTGGTGGGCACGGACAAAGTTCACGACCTTGCGCTGCTCCAGATCGACGCGCCCGACCTCCAGGCCGTGACGCTCGCTGACTCCTCGCAATTGAACGTCGGCCAGAAGGTCTACGCCATCGGCAATCCCTTCGGGCTCAGCGGCACTATGACGCGCGGCATCATCAGCTCCATCCGGTCAATTCGCAACGCCGACGGTGCGCCCATTGAAGACGCCATCCAAACCGACGCAGCCATCAATCCCGGCAACTCCGGTGGTCCGCTGCTCAATTCCTCGGGCGAGGTCATCGGCATCAACACCATGATCGCGTCGAACGGCGCTGACCAAAGCTCCGGCATCGGCTTCGCCATCCCCATCAACACCGCCAAGGCCGTGCTCGCCGACCTCATCCGCTACGGGCGCGTCAAGCGGCCCTCATTGGGCATCGTGTCGTACGCAATTGGCCCGGACCTTGCCTCGCAGATGGGCCTCTCGGCCGACTCCGGTGTTCTCATCCAGCGGGTCGTTCCCGGCGGAGCAGCCGAGCGTGCCGGCCTTCGCGGCGGCAGCGAGCAGGCCTACGTGGGCAACACCCCCATTGTGCTCGGCGGCGATCTCATCGTCGCGATCGATGGCCACGAGATCACTGACCCTCAGGACATCAGCGCCATCATGGACAAGCACCAGGCTGGCGACACCGTCAGCGTCACCATCGTGCGCGGCAAGAAACAAATGACCCTCAAATTGATTCTGGGAGAAGCGCGGGACACGAACATCTAGGCGGGAAATCGAATCGGATGATTCGGGAAGATTTCGCGGGCCGCTCTCATCGGTGAGCGGCCCGCATTATCAGCGGTCATCACGCCCCAGCAGTTTCCCTCCGTGCCGGGTGCCCCAGGTCCCGATTTTGGGACCTGGGATAGCACGACCCTCACCAATCCGACGGACTAACCACTAACCGCTGTTCCTCAGAACCCGGCGCTCATCTCCGCCTGCGTCACCTGCGCCACCTGCACGCGTGCCACTTCAACCGGCTCGCCGTAGTGCACAGCCACAATCTCTGCCGCGCGGCCTTCGTCGAAATACGGTTCAACCGCAGCCAGCTTCACGCCCGAATGGGCCGCCATCTGCGCCACCTGCGCCTTGCTCGAGATCGACTGCACGAGCGCGAGAATCGCGACGACAATTGTTCCCACTCCCTGAATCGCCGCGAGCGCATGCTGCTGGCTCTTTTGATCCACGATCCTTGCCGCCTGCAACAGCGCCGTGTTCACTTGCTGCTGGAACGTCACAATCTGGTTCTGCAGTTGTGCCAGCACGCTGGCTGACGGGTTCGCAAGGTAGGCTTTGGCCTGCGCCACCAGCAGGTTGCTGGCTGTGTCGAAGCCGATCGTTGCAGCTGTGAAGATCGGTGCATCAGCCGGCGCCAGTAGAGCGGCGGTTGAGTCCACCGTAGCCACAGCGCTCTGCAGCGACGGTGTCCAGTTCACAATGTTCTCGGCCACGCCGGCGGCCGTGCAGCCCTGCATCCACGGCAGCGGAATCATGAGCGCAATCAGCATCCACGCGCCCAGCTTCGCCGTGGCGCTCGATGCGCCAACCTGCTGACTTGCTGACCCGCTGACTTGCTGACTTGCTGTTTCCGGATCCTTAGCCATCAGTCCCAGCAGCGCTGTAGCCAGCGCGCTTGCCAGCGATACAACCGTTCCTGTTCCCACTTTGCCCAGCGAGACACCCTGCTGCGACAACACTCCGGCAACGCTCGCGACCGCAATGAGCAGCCCCGCCGCCGACGTCTTCGGATGATTCCAGATATTCTTGAAGTTCATTGGTCAACACTCCTCCGTGCCGCGGAATTTGGCGGTTCCGCAGTTGTTGTAGCCGTTTCCTGCCTCGGCGCAAGGTAGATTTTTCTTGGGGAAAAATCCACTCGGCGACTGTGGTTTCAGGACACAGTAACTGCAGAACCGCCGTAGCGCGGCGTGCGGGTTTCAATTGAATTGGTAAACTTGCGTCTCTGCTTTTCCTGCGCATGGCCGGCTCAATCTAAATCAGATCGCCCACCGGCCATGCGCATGGCCTCGGAACACTCTCAAAGTCTCGATGTTGCCGTGGTTCCGGTCAGCGGTTCCAGAATTGCCGTACCGAGGAAGCACCGCGGCTGAGTGGCATTTTCGTCAAGAAAATGCCACCTTTCACCGCTGCTCCAATGGCATCTAAATTCTGGAACCGCTCTGGCATCGAGCCCCAGAGCTGCTCCGCGCAGACAAAAACGGTTCCTCGCCCCGGCGCCTTCCGGAAACGCAGTTCACCGGCAGCCCCGTCAGTGTCCCCGCTCAACTTGAGAGCAGGCGCACGGGCACTCGAGAACCGCGTCGGGGAGGGCGAACCCATTCGCCCGGCTCGGTATTTCCGTACTTTGTCTGGTTATGTATAAGGATACGGAATTAGAGGCAATTTACCGGCAAACTTCGCATAACTGTAAGTCGCTGAAAAGTAATGAGCTTACAACAAATATTGGCGCCGGCCCTCTTGACAAGTTTTGGGGTGAACCCCTCGAGTGAGACAGTTTCTATTTTGACAGGTTGCTGTTGGTTGAAAAGTGGTTTTCATTTTGTTGGTTCTCCGGCAGACTGGACCGCGGTTGGTGAAGCGAAGACAGGCTCTGAATTGCCGGCAGTCCAGCCCCTTTGGTCAACTACTTCTCCCCCACGGCACGGTAGCGAACCCCATCGGGATATCCTTCCACGACACTCTCTAATTCGTGGCCCTTCGGGAACTTGGTCAAACCAAGATCGCGAAAACGCACATGGGCCTCGGTCAGCCGCTCCTTCGCAGAGTCGTCGAAAAAGCGGGTGCTGAACTCGTACTCCTGGCCCGAGTCCCGCAAACCGCGAAGTTGATGACGCAAGGTCAGGCTCGCTCGTGTCTCCCAATTGAGCCTGACTGTGGCGACGACAACGGCGTTGAAGAGCAACAAAGCAAATAGCCCCCAGGTGAACCTTATCTGAACGCGCGAAGAGCTTTCTTTGAAGGCCAACACCATGGGGACGATCGGCAGGAGCCATAGCTGTGGCCCATAACGCGGCCACCAGGAATCCTTGCTGATGAGCAGCGAGGCAACGATGGTTGCCGAAGCCAGGATCAGCACCCAGCGGGAGGATGCATCGAGTTTGAACAGCAGCCAAACGCCTAATGCAACCGACAGGAGAAGGCAGCCGCTGAAGAACGGACCCAGGGCCGCGACGCGGGAATCCTGAAAGGTATAGCTGTAGAGATCGTGCAAGCCCGCCGTAAAAGGCCACATCAAAGAAGCGTTCTTACCTTCACGATAGGGCTGATTACCCGGCCGGCCGAAGACAGAGTACGCGAACCTGACGGCAAGCCAGCGCCCAACCATATTCTTCGGCGTTTCATATTTCTCATTTCCGTCATTTCCTTGCTTCGCCAGACTCGGATAATTCGCCGATCCGAGGATGGGATAGAAAGGCTGGTGCCGGTACAGTGTATTGGTGATGTAGGGGTTGTAACCCCAGAGGCAAACGCCGAAAACAAACGATGCGACCGATAGGCACGCAAATTGTGCCAACGATCGGCGTGCTTTGAAAAGACACCAAAATCCCACAGCGACGAGCAGAAAGCATACATAAATGAGCCCGGTGAATTTGGAGTTGATACAGATGATCGATGCCGCAACCGCGGTAACCATGACCGCCGGACGCGGATGACGAAGCGCGCTCACGGTTGCGACGGTTGCCAGAACCAGAGAAGACGCCATCACGCCGTCCACCAAAAAAGTAGTGAGCTCGCTGATGGCGACGGGATTGATTGCAACCACGGCTGCAATTGCGAGTGCCCGGCTACGAGGCAAACCTCCGCTCAAGCATGCGGCCAGCGTGCCTAGGAATGTCGCCATCAGAATGAGCCAGTTCATGCATTTGCCCAACTCGATTCGGCCCGTTGTGGCGAAAATCGTGGCCGCGCAATACCAGGGGCCCTTTGCGTAGTGCACCTCATAGAGCTGGCCATGGAGTTGAGTGTGGGCAAAGCTTCCCAGCGGGTCGGACAGAGGGTTCGAATCGCGGGCAATGCTGATGATCCCTGACTGGTGATACCACTGTCCATCCCAGGAGAAATCATAAAAAAATGACGAAAGCAGAAGTGCCGAAGCGAGCAAAGCCAGAGTAAGACAGACAGGCCACCAGCGCATGCTGGCTGGTATTCCTTCTTGTCGTGCCAGCCAATATCCGCTTACCAAAGCTGCCATGAGTGAAATTGGGGCGACGATAGCAAATCCCGTTCGGCCCGCCAACAGGCTGGTCATTGCGCCGAGTTGCATAAAACATAGGAGGGCGGCAATATTCGAGGATGTGACCCAAAAGACGCTCGGAGGGAACACATTTCTTTCAGACACCAGCCCTCCTTTTCCCCGCTCTCTGACAGCCCCGCAAAAATCACTAAAGCGGTTCCGGAAAAATCGCCGTAGATGCCGCCACACTCGCATCAGTATGCGGCGCCGGCGCGAACCTCGGCGAGCGGCTTCGCAAGGTCGTTGAGCAATTCGGGGCCGACAATGGAGAAAGGTGTGGACCCGTAGCACAAGAGCCGGTCGTGGAAGTCGAGCAGCGATGCGCCCGCGCCCGCTTTGGCCCTGTACTCCGACAGCAGTGTTTCGAGCTGCGCGCGGCCTGCCGTATACGAAATCACGTAACCCGGTCCCAGGGCGATGCCGGAGATAGCTGCTTTCGCCTGTTCTGGCGAGAAGCCGGTCTCGTGCGCGAAGAATTGAACCGCTTGATCGAAGCTCCAGTCGCCACTGGCCAGCTCGGGATCGACGATTGCCCGGGCGCCGCGCACCCGTTCCCACTGCGCCGTGTAGTAGCGAGCATCGAGATCGTCACCGTAAAGGCCGAGCTGCACGAAGAGTTCTTCTCCGTAATACGCCCAGCCTTCCTCGAATTCGCTGCTGTTCTGGATTTTGCGGACGAAGTCCGGATGGCGGCGCGCGATCGACAATTGCATGAAGTGGCCCGGCATCGCTTCATGCGCCCCCGTCGAAAGAATGCGATCGCGGTCGAAGTCCTCATTGGCGTCCAGATTTTTCGCTGCCTCCGCAAGCGATACCGGAGGAGTGATGAAGTAGAAGCCGGTTGTGCCCTTGCTGAACAACAGCGGCGGATTCATTGATGCGCCCGGCGATACCGGCTGCAGAAACTTCGGCGTCTCAATAACGGCCATCTCGCCGAGCCACGCCGGCACATCCACCACGTGATGCTGTGTGACGAACTCGCGCAGTTGCGCAATACGGACACGATAGTAATCGATGAGCGCGGCGCCGCCGGGGGCAAGACCGCCGCCGCTCTCCGGCCCGATCGGAGTGTGGCGCTCAGCGGCGAGTTCTTCCATCCAGATCTGCACGGCCCATCCGTGCGCAAGCTCGTCGCGCCCCATGCGCTCGATGTCGTCGGAGTTGAACGGCAGCAGCTCTTCGTCGCGGAGCATCGCGTCGTAAGCGGCGCGCCCCATCGCATAGTTCTCGGGCCACGATGCCGCATGATCGTCGATGTACTTCTTGGTCTGCGCGATCACTGCGAGCGTCGCGTCGCGCGCCTTGACGAACTCCGCGTAGCGATCGGCGGGCAACTGCTCCTTGGCGGCATCCGTCAACGCCCCGCCGAAAAAACTCGGCGCTCCTGCAAGCTCCTCGGCGCCGGTCACGCCGTAGAGGTGTCCCGGGTGCGTGACCAGCGCGTTGCCTGCGGCAATGTACGCCGGCGCGCCGGCCAGCCGATCGCAGATCTTCTGCCACGCGGCGGCGACGTCGGCCGGGGTAGCGCCCGCCGTGCCGGCTATTGGCAGGTGCAGGAACTGCACGAAGATCGCACCCATGATCGTTACCGATGGCCCCGACGGATCTTTTTCGTAGGTCTTGTAGACAAGGTACTGGCGCTCAAAGCTGATGAGTTGGGCATGAAGCAGCTTTGCGTCGTCCACGTCCACGAGCGACGCACCATCAAGCGGAATTGACGCAAGGTCGTTCTCCCAGCCGCGGATCATCGCGAGATCGCGAGCATTCTCGGCCTCAGACGGCGTATCGAGCTGGCCGTCTTCGTCGCTAAGACCCAGTGATGTCGCAGCGAGCGGATGCGTTTTTGCCCAATCGTATGTGATCGTTTGCGCAAGGGTTTGGAGCCTCTCAGTCGTCGTAGGCGGTGCAGATGCCGCTGGAAGTGCGCATGACATGAGCAGCATAAACAGGAGCAAGCGTAGAGCAGTGTCAAAGCGATAGGGCGCTAGAGACAACAATGCCACCCAACGAGTTCCAAATCGCATATTTGTCCCCTCTCTACCACGTAGTTTCCGTTCGATTGCGCCCAGCTTTCTATAGATTCTCCACTGGGTAACAATGAACTTGGCTGGAAATCCCATTTGCCTCTCGGCTGTGGACCAATATACCCCGACCCCACTTGCCTCTGCTCTAAATCTTTTTTGCATCCATTTCAAAGCCAATGACCCACGCGTGTCCAATCAGAATTGAGGGGCCGTGGCCGGCAGCGCAGCTGATTCGATGCCTTCACACTCCGAGTTGTTGACGTTCAGGTTCCCTTCGCCGTCGAGCGTCGCCGTCCACACGGTGTCGTAGTCGATGTCTGGCCAGGCGACGGCTCGAGGTGCGCCGCCCTGAGGAAAATAGCTCGAGATCGGCGCATTTCTGGTCGGCTCCGCACTTCGAGCAAAAGCGCTCGTCGTTCGCTAACTGGTTCCCACAACTGCCGCAGAATGCCATGCGCTTACCTTGTTCTCTCCTCAACGAACATTCAGTTCATCGTTGCGGCCCGCCCCGAAGCACTAACCAGGCTGGGCCAGCGGCCCGCGGCAGGCGGGCGGCGGATGTGTGGCCGCCAAGCGTAACGTTACAAATCGGATGGCGAATGTCCGGCAAAAATCCCGCTTTGCCCACCTTTTTTCTTGTCTGGCAAGTTACTTTGCGGTATAAAGTGAACATGAATGTGATCCGACGCGTCCTCGCCACCCTGGAAGTTGTGTTGATCTTCCCTGCCGCTTTCTTCATGACGGCGCTGCTCGTGCGCAGCGTGCAACCGCAACAGTTCGAGCCAGCGCACACGGCGCAGCGCATCGTCGACTGGTATGCCGCGCGAACCCAGGTAGGACTCTGGCTGTTCCTCATCGCGTTTCCGCTGGCCGTGCTCGCAATCGGCTGCGTGAGCCTCGTGAGAAGCTGGCGTTCCGACCCCGCGCTGCGTCAGGCAGGGCTCGAATGTGCCGGAGCGATCCGCCGGCATTTCGCCGTGCTGGTCGTCGCGCTGGCCACCGCCGCCTCGGCCGTGATCCTATGCATTGTGGCGTTACACATGATCACGGGCTGAGCCCGTTATTCCATGCGCCTACGATCCTGCAGACTGATTCCTTAGCGGGCAAGGCCGACTGCGCGATGGCTAGCCAGTGTGGCGTACGATGCGGAGTATGAAGCGAGTGGTAATCCTCGGCCGCGGGGCGTCAGGCAAATCGACCCTGGCGAAGAGCCTCGGCGAGATCACCGGCCTTCCCGTGGTGGAACTGGACAGGGTTTTCTGGCAACCCGGCCTTCTCGTTACATCCCGGAACGAGTGGGCACGTGCACAGGATCTTCTCGTCGCGAATGAGGGGTGGATCATGGACGGAGATCTTGGACCACTTGACGTTGTCGAGCCGCGCCTTCGAGCCGCGGAAATGGTCATCTTGTTGGACTTCTCATTCCCGCGTTGCGCGTGGCGGGCGATGCGGCGGTCGCGCGAACGTTTCGATTTCTGGTGGTGGGTTTTGGCGTACCGGTGGCAAAGCCGTCCAGCGCTTCTGAAGGCAATTGCAAATTGCGCGCCAACAGCGGAACTCTATATATTTCGCTCGCCAATGGCATTGAAACGCTTCGTCGATGATCTGGCCCGGAAAGCGTGAGTGGTGACAGGGCAATTGGTTCATTGAACCGGCGTGTAGGTCTGTTTTTGGCGGCCACTAACCTTTCAGCTTTGCCGAGTTCGAAGGCCGTCTTTACGGGTTCGTTCGGGCCAGGAATGAGCGTACCAGCTTAAGACGAATCAACCCAACTGCGGAGGCGGCCGGGCTCCAGTCGCAAGGGGCTGCTGGTTTGCGTTCCTGCGCTACCTAAGTTGTGTGCTGAAGTTGTGACTTCGCGATTTCTTCCACTTCTCCTGCCCCCTTGGCATAGAGCGCCTTTTCATTAGGAGCAAGCTCGTACAACAGCTTCAAAAACTCTCCTGCGTGTACACGTTCCTCGTCCGCTATGTCCTTGAGCACTGCCGCGGCGAGTCTGTTGTCGGTTGACTCGGCAAGCTGCATATACATCTGCGTCGCTTCGTACTCTGCGGCTACCATGAACCGAATCGCTCTGACGAGTTCCTCGTCTGAGAGCTTCCTACCATTCGCCAACTCTGAAAAAGGTGATCCGAACTGTGGCATATCATTTTCCTTTGCTTCATGCACGTTGACACGTTAAGGCTTGGATATCGGCTTTGAGCGCTATCACGTTTGTAGTCCCGTGGCTTCCTGAGGTCTGAGCGGAATTGACCATCGCGACAATGCCCTTCTGTCTCCGCCGAACAAGAAGGGCTAGCTTCGAGGAGATCCTCTTGAAGCTAACCCACACCCGAGACGCGCGAGTTGGGAGCAGCATGGTCTAGAATGGCCTGAGTCCCCCGGAGGCCCCTATGACACCTGCGCAGAAGCGTGCGTTGGCGATGTGTATATGCCTTCCCGTTCTTGTATTGTCTGCGTTCGCGCAAGCACCGACCGCGCCTTCGTCCTTTACGACAGCCGAACTCAACGTGACGCCTTCACCCGCGGCGAGCTCAGAGTTGAGCCTGGCCGCCGGAACTTCCGTTGTGGACTTCGACATCTGGCCCACAGGCGCGGATGCGGTCATCCTGATCCACGACAAAGCCGGCAACCATGTGGTTAGCTGGCACGTGGGAGACACGAGCGCCGTCCCGCTCCTCGATTTACCCGCGACCTTTTCTGCCGCTTCGCTCACCGTCCATCCCTTGGGTCAGCGCTTCTTTGTCGAAGGAAAAACCGGCCAGCAATCCCAGATTCTGGCGGTCGACAACGTGAACGGAAGCTGGACCGAGCACTCCATCTATCAGACGTCTGCTGACGTGCGCCGTCTTCTGGTTGCGCCACGGCCGTTTGAAATCGGCTACAACGACACAACGAACCAGGCAATCGAGAGTTACCGGATTTTCTTCGCCGAGCGCTTGCCGAGCGGTGTGTACTCCACGCGTTCGATTACCGAAGATGGCCAGCGCGAATATCAGGTGATTGGCCCGCAGGCCACCTATGTAAAGATTCCCGACGAAAATGAAGATCCAACTCCAAACTTCGTCCCAACGGCGCTGCCGGAATCTTTTCATCCCGACGGGCATTTGCTGATCTGGGAAGACGGGAGCGGCTGCTTCCAGCAGCTCGCCTACGCGGGCCAGAATTGGGATAAGCCATCGCATATAGTCGGCAATCCATGCGGCGGATCGCTGACGGTGACCCCGAATGGCGCCGCCCTGCTGCACTGGAAAAGCGGCGTGCCAGGCGTCGTCGTGATCGGTGACCATGGCAGCACAACCTCAACGCAGGCCGCGGGCTACCAGTTCATTTCCACACCTTCTTCTGTGCCCGACGGCAAGGGAATTGTTGGGCTGGTGGAGAAGGCCGGCGCACAGGCGCTGGTGTACGCGCCGATTCAAGTCCCATTGGCCGACGTGATGAATGCGTGGATGTTTACCCAGCACGCCGCCGACCGCGACAGCTACACAGCCAGAGCCGGGCTGCTCCGCACAACCGACGAAGACCAGATGTACGAGCTCTACGACTCGGAATCGTACGCCTGCGGCCACTTCGATAGCGCAACGCCAACGCGGCCTTACCTTGTGACCACCGACATTTTCTGGGAGCTGGTTGCCTCGGCCTACGAAGGCACATTTATCGTCGAGGAGCGCCAGCAGGCGATGCCCGCGTTCTGGGCGTTTGTCAACGCCGCGCGCCAGTCGCTCAACGCAACCGCACCCAGCTCCACTTGGGGCCTGGCCTTCAATGCAGTGGTGGATTCCCAAAGCGCAACGAACTCATCCGACGCCGAGGCTCAGCACATCCAACAAGCGCAAGGGACATTCAGTTCACCGGTCTTTGGCAAGCCGTTCGACTTTACCGAACTGACGCCGCGCGGTTATTACACCGCTACGCCGGAGATGCAGGAATACTTCAAGGCTGTTCATTACCTCACGACTGCTGCCGCAGCGATCGATGCCACTCCTTTGAATTCGCTGCCCGACGATGTCAAAGCGAAAGCGCTGCAGTGGATCGCAGCTTACACCGCCTACATCGCGCCCAGCCGCTCACCGCTTGTGTGGAGCGCCGGATCATTCGTCCCGCCCGCGTTTGCTCTTCATCCCATCACCAGCCCGCAAGTATTTCCTCTCTCATGGGGCTTTGACAACGAGGTGCTGCTCTCCACCGTCTACCACTCCGATTGGCCCGCCGCCGAACAGATCACCGGGCCCAAAGGCCCGCGTGGACTGCCCTCGGGTCTCGATCTGGCGGCAGCCTTGGGGAGCGGCTATGCTCGCTCGTTGCTGAAGACCGACCTCGCAGAGTATCCCGCGCTGGGGCCTGTGCTTGATGCACTTCATGGGCGCCAGCCCCAAAGCCCTGCGCAAACCGACCTATATGACGCGTGGATCAACGCGCTGGCCGTGCAGTGGGCCGACAATGCTACCTTTCCCGGCAACGCGACGGACACACTCTGGAATGCGAAACGGATTCAGACAGGTCTCGCTTCCTGGGCCACGCTCCGCCACGCAACTGTGCTGGTCAACGAGAGATCAACCGCGGAGTGCGGCGAGGGCGGCTTTGAGGCAATTGTCCTGCGTCCGCCAAGAGGCTATGTGGAGCCGGACCCTAAGACCTTCGAAGCCATTGCAGCGCTGTTCGACCAAATGGAGGCTGTGGTCGCGAAGTCGGCGAACTTTACCGGAAATCTGCCGCAGGACCCATCAGAAGTCCAGGACTCTGCGAGCGACCAGGCAGCACAGCCCCTGCAAGCCGGCATCATCCGGCGATTGCAGGCAACCGCGAGCAAGGCGCGCCTCTTTGAGACCATGGCCGAAAAAGAATTGCAGAACCAGCCGCTCGCAGATAGCGATTATGACGAGATCCTCCATGTGGGCGCAGTGGCCGAGCATGACTTTCTGGTTTACAACAGTCTTGCCAGCGCGGATCTTGCGCTCTCCACGCCCAACCCGATCATGAAGATTGCCGATGTTGCTGGCGGCGGTGAAGTGCCGTACCTCGAAGCAGCGGTCGGACGCCCGCTCGAGTGGGACCAGGTGGTTCCGTATTTTGGCCGGCGCGAAATTGTGAAGGGCAGCATTTATTCCTACTACGAGTTCCCTTCGTCCACGCCGCTTACAGACATCGACTGGGCTGGGACGGCTGGCGTCCCCGGCGCCGATCCTGAGAATCTAACGCCGGGAATCAAGGCGGTCCCCGGCAAGGTCGAGGTCCAGGCGCATCCTGCGTGGGTCAGCTCTTTCATCTCCCGGGAGACGCTGTAATGTCCGGCAGAACCGCCCTTCTAGCTGTCGCCGCCGCCGCATTTCTCATCGTGCCTGCGGTCCCGGCACAGCAGGCCCCCGGCGATTTTCGCCTGCTCTTTACAGGCGACGTCATGATGTCGCGCCTTGTCCGGCTGGAAATCGACCAGCGCAAGACGAGCCCGTGGACTGGCTTCTCTGACCTCTTCAGCAGCGCCAGCCTTGTTGGCGGCAACTTCGAAGGCGCTCTCGGCGACCCGGCAAAATGTCCTGCGGTGAACAAGCTGTGCTTTGCTGCGCCCGACTCATCAGCCGAGTTGATGCGGCAAGTCGGCTTTCGTCTAGTCACCGCGGAAAACAACCACTCCGGCGACCTTGGCCAGGCCGGCCGTAGCGAAACACGCGCGGCATTTCAGCAGAGCGGCATGCTGGCGCTTGATTTCGACAGCTCCCCGCAGTTCTTTCGCTTCGGCGAGCTGACGGTCGGATTTATCGCGGTCACGACCATCAAAGCCGCCGATGGCCGCGTGCAGCGAGTCCCTTCTGTCGAGCTGGCGCAGAAGCTGCGGCTCGCCCGCCAGTTGGCGAACTTGGTTGTCGTATCCATTCATTGGGGCAACGAACTTCAGGATTGGCCAACCGATTCGCAGCAGCAACAGGCGCGCTGGCTGGTCGAGCACGGAGCGGACCTCATCGTCGGGCATCATCCGCATGTTGTCCAGGCCCCCGCATGTGTTGAGGGCAAGCCGGTTTTCTTCTCGCTCGGCAACCATCTATTCGACCAGAAATATGCCGAGACCAAGGACGGCCTGATCGCCGATTGCAGCGTGCACGCGGGCCGCCTGGTGTGCGGAGCGCTCAGCACCCACACTGATGAGGCCACGGCTTATCCAAAGTTGGCGGGCAGAAGCGCAGCAGCCGATCAGGCTCTCGCCGGCTGTTCTCCGCAGCTTGGTCCCGGCGCGCAAATAGATGGAGTCACCATCCGCCCCGAACCGTGGTCTCCCGATCAGCCGGTGGATGGAATCATCCTCGACGGCTACAAGATCGATGGCGACGGGGCAGGAAAGTTGGTGTGGCAGTCAAGACGCCAGGCGCTGGTCTCCCTGCAACTGGTCACGTCGATGTCGGCCGAGCCCATGCTGTTCTCTTTGGAAAGACATACCTCATCTATTGATGACGAGGTGGGTCTGCGGCCCTATGTCTACGCCGTCGGTCCCCATGGCCTCATTGCGCGATGGCGAGGCTCCGCACTGGCCTGGCCGCTGATCGATGCAATTGAAACCGAGCACGGCGTCCTTTGCGCGCTGCATCGCGGCGACTCGTTCCTGCTGCCCGATCCCGCCACCAAAACAACTCGGATCGCAGCCTACCAATGGAACGGATTCGGCTTTACCGGCATCGAAACTCCACCGGAATGCGAGCCGATCCTTCGCCAGTCCATTCGATGACGTCTGTTCGCGCAGCCGATCCCGAGATGAAGCGGCCCATGCGGCTCACCGCGCGGTCTCGGCGCCCAAGGCTCTCACCAGGTATGCACTGCAATAATCGATGGCGCGCCTGTCTTGGCGTTGATCACGCCCACCTTCAGCACAACCTCGATATTTCGGTTTCCAAACTTGCTGCCCAGCTGCTGCTCAAGGAGCTCCAGGTAATGCGGGCTGCTGGCAAACTGCGCAGCAGCTTCGGTTCCGTTGCGGCCGAGCCCGGCCAGCGCCACCACCCATCCGTCGATATTTGGATCGCGAAACCGCGCCACCACAGCGTAATCGTCGGCACTTGAATACGGAACCGATTGGTCGCGCTCCCAACCGATCTTTGGATTCAACCCGTCCACAATTCTTGCCTGCGGGTCGGGCAGGAAATGGAATCGCAACGGCTCCAGCAGACGGATCGTCCATTGGTTGTTGTATGCACCAATCAGCGCGATCGAATGTTCGCGCAAATCCGTCAGGGTAGTCCAGGGAGACGCAATCAACTGCGTACTCGCTCCCGAGCGCTCGATCGCTTCGTCGATTTGCGCGATCGCCGAAGCAGATTGGATGGATACAAATGGATAATCGACGTTTCCGTTTGTTCCTGCCGTAATGACGCCCGAATACTTGTCCTGCGCAAACACTACGCTGCCGGTGCAGATGATGACCGACCGCTGATCCCGTGTGAGCGGCGCCCAAAAGTCGTCCACAGCCGATTCAGGATGAATTGAGCGATGTGTCCAGAAGAATCCCGCACCGATCGCAACCAGCACAGTCAGGGTCAGCCATAGCAGCCGCCCGAGCATTACTTTGCGACGCTCGAGAGGTGGGCTCCCGATAAGTTCTGGCGGCCATGCGGGCAGCAGAGACCGAACTCCTGTTCCCGATTTTGAAGTCGCTCTGAATTCTGGTGTTCCGCCTACCAGATCCCCAGGCCCGTCAGAACTCAGGAATGGTCCCGCTTCGTGCCCTCCGTTGACTACCGGGTCTTCGAGCCTGTCGTGTTCTCGCAGGAACACCGGAACGTACGAGCCTGCCGGAAGAGAGATGCGAATGCTCGAGTTCCTGCCTTCCTCGGAATAGAAGAGCAGGAGACGCTTGCGGACCTCGCCGGCTGTGTAGCGCACCACGGTGTCTGCGTTTGTGTCGTAGGTGGCCTGGCGATCGAAAACCTCAACGCCAAGCGTCCGCTCCTTGAGCAGATCTGATTTGCCGGCCAATGTGTGCTCGACGATGTATTTGAGCAGTGCAGGATAGCGCTTGCTGTTGGAGAAATGTGGACTGGCTAAAACGGTCTGCAACTCGCGGAGGACGGCGTCGCATTCCTGCTGGGTCTGCGGATGCCATCCGTCCGGTGCTGTATCGGTTCTACTCATTCCAATCCAGTTCACCGCATCATACTCGCCCGTTTTTCGGCTTGCAAGGACGTTTGACACAAGAAAAACTGCGATGTTAACGCTCACATTCCACGCGAGATAAGCTCGGCATGCCGAGCCAAACGGTGAGTCACTTGCCAGTGGGACATTGCAAGGCCGAGTATTTACCCCGCTTTGGTATGCGGCGCAAGACTGAGCGCAAAAATGCGAGCTGCGGTTGAAGGATCTAAGAGCTCGCCGGGTTACGCCATGAGATGCCGAGTGCCGAACCGGTCTCGACGAATTTCGCGCCTTCAAGTAAGTCGCGCGGAATCCACAACCACAGGAATGACGAAATCACAACCAAGGAAACACTTCGGAGGCAGTATGAACATACGCAGTTTGGCAGGAAGCTCGAGGATCGGCGCGAGCACAGGAATTCTCGCGGTGCTCGTCTTGATATTCGCGGGTAGCATCGCCGCGTTTGGACAGCAGACTACCGGGACGATCGTCGGTACGGTGAAGGACCCACAAGGTGCAGTGGTCAACACGGCCACCGTCAAGGCAACCAACCTGGATACGGGGTACTCCCGGTCGGCGCCGGTAAACGGTTATGGGGAGTACCGCATCGATTACCTTCCGGTGGGTAAGTACAACGTGGATGCCACGGCGGCTGGTTTTGAGCGCTTTGTACAGAAGAATATCGCGCTGGACGTGGACCAGGAGTTGACGGTTGATATCACGCTGGCCGTTGGCGCGCAGTCTCAGACTGTCACGGTCACTGAGGCGCCCCCGGTGGTCGATACGTCCGACCCGGTATTGGGCGTGACCCTCGAGCCCAGTGACATCATCAGCCTGCCGATGGTCAACCGCAACATCTACTCCGAGGTTTCGCTCACACCTGGTGTGATGGCGAATAACAACAGTTCCACCTCGAACCCCTCCGGCAACCCCACTATGGCCACGGGGCTGTACGTCGAGGATGTGCAGATCAACGGCTCCATCGACTGGGGCAATGCGGCGGTGGCTTTTTATCTGGATGGCGGCAACAACATCACCGGCATGCGCAACTACGGCAACCCATCGCCCAACCCTGACGCAGTGGAGGAGTTTCGCGTAGAAACCAGCGCATTCGGCGCGCAATACGGCCAGTTTTCCGCGGCTGTGGTCTCGGTGATCACCAAGTCGGGAACCAACCAGTTTCATGGCGGGTTATTCGAGTTCAACCGCAACACCGACTTCAATGCCAACTCTTGGATCCCGGCACATAACGCCGCAGGCAAGATCATCGTTACGCCTTACCACCGCAACCAGTTTGGCGGTGACGTGGGCGGGCCGGTCATGAAAGACAAGGCCTTCTTCTTCTTCAGCTATGGCGGTTTGCGCCAGATAACCGATGCGGTCTTTACCGGCGCCATCACGCCTACGGCTGCCGAGCGCCTGGGCGACTTTACCGCGGACACCTTCACGGTCTACACGCCGGGCACAGCGCATGTCGCCGCCAACCAGGTGGATGGAACGAACAGCAGCCCCAATTGCCTGGTTGCGAAACTGAACTGCATACCCCAGGCCCTGCTGGACACGACCATTTCCAACCTCGACAACGTATCCAACACCTTCGGCTCTTCCATCCCGCTGCCCAATGGCGCCCTCAACCCCGCGAAAGGGGGCGGCGCTTACTCGGGTCTCTTCCCTATCCCGGCCACGGAAAACGAATACCTTGGCAAATACGACCAGAACCTCGGCGAGAAGGACCATGTAGTGGCGACCTACTTCTATTCGAAGAACGTGCTGGGCAACTCCCCGGGCGGCAACGTACCGTGGACCATCAACAATAACGTCTCGGCTGGCACCAATATCAACCTGAGCGACGTTCACACGTTCAGCCCCACCACAGCCAATCAGACCTGGCTCACGTACACGCGGGCAGCGGGCGGACGCGTCAATCTGCCGTTTACCGGCCCGGCTTCGCAGACCCTCGCAACGTACGGCTCGAACTTTCTCATGCAGGGACCGGTCTCGTTGCCCACCATCGCAGAAACCAATTTTTCGGCGACTGCGACCAATGCGGGTCCGTTCACGGGCTCCGACAACTATGAGCTGCGCGACATGGTCAGCATGGTCAAGGGTAAACATAGCCTCTTTGTTGGCGGCGAATTCGCTCTGGACAAGACCATGTTCGATGCCAACCTGCTGAACTTTGGCAGCCTCAGCTTTGCCACCTCCGCTCCCACTTCTACGGGCAATGTGACTTCCGACTGGGTTACCGGCCAGGCCTCCTCGTTTGAGCAGGACTCGCCGTACACCACGCACCTGAGCACATGGCACTACGCGGTGTTTGCACAGGACAACTACCGCATCACGCCCCGGTTTACGGCCAACCTGGGAATCCGGTGGGACATCGATACGCCTCCCGTCGATCCCCATAACAGGACAGAATCCTTCGTTCCCGGCCAGCAGTCCACTGTGGCTCCGCTCGCGCCCAAGGGCTTGTTGTTCCCCGGTGACGCAGGCGTCGGCCGCGGCATCATCGGCACCAAGTACTACCACGTCTCGCCGCGCCTCGGCTTCGCGTTGGACCCGTTTGGTGACGGCAAGACCTCCATTCGCGGCGCCGCGGGTATCTTCTTCGGCAATGTCGCCGGCAACCAGTGGAACCAGCCCGGCAATGCCATTCCATTCGCCCTGCGTCCACAGACCGGCGAGGGCCCCCTCAGCTCGATCACCAGTATCTACTCGACGCCGGGAGACTTCCCCTCGACTGCGTCGGGTGGCGGCCTGTTCCCGTACACCTATAAGGCAAGCGCGCCCGTATTCATCTCCGGGCCCGGCGGCGCCACTGAAGCCATCACCACGCACTTCAAATATCCCTACATCTACCAGTTCAATCTTTCCGTGCAGCGGCAGTTGCCCGGCCGGGTAACACTGACGACGGCGTATGTAGCCGCTCTCTCGCACCAACTGTCCACGTTTATTGACGCCAACTACGCGCCGTACTCGACCGCCTTCGGTGCGCCAAGCACTTCGGCAACCAGCGTCGCCGACCGGCGTCAGTTCGATCCGTGCGTCGGAGCATGTCCTACCGGCGCGGCCGCCATCAACAACGGCACCGGCGTCCTGGGAGCGGGGATCATCGATTTGCTGTCAGACCTGACAGGCAGTTACCACTCCCTGCAAGTCTCGGCGACCAAGCAGCTCTCCCGTAACTTCAGCGCCGGCGGTAACTATGTCTGGAGCCACGCCCTCGATAGCTTCGAAGGGTCTGAAGATGGAATTGCGAACCCGCAGGATTCCGGCTACTTGGGCGCTCCCTTCACAGCCAGCAACAACTCTTTGGGCGCCATAGGCGGCGGAATTCAGGAGGAATATGGGAGTATGAATGCCGACCTGCGCAGCAGCGCCGCGATCTCCGGCACATGGAACATCGACTACTTCCACGGCGACAACAAAATCGTCAGCGAAGTGGTCAACGGCTGGCAGATCGCGCCCATCCTCATTCTGCACAGCGGCGGGGTGTTCTCGGTAACCACGGGGGCCAATAAGAGCTTTGATAGCTCAAACGCTCAGCGTCCGGATGCTGTGCCCGGCCAAAACGCCGTGCTCAGCGCGCACCGCTGCCGCGTTTGCACCCCCGCGTCCGGCTCTAACGAGGTGACTGCGTGGTTCAATACGGCAGCTTTCACACCGAACGGGGTCGGCGTCGCAGGGGGCATCGGCCCAGGCGGCGCGGACGGCAACGTAGGCCGCAACACCCTCTTTGGGCCCGGTTTCAAAGATCTCGACATGGGGATCTTCCGCAACATCAAGTTCGAGCGGGGATGGGTGTTCCAGCTCCGCGGCGAAGCCACCAACGCCTTAAACTGGGTCAATCTCAGTAACCCCACTGGAAGCCTCGCGTCCGGCAACTACGGAAAGATCACCTCGGCAGCAGGCACCCAGCGCCTCATCCAGGTGGGCGGCCGACTGACCTTCTAGCCGGTACTTGTACTTAACCTTTGCGCCTGCTCCTCGAGAGCAGGCGCAACCTTGCTTAAATCTCGCCGCGCCGATGTCGACGGACGATGTAAGACGGAAAGCACAATGAAAGAACTGTCGAGAAGAGAATTCTGCTCCATAAGCGCTGCGCTCGGCGCAATCGCACTCAGCGGACCGCGCAAGTTGATGGCACAACCAACCGCATTTGAGGTCGAGGTGAACATCGACTCTGCGACAAGCCTCGCCAAGGTGCCCCTCGATTACATGGGCTTGAGCTATGAGAGCGGGCAATTGGCTTATCCGGATTTCTTTTCGCCCCGGAACGCGGCACTGATTCAAATGTTTCGCACGCTGAGCCCGTCGGGCGTGCTGCGCCTGGGCGGCAATCTGAGCGAGTTTACCCTTTGGTCAGAGACGGAGCCGGCGACCCCACCGGACGCCGGCGGCTTGGTGGGGCCCGATCCCGGCCATCGCGAGCCCCGCACTTTCACCATCACGCCGCATTCCATCCGCAACCTGCAGGGCTTTCTGAGCGCGACCGGCTGGCGATGCATCTATGGCCTGAACCTTGGCGGAGGCACGCTGGAGCAGGCGCTTGCCGAAGGCGGATATGTTGCCAGGACACTGGGACGGCAACTGATTGCAGTGCAATTCGGGAATGAACCTGATCTTTTCAAGCATCGGGATCAGCAGAACAAGCCTTGGACGTCCGACGAGTACCTCACTCGTTGGAAGATGTTTCGTGCTGCGTTTCATGAGAAACTCCCGCACGTTGCGGTGGCCGGACCGGACACGGCTTTCAATCAGACCTGGGTAAAGCAGTTCACTGAAGACGTTCCGAAAGAGATTGTGCTTGCGACGAGCCACTACTATCCGCTGGGTCCGCCGGCCGACCCAGCGATGACGATCGATCGGCTATTACACCCCGGAGCCCAATTTGACAGCCGCTGCCGGCAAGCGCTGGATTCGGCGAAGGCTGCCGGTCTGCCATTTCGCATGTCGGAAGGAAACTCCTGCTATAACGCGGGTAAACCGGGCGTCAGTGACACGTTCGCGTCCGCATTGTGGGCTGGGGATTTTTGCCTGCAGATGGCGGCGCTGGGCTGCGTGGGAGTGAATTTGCATGGAGGCGCGAACGGCTACTATTCGCCGATCGTGGGCTCCATCGAGAGCAGCTTTGCCGCACGGCCGGAGTACTACGGCCTGATGTTGGCGCAGGAGTTTGCAGGGCACACGCTAAAGAGGACAACGCTTGAAGCGCGGGGAGGAAATGTTACGGCCTATGCAGCCGGCGGAGGAGCCGCGACGCGTTTGATTGCCGTTTTTAACAAGGACGGCCGCGATGCGGAAGTTACGATCGCTGATCCTGCAGCTGGATTCACACGAGCTTCGGTCGCGCGGCTCGAGGCCTCATCAATCGACGCCAAGGACGGGGTCACGTTTCAGGGAAGCGTTGTGCGCGGCGATGGACAATTCCATCCGCGGGGCGGCGAGCCGCTGAAGCCAAACTCCGGCAAGATACGGGTGGGCGTTCCCCGTTACTCCGCGGCATTGATTCGTCTGGGATAGGAGGCGTTTGAGACGCATCGCTCGCGCGGCGCCAGATTGTCGATCCATTGAATCTTCCGCGGGCGCCGTCGATTCGCTGAGGCCGTTCGCATCGAATTCATCCGAAGTATCCCGCGCCTCTGCCTTTGAGCAACTTAGCCCTGGCCATCGCTGCGGCCTTTTCCTTGGTTACAGCTCCATCTTTGTTGGTGTCGAGGCCGGAGTTGCGATCATATTGGGCGCTCGGCTTGCTGAAGAGCACGCATGAGTTTGGCTTGCCGACCGCGGCCGGCCAGAGGATGGCCATGTACACGTCCTCGATGGTCTCAAGCCGGTTCCGGTACGGATTGAAATACTTCTCGACATAGTCCATCTGGTCTACGGCGGTCATGGCGGCCAGGTCCACCGTGCTCGTGCCAAGTTCAACGGCTGTGTCCGGCAGGAATTGAATCAGGCCGGTGGCTCCGCTGCGGTTCTTGATCGATGGGCTGAAGGTCTCGCCTGTTTCGAAGGCGATGGCCGAGATCAGGTAATTCGGATCAACGCCAATGTTCTCGGAAATCTCAACCAGCTTGACCTTGAACGCGGCACTTACTTTGGCTCCCCAGGCGATCTGCCGACTACCGAGAGCTTCAGCCGTGATGCCGCGCGTGAGGAAGTTGAAGGCCGGGTCGTCCGGTTCCACCTTTCCAGTCGGCTGGGCCGTGTGGAGATCATGGCGCTGAATCCGCTCGATCGCGGAAATTGTCGCTGGCCCGCAGAGTCCATCCACATCGATGGGGCGCAGCCGCGCCAGGGTTTTGAGGTTTATAAGCTGTTGGATGATGGTCACGTCCCCGAAAAGGTTCGCGCCAAACCGCCCTACCGAACTGAAGATACTGATCTTGCCTGGCATAGTCGACGAATCACGCATTCTGATGCCGCACTGTTTCCCTTGTTGTGCGCCTCTTCACCCTTGGTCTTTGCCCCGGCGACTGGGGGGTGCGAAAACAGTTTGGTCCGGGTCGCGTGGCCCGGCCAGGTTCGGATTCCTCTCTCCCGGACCACGAGGATGCCAATAATTGCCAAGAACGCCGTTCCATGCCACGTCGTCTCCATACCAGGCTGCTTCGTCCGCGGGTTTCGGGCAGGCCTCAACAAAGATTCCTGGATGATCGATCGTTAACTCATGTTCCGGAGGGACGACGAAGAGAAGGGAAGTTGCTCTGTCTGGCATTTGCTCTGCGAGCACCTGGTAGAGTTCCAGGGCTTGTTGTACCGATGGCGTGTCACGACGCACGAACAGGATTGTTTCCTTCTGTATGGCTTCAAACCAGCGGCGAGCGAGAAAGCTCATCTTCGCGCTTTCCCGGCTGTACTCCCTCTCAATCGCCAACGGGTCAATCGTTTTCTTATCGGCGGATCTGGAAAAGTTGTGGTGATATTGGATGCCCGTCAAACTGTCGCAAACCGTTGTGCCCTCCTCTACGACAACGAGATTTTCTTTGGCAAAGCAGCCGTCAAACCGTAAGCGCAGTACCTTGACTAATCCGGAGTGAGGAGTGACCAGCCAATCAAAATAGAAGGCCGTTTCGATTCCAGTGAAACGGCGGATCTGATGGGCGCAGTCGCATCCCCTGCCAAGAGAGATAAGCCTTGAGTACATGATTTCTGCCATCGTTCTCATGTTGCAGCACCAACCCGATGCAGAGACAGCGTCAGTTAAGCGGAGGTCCAGCCCGGGCAGACACGGCCTTCACGAAACGGTAGGCCCGCCCGATCGGAATTATCTTACATTGGAACCAACTTTCGTTTCATCATAGGCCTTTCGTGGGACGAACCTTGAGGGGAAATCGAGTACGCCGCTGATGGATGCCGCCAGCGCACGAAGCGTGGACGCCGTAAAACCGATGCTCGAGAAGAATGCGAGCCCGGCCGCCAGGGACCATCATGGCGACACTGCGCTTGATTACGCTCAAGAATAGAAACACTCTGGCGTGGTTCAGCCTCTCCAACGCCGAAAAAGAGGCTCCGGTATCGGCCAACGGCATCTGCACATTTGCGCCGCGGTGTACCATGATTGCGAAAGTTGGATGGAGGCAGGAGGCATATGGGGTCATTTCGCTCAGGGGCTGCCGGCCCTTATTCAGGCAAATCGGCCATTCGGGATATTTTGGATGTCCTGCGGCGGGCACGGCCAACGGCCAAATTGACGATTTTCGTTGCCGCAGTCCTTCTGCTGGGAGCAGTGTTTGTCGCCGGCTGGCGTTTTGGCGGCTTTCTTGGCGCCCCTGGCGGCGCCGATCCCATCGCGGCGACTCGGCCGAACAACCAATTTCAACTGGCTATCCGCAATCGCCCATCCGTCAGGGTCTTTGAAAACTATCTTCACTATACGGTGGAAAAGAATTGGCCCGCGGCGTACAGCCTTCTCGGACCATCCTGGGCCAAATTCAACATCACCAAACCCAGCGATCTCGAGAAGATCCACCGCAGAACGCTTCGCTCCGAAGCCTATTACTACATCCCCGACACCATCACCGACGACAAGGAGGTCTATAACGTTGATTTCGCGTTCTGGGACGCGGTGCCCAGTCTCCCCGAATTCGATGAGGTCACGAATTCAAACCTGTCTGCGGTGCTGGCAAGCGGGAAGATCGATGCTCTGACGCAATCGCTTGTCGACGAGCTTCCCAACGACTTCGTGGTCCCGGACGCCGAGAGAAACCAACTGCCCGCTCTGACGGAGAGATTCGTCGGCCGCCTGAAGCTGAGCGACATGGTTCTTCACGAAGACGACATCGTTGAAATGCTGGGTGACGAGCTGGGATTTCAGCCGATTGTGCAGGGAAGTTCCTATTTCCAGACCGCCTCAGCCGGCAAGCAGTTTCGCCGGATGCTTAAGGTGGTCCTGGTCAAGCAGGACGGCCAGTGGCTGGTTGACTCCTACGATTCATACATGGTGGACAAGAGATAGCGCGCGGTACAAAGCTGCCTGGCATTTCACCGGGAGCGCGCCAAACCGCCCGGCCGAACTGAAGATATTGATCTTGCCTGGCATGGTTCACGTCTCCCACCTTCCGGGCATGGGCGAAGTGCTGCTTGCCCAGTCATTATAGGAGGGTCATGGCGATGAAACGATGGGAGACGGGATCAAAACCTTTGAGAGCTCTCGGACCGTTCAAAAAGAGACGATGGAGCGTATATTGGTTCCAACGGCTTCCCGAAAAGGTTATGTCCCGGCACTCGCGCTCCGCTGCGAAAGTGCCGATTATTTATATGAACTCGGCTGCAGCGATACGGTGGATGAATTGAAGATCATTGAACCGCGGGAACCGGCATTCGAGATTGTTGTTAAGACGGTTGGCGATAACTCGAAGTCGCTTTCCGGCTTGGGCCATGAGCAGGAGACAGCAGAGATTTCTACCGGAGAGGGGAATGGGACCCCGGGGGCGCCGCGCACAAATGACGCAGGAGGCATTTTCAGGTCAAGCGCGCGACAGGTGAAACCAGCCATCAAGAGCTTCATCGAAAGCCCAAATACCTCGTCGCGCAATGGGGCCAGCATCAACATGATTGTGCTGCACTCGACGACGGCGGCGACCGTCGAGGGGACAATCAATTGGTTTATGGATCCGAAGTCGCAAGTATCAGCTCATTACGTTGTCGATAAGAACGGCGATATCTACCAAATGGTCAGCGATGACCGTTCCGCATGGCACGCGAAGGCCATCAATTCCAGATCGATTGGCATAGAACATGTCGGCACGGCAACCGATCGCCTGACGGATGCTCAGAGCAAGGCGAGCGCGCAGCTCGTTCGCTGGCTTGCCGCACAATATGGAATACCCGCCGAGAATGTGATGGGTCACGGATTTGCCCCGTGCAACGAAGGAACCACCGACTGCCCTAACCACCTCTTCGGCGATGCGACGGCGGACGCCGTTGCGGAATGGGTCCGCACGAACGTTGCGGATGCTCTGGGTTCGAGAGAGCTCAGAAGAAGCCGCCAGGTTGGGGCCCAGCCTGTTGCGCGCAGGGCGCCGCAACTGCCCGACTGGGCCAGGCCTTCGACGTGGTTCGCCAGGCTGCGAAGCGACTTGTCGCGAATCGATCAAAATGTGCAGCGATTGGACGTCCGGCCATTGCCACAGTCGCCCGCGGCTGCATTGACAGCCCTGGAGCTGATGACCATCGCCATCGAAGATAGAAGATTCTTCCATCATCCCGGTGTGGACGTGCTTTCGTTTCTCCGCGAGGCGATCAAGGTGCTCAGAGGCCGCAAACACGGAGGGGCAAGCACAATCGACATGCAGTTTGTGCGCACGGTGACCGGATACAGGGCGCCGACGATGAAGCGGAAGTTTTATGAGGCGTTCCTGGCTCTCGTCATCCGATCCCGGTACAAGAAACTCGAAATTCTGCGGTCTTATCTGGCTTGCGCTTTTTTTGGTTCCGGCCTTATTGGCGCGAATGCGGCTGCACAAAGGGTTTTCAATAAGGACGCTGATCGGCTGTCGATGGAGGAGGCGTCTTTCATCAGCGCAATGCTGGCTTATCCGCGTCCCGTGCAAGGATTGCCCCGCTGGGAACAGCGAGCACGACGCCGGGCCGCATATGCGGTTGCGGTGTTTGACCGGCGCAAGGGCCGCTTGACTGGCCCATATGGAATCGCCCCGCTAAAACCAGTCTTATAAGCTGCACGCGCCGCACTCCGGGGCGGACAGCACAGTAAGAGCAGACTAATCTCCGCGCTCGAGAGCCTTCTCGATTCCCGCCTCCGCCAGCGGCGCCATGATTGCGAATCCTGCCAGTAGCGGGTGAACGCCGTCGTCGCTCAGCGCCGGCGGAAGGCCTCCGTGCTCATCCTTCATGGCCGAGTAGTAGTCCACGTACACGTAGCCCTTTTCAGCCGCATATTGCTTGATCCATGCGTTCAATTCCACGATCCTGGGTGCAGGCTTCAATTCCGGCGACCAGGCGAATTCGGACGACGGCAGCACCGAGCACAGCACGACTCGGATGTGGTTTGCCGTGGCCAGATCGGCCATGGAGGCAATACTTTCCCCGCTTTGCTCAGTCGTCATCGGACCCGTGTTCTCCATGATGTCGTTGGTCCCAGCGAGAATGATCACGGCCTTTGGTTTCAAATCGATCACATCCTGCCGGAATCGCACCAGCATCTGCGGCGAGGTTTGACCGCTGATTCCGCGGTTGATGTAGGGCTTGCCTGGAAACGAGTGTTCCAGCTTCCATTCCTCGGTGATCGAATCGCCCATGAAGACGACGCGGTCCTCGCCGGGCTTGGGCGCAGTCAGCGCGGCATCGGCCTCCTTAAAGCGCTCGAGCCCGCCGAAGTCCACCAGCAGTTGCGCGTCGTGCGCTTTTTTCCAAACATAGTATTGAGGCGGATGGGCGTCTTTGGCCGGCATTGCTTGCTGGGCTCGAGGCGCTTCTGTGCCTGTCGAAGCGGCAGGTTGCTGTGCGTCGAGCAAAGGCGCTGCGGAGATCCCGGCCAGCGTGGCTACGAGTAAGAACGATTCGCGGAGAATCTGTCGATTCACCGGAGCGCTCCGTTCTCCAGAGAGCCGCCCGGCAGAGCCTGATCGATACGGGTCCATATGGTTTTTCCCCAAGACCTTTCGCAAAGATGGTATACCCCGGCCGAAAGGAGCAGCCTCGGTTCCATTGAGTCAAGCTGTGCCGTCGGGCCTATCGACTCCGGTGTTCGAGGAGCTGGACAACATCAAGACGCTTCCATTGTGTTGCATACTCAAGCGCAGTCTGGCCATTGTGGTCCTTTGTTGCCGGGTTTGCATTCTTGTGCAGCATGAGCTTCACCGCATCCAGGCTTCCTGCGGAGGCGGCATACATCAGCGGCGTCTCACCCTTATCGTCCTGCGCATTGATGTTTGCGCCCTTCAAAAGCAACAGATCGATGATCGCTGTATTTCCACCGAGGCCGGCGTACATCAGCGGCGTCGCGCCGCCATCGTCGCGCGCGTCAGTGGCGGCGCCTTTTTCTACAAGTAGCTGCGCAATCTCGGCATGGCCGGAAGTACATGCGGCGATGAGCGCTGTCTCGCCCACATTGTTCTTGGCTTCGATGTTGGCGCCCTTCTCAATCAAGAGCCTGGCCGTGTCAATCTTTCCTGACTTCACAGCCAGCAGGAGCGCCGTATCGCCTTGATTGTTCTTTGCGTCGACGTCGGCTCCCTCGCCCAATAGCCGCGCGGCCGCAGCAGTATCGCCGCTCGATGCCGCGCTGAAAAGCTCGTTGTTCACGTTGCTGAATGCCGGCGCTGCGGAAGGGCCGCCAATTGCCGTTGGTTCTGCTGGTTGAGAGTTGGCGCGGCTTTTAAAGGCTACGATCGCGAAGACCGCGGCCGCGATTACAAGAACGACTCCCGCGCCGATCCACCAGAGGCGCTTGCCGGAATGTGCGCGCGCGGAGTCCGCTTGTTCCGATAAGCCGGTGGCTGCGTCGGTGACAGATGAATCGCCTGCGGCTCTCCCCGAGACTGATTCCCGGTCAGGCTCGCGCGATTGATCGCGTTCGTCGCCGGCCTGGCTGGAGAGGAGAGCTTTCACGCTCTCGCACAGGCGCGAAAGATGCCGCTCGAGCGGGGGAGTGAGCGCATCAAGCCAATGCTGGCTGGAGATGTAGTATTCCATCTCCTGGGACATGGGTGCGTCTTCGATCCGCAGCGGAAGAATCGGCAACCCTTTGCTGACGGCGCGTTCGACTTCGCGCAACACCTGGGGGGAGCGATTCGAATTGGCTGAAAAGACCAGGACCATCAGCCGGCTATGGGACAAGCCGTTGACCAGCGATTCCGCATACGCTACGCCGGGCGACACATCGCGGGGAGCAATCCAGCAGCGCACGCCGTTGGATTCCAGAGTGGCACATGCGGCGTCTGCGACTGGCTTGTCCTTTGAGGAGTAGCTTATGAAAACGTCGTGCGCCATCTGCTATGCCTTTGCTTTCATCATCGGGAAGAATGATTTGAGCATCTTCATGTTCGCATAGCAAGGAGAAACTGCGCTCGGGAATCGGTTTCGAAAACGCGCGGGCGCTGGATGCAGGCGGGAATCTGAGCCGTTGGAGGGACGTCGGGTAAACTAGGGGCCGCGTAAACTCTAGGAAGAGGGTCCGCGCAATGCGATGGTCGGCCGAATTCATGCTTTCCGCGGTTTCGGCGGCGCAGTTTCCCAAAGCGAGCGTGCCGGAAATCGCGTTTCTGGGCCGGTCGAATGTGGGCAAATCGAGTTTGCTGAATGCGCTGGTGGGCGCGAAGGCGGCGAAAGTCTCCTCGACGCCGGGGCGCACGCGGGCGATCAACTTCTTTGAGGTTTCGGGCGAGCGGCGCGCGCCGAAGATGATTTTTGCGGACCTGCCAGGTTACGGCTACGCGAAGATTTCGAAATCGATTTCGGCGGAGTGGCCGGGATTCATTGAGCCGTACCTGGCGACGCGCGACACGCTGGCGCTGTGCATCTGCATCGTGGATGCAAACGTGCCTGTGCGGCCGAACGACCGGCAGTTGCTCGACTGGCTGCGTTCCGTGGACCGCGAACTCCTGGTGGTGGCGACGAAAGTAGACCGGCTGAGCGGCAACGAGCGCACGCGCAACCTGGCGGCGCTGAAGCGGGAGCTCGAATTTGAGGAGATCGTGCCGGTTTCGTCCAAGACCGGATACGGCATTGAGGAGTTGTGGCGGAGGATTGGGGAAGCAGGGAACGAGGGACCAAGAGACCAAGGGAACGAGTGAAGAAGTGAATGAGTGAAGAAGTGAAGAAGTGAAGAAGTGAACAGAGGATTCCCTGATCAGGGCTTGGCGGGAGCGAATCGGAATTCGTCGCGCTGGCCGCGAAAGTACGAGACGATTTCAACGGCAAACGCGATCTCGCCGCGCTCGACGGATTGGCGGACACGGTCGATGAAGCGGGCGGAGAATTCGCGGTCGGCGTCGAGCAGGCGCAGGCCTTGTGAGAGGCGGCCGAGATAGCGCGGGGAAAGGCGCAGCCAGCGGTGGGATTTCCATTCTTCAGGGTCGAGACAGGAGAGGGCGATTTCGTCGAGCCTCGCAAGATCTTTGGGCAGCGCTGAGTCCACGCGCCAGGCGATGAGCGCAGGCGTCTTGCCGGGATCTGGTTCTGTGGCAGCGTCTTCCGGAACGATCGGCGCTTCCGCGTTCTGCTGAAGGACGAGCGCCCGATGGATCGGCGGAATGCGCAGGTCATGACGCAGGTCGCGGCGCAGGAGATCGGGCGCGACGCCGCGTTCGTTCATTTCATTCTCCACTCCTGACGGCGGCAGGGCGACGCAAACCGCGACGGTCTCGCGCTTGCGCAGCTGATTCTTGAGGATGCGCAGCGCTTCGTCGAGCGTGGTCACGGCGAAATCAGCGACGCCTTCGCGGACGGCCCGTTTTAGCGCGGCGGGATCGGCGGTGGCAACGAGGGTGGCAGCGCCGGCTATGTTGGCCGCAACAACCAGCGCGCGGCCTGCGGCCTCGAGTTCGCCCGCGTAGAAAAGATTGCCGCCGAGGCCCGTCTCCGCGTGAGCAAGTGGGGTTTCAAGCAGCCTCGCATAGGAAGACGCGACTTGCGTGAGGAAGTCGAAGGCGGCCGCGGATGGAGGATCGAGAGCCAAGACCTTATCTTAGCGAGCGAGTCAGCAAGTCAGCGAGTCAGCAGGTTAGCGTGCACTGATGGCGAGTCCGCTTGGGATGGCAGTTCAAAGGCGATGGTTTCAAAATTTCGTTGGGCGGAGGAGCAGAACGGTCGCGGATGCCCGTTAATCGTCCAGGGGATCGTTCCAGGCGCGCTTGCGCACAAAGAAGATGAACTCGCCGGGCTTGGCCTTGAAGGCGGTCCTGGCGCACTCGTCGGGCGCAACGATGCCGGCGTTCAGAATCGTCGTGATCGAATACCAGATGTTCCTCTCTTTATCGCTCTCTTTGGCGGCATCGCAGTTGACGTAGGTGTCCATGCCCATTCCGTAAGTGGCCTTGACGGAGATCTCTTTGGCGTCGGCGGGCACGGTGACGACTACGGTGCCATCGTCATTGATCTTGACCCAGTCGGGATGCACGGTTTCGTTGTGATCGACGCGCACGAGGAAGTTGGAGGCCTTGACGGGCAGACCGGTTTTGCCGTCGAGCAAACGAATGGAGATGGTCGTTGGGGCTTGCGAGTGGAGGGAAACAGAGAAGGCGGTTACGAGAGCGAGTATGAAGAGAGCGCGAATTCTCAGCATGGAGCCTTTCCTCACTCCTGAATTTACCAAGAGGAGTAAGGCTGGCCGTCAGAACCTTGCTCATCGGAACCAGAGTGAACATCGCTGATGCCGGGCTCGGTCTCGTCAATGGAGTACATGGCATCACTGGTTTCGGTGACCCAGGAATCTTTGGCGTGGGTCATGGGATCTTCAGGGATGGCCTTGAGGTAGCCTTCCTGAACCAGATCGTCAAGCGACTGGGGGGCCTTCTGCTTGTCCATGCTGTAGGAATCGATGGCCATGCGCATGGTCTGCAGGTCTTCACGCAGCACCGCTTCGCGCGCGTGCTGCACCGCGGCTGTGAAGCGGGGAATTGCCATGGTGACCAGGATGCCTATGATCGCCATAACAATCAGCAGCTCGACGAGCGTGAAGCCGGATTGTTTGTGCCGGTTGCGCATGTTCTTCAGCTTTCAGCTATCAGCCCTCAGCTTTCAGCCTATCCCCTCACCACGTTGAGTATTTCGTGCCGTCGAGCCCCGTGCCCTGAGATTTGGAGTAGACATCAAATACGCTCTGGCCGCCGTAGGAGTCGGAGTCGGGATCGTCCTGCATGGAGCGCATTCCCCAGTCGGTATTGTTGGTCATGGGATCGATCGGAATCTTGCGAAGGAACTTGAGCTTCTTGCCCTGAACGTCGACGCCGTTGACCAGCGTGTCAAGATCCGGGGGATAGTTTTGACTCTCTACCTTGGTTTGAAATGCGCCGCGGTCGGCCGCGTCCTTATATTTGTCGATGGCGTCACGCATCATCCAAAGATCGTAGCGCAGTTCGCGTTCTCTCTGGCGCTTGACCTGGAACCGCACCAGCGGAAACGCGGCCATGGCCAGAATGGTGAGGATGGATACGGTGACGATGAGTTCGACGAGCGTAAGGCCAGTTTCGTTTACCCGCCGGACACCGGCGCTGCCAGCAACCTGTCCGCGGGAACCCCGTTCGCTTTGCCGAACCGGAATGAAATGCTGAAGGCTCATCGAGGTGGCCGCCTACTTGACGACGATGCTGGTTTGCGCGCTCGCCGCAGACAACTGCTGTTGTGCGCTGTTGACCACCGAGGCACGGGCGATAGACAGATCGCTGGAGCCCGAGGCCTTGGCCTGGAAGGTGAGAACGCAGACCACCCCCGCGCCGGTGACGCCGTGCGTACCGGGGGGGCGCGAGATGCCAACGACCAGGTTCCCCGCAGGTTGGTCGGTGTGAATGGGAGGCGCGGCCTGGCCGTCGCCGCTAAGGAAATTGCCGCCGGAGACATTCACGAGCTGGAGTTTCGCCGCATCGTAGTGGAGCTGAATGGCGATGGAAGCGACGTCAGTAGCGCCGTTCAAGACGACGGGGACCTCGAAGGTGGCGCCGGAAGCCGGCGGAGTGGCGGGTGCGTTGAGCGCGAAGGCAGCGCCGGCAGCTGCGGCCGGAGCGGCAACTGGTGTAGCCGCTAGGGGTGGCGGGGCAACTGCTGGAGCTTGCGCCGGCGGCGCCGTGGAGATGGTTGGCGAAACGGCGGGCGGTGCGGCGGCTGGTTGAACGGCCGGAGGGGCGGGCGTTTGCGGAGCGAGCGCGGGAGCCGCAGCGGGCGGTTGAGCAGCGGGTTGTTGGGCAGGAGGTTGTTGTTGGGCAGAAGGTTGCTGAACTGTGGCCTGCGCGACCGGCTGCGGACCTCCGCTGGAGGCCATGTCGGAGCGTAACTGCGCCAGCATCGCGGGGGCTGCTTCGACGGCGCTTTGCGCGGGAAGCGTTCCCACCGCAGGCTGGTTCATCGCTGCGGGTTGCAAAACTGGCGCGGGCGCGGCCGGAGCGGGCGCGCCGCCCGAGTCGGCGTGCCGCAGATCAATGGACTGCCCTGAGCCGGTGTCGATGACGCGCAGATTGGCCTGATCGAGCTCCTGCGCGCGGACAATGTGCGGCACCACAACGAAGACGATATCGTCGTCCTGGACCTGGCGGTCCCTGGAGCCGAAGATGTACTTGATAACGGGAATCGCACTCAGGCCGGGGATGCCGTTCCAGTTGTTCTGTTCCTGCTTATTCTGGATTCCGCCAAGGATGCTGGCCTCGCCCTCGCGCAGGCGGATGACCTGGTCGACGACCCGCTGGCTGATGATCGGCTCCGTAACGCCTTCGATGGTGTCCGTTCCGCTCTCCGCCGAAACCTCGATCTTGATCTTCAATGTCACGTCGTGGTCGAAATGAATACTGGGCGTCATCTCGATATTCACGCCCACATCCTGGTACTGGAACTGGGTCTGCGCGTATCCGATGGCCGAGGTCGAGGCGAGACCCGGCGTCGAGTAAGACCCGGTAGCAATGGGGATGCGCGAGCCGATTTTCATGGTGGCTTTCTGATCGTCGGTGGCGCGGATGCGCGGGCTCTGCAGGACCTTGGTGTTGTTGTCGGTAAGGAGAAGATTGAGCGTGGCCGAACCGACGGTCATTGCAAAGTCACTGGCGTTGAGGTGGGCCAGCGTGTAAAGCGTTGGGTTTGTGGTGGAGGTGCTGCCCGTCGTACCGGTGGTGCCGGAGCTGGTCGAGCTGCAACTGTTGGTTGCCGAGCAGTTGGGCTGCAGGGCGACGCCGATGCTGCTGGGCCAGGAGATGCCCAGGGTCCGCTCCCAGTTTTTGCTCACCTCCAGGACGGCGATGTCGACGACAACTTCGCCGCGCGCCTTGTCGAGGTCGTCAATGAGCTGCTGCGCGAGCAGGAGCTCGTCGGGCGTGCCGCGCATGACAATGGCGTTCTGGCTCTGCACGCCGTAGACCTTGGCGTTGGGCATGACGTTGCGCAGGGCAGTCTGCACGTCGTTGAGGTCGTTCTGCTGCCAGGCATTGGTCAGATAAAAAGTCTGCACCGCCTCCTCGTCGAGTTCCTGGCGCTTGGTGCGCGAGTTCTGCGCGATAAAAATGGTGTTGCTGGTGACCGGGCGCCAGAAGGTATTGGACATGACGCCGACGATGCGCAGTGCGTCGAGGAGAGAAACATTGTTTAGGTCGACCTGGATGCGTTTGGAGTTGAAGTCGGGGTCGAACAGAACATTCACGCCGGCGGCCCTGGCAACGGCCTGATAGACGACCTTGGCGTCCTCGGCCATATGCAGGGAGAGCGGCTCACTGGTGATGGGGTGGAGTTCGGGAGGAGCTTCGACCCGGTCAAGTTCCTGCTCCTCGCCGGGCGGCTGGGGAAGGCCGGCCTCGGGAGCGGCAGCGGTGGCGCCTTGCCTTTGGCGCACGTGAGTGATCTCCTGCTGCGCAGCCTCGTTGCCGGGGTCGATTTCGGAGGCATGGAGGAACTCGGACAGCGCGCCCTGAAGGTCGCCCGTAGCAAACAGTTTGCGGCCTTTGGTGATGTGCACCGACGAGGCGGTGACGCGAATGCGCGTGAGCGCGATCCTGAATCGCGTGTCCTTCGGATCGCGAGTGTAGGCCTTCTGGTAAAGCTCGAAAGCGGCGTCGTAGTCCTCGCGGGTCTCGGCGGCCTGGCCTTGCTTGAAGTCGGAGTTGGCCGATTCCGCGTGAAGCCGGGCGGCAGGGATGCCGAAGCCGGCCGCTGCGGCCAGAAGCGCGAGGGCCAAGAACGGCAAAACGGGGCACCATCGCGATGCCATGGTTCGAACTACGGCTTGTGCGGGCGTGCGATGGTTCATACGGCTCCAAAACACGGCAAAAGGGAACTCGGAGAAAGGGGACACGGCAAAGGGGGTATGGTTACGTGCCCGGATTCGAGTGGTTCGAAACCCTTGCGGACCGCGACGGGCGTCCCGAAGTGATTCATCGTGCCGAACTTCCCTGCAAAACGTTCCCTCATTCTAACAAAGCCCCTCTGACCTTTGTCGCATCCCGCCGGGATATGGCCCGATGCTAGGATGAGAATTCAAGGACGCCTGCCAATGGCTCGCCAAACCAGCCATGTAATCGCCGCAAAGGATTCGCCGGTCGCCAGGAAACCGGCGAAGCCCCGCGATCCCGTGGCCAGCGGCCAGCGCGATGCGGCGCACAACAGAGCGGCCAGCCACAACTATTTTTTGTTGGAAAAGTTCGAGGCCGGCGTGGCGCTGCGCGGAACCGAAGTGAAGTCGATCCGCCAGGGCAATGCCAACCTGAAAGATTCCTACGGCCTGATCAAGGATGGCGAGGCGTTCTTGTTGAACATGCATATCGGGCCGTACTCCCACGGCAACATCGCCAACCACGACGAGACGCGCACGCGGAAACTGCTGCTGCACCGCGAAGAAGTCCGCAAGCTACTCTCCAAGACGCAGATCAAGGGACATACGCTCATTCCGACGCGGCTGTATTTCCGCAACGGGCGGGTGAAGTGCGAGCTGGCAGTGGCCAAAGGCAAGCAGGATTGGGACAAACGGGAGACGGAGCGGCGGCGGGAGGCGGATCGGGAGGCGAGGGCGGCCATCAAGGCGAACAAGCATAGAGGCGGCCGGTGAGGCAGCTTCTAGCCACTAGCCGCTAGCTTGCAGTGCGGGGCGGGGGGCGGTGCGCTCCCGGCGTTGAGCGTGGATGGTGGCTGATCCTTTCTCGAATGAGGATGGAGAGCGGTTAGCGGATGACTTCGACCGGGATGCCGAGGCTGAGGTTCTTCCAGGCGGCGTCTGTGGTGTAGACGGTG
>Ga0224554_1000326_pt1 | contig 41552 bp, 34 predicted proteins | sample 714S22024metaG_FD_180666 | JGI IMG/M metagenome (GOLD analysis project Ga0224554, IMG submission 180666) | Peat soil microbial communities from Stordalen Mire, Sweden - 717 S2 20-24 | ecosystem: Environmental > Terrestrial > Soil > Wetlands > Peat | place: Sweden: Norrbotten County, Stordalen... | reverse complement strand
TGTAACTGCACGATTGGCTCGGGAATATATGACGTACCTTTGCTGCTCAATATCAGCCGACCTCAGCGGCTGATTGAACTTAGCAACGTGAGCTAAATGGCGTCACGCACGCTTCCCGAAAACTCACAATAAAGCTTCTGCAACCAGCGCCATTGTCTCTTCGGGAGGTTCATCTGCGGCTGGCTTTGCCAAGAGCGGCATCTCCCAGTCACCCGAGAAAAAAATTTTCACCAGTATGGAATAGTCAAAGTTACCCCCGGCCAGAGCGAAGCTTTTCCCCTCGGTCACATGTACGGGAGCCCATGGATCTCCGATTGCCCCATTAAACTGTTTGGCTGAGATCCCTGCTGAAGCCGAGGTGCCGGATTGGGCAGAAATCTGTCCGTTCTCGTCCTTAAGGCGAACACGCCTGCAGACCTCGATGAACCATAAGTCCAGATCCCCAAGGTCAAGCTGCTTCCCTTCTTCCCAGGGAGCCGTCCAGGTCAATCCAAGGCCGCCTGCTCGTGGGAATCCGTGAAACGCTTGCTCGTTCCATTGAGTTTCACGAGTGGCCAACAACACTGTGACGTCGCGGCACAACCATGGCCCAGGGCGCAAGAGGTTCATCTTGGTCTGGTGCCCCGGCAATGGAGCAAGGCCGAACATCGACCGCAACGACGATCCGCCGTTCATACGTGCGATTCCGTAATTTCCGGCCCCGCCATATCCTTCGCCCGTTTGCAAAGACATCAATGCCAGGACCCAATCCTGTGCTTCTGCCTTGCGCGCCACATCCTGTTTCAGATCGTGATTGCGGGAAGTGATGAGAAGATCGAGCGCATATGGCGTCGAAATCTGTGTTTTGAGGGTGACCGCGGCCGGGACAGGCGGCTGCAGAAACGCCGGTTTGCTCCGATCGTCCACCACGAGGCACCACGGATCATCTTCGGGGAAGTCGGGAGTGAGTCCCCGCAAAGCCTCTGCCCATTCCTGCTCTGTCTGCGGGAGTTGGCTCGCCCCGGCGCGATGCAGGGCAAGCGCAGCCAACTGAACCAGAAACATGTGCCATGCGGGAGCCTGATGCGGACGCAAAGCGGGAAAACTATCGACCTCGTCCGCGCAAGACGGGCCAGAAGACCGGGAAGGCTTACCCAACCGGCTGGCAAAACTTGAAGCAACGGCTGTGTCAAGAGGTTCCAGTTCCCCTGGCTCATTCGCGCACCTTCATCAGCCCACTTCTATCGTAAGAAAACATCATACTCCCGACGGAAAAGAGAAGCCCATTATCCAAGACTTTGGGAGTCACGCGCGTATCTGAATCGAAACCTGCCGACCAGTGTTCCGGCAAAGTAACCTCCTGAATTGTCTCTCCGAGAGGACTGGCTACCGGTTCGACTAATCTGACACGCGCGCCTTCCCCGCCCAGCCGGGTTCGGATTCTCTCCTCATCTGTTGTAAATTGAACCTCATCGAAGGGAGTCTTGAACGGAAGCAGGACGTTCCTGGCTAGACCCTGGTTTGCAATCTCTGCTCCAATCACCTGATTCGAGTAGTCGGTCCACTCCTGACCCAACTCATGGTGCAATGCTTCGATTCGTTCCGGATGCGTTGCACCTTCCACAAGCATGCGGTTCATGGCGGGCAGATTCCAGACGGGAGAATCCTCTATGAGCCTTCGAGTCAGTTCCACCATGGAGAGATCGCGATAGATGCCTTCATAGACACCCTTGTTTTTCCATGCGCCAAGCCCATTTTCAAAGGCTGGTGCGAGGAGCGCGGCAAGGCCCTTTTCGGGGGCGAGCACAGTGCAGGACGGAACCTGAAAATCCGATGGCCGAGAGAGAGCCGCATGGCGATGCAGCCGCCCGATTCGTTGCAACAGAACATCGACGGGGCAGAGATCGGTAAGGAGGTAATCGGCGTCAATGTCCAAACTCTGTTCGAGCGTCTGCGTTCCGATGACAAGAACTCCGCCATCCTTCCGGAGCTTGGGCGAAAGAGCTTGCTCTACTGCTCGGTCGAGCAGCCGGCGGTCTTCTGGCTCAAAGCGTCCATGGTGCAGAGCAGGGCCGTCTTGCACGGTTAACCTGAATTATCACCTAGAAGGGCTCCACACGACACTGACGGGTACGGGAGCGGCCAACCCCGAGACTCTCGCCAGGAACGCTCCGATGTGGTACAGTCTCGAAGCGAGCCGACCGGGTAGGATCAGGCTGTCGCATGGTACCGGAAGGCAGCGGAGAGTGGAGATGCTACGGCGCAATTCGTACTCGCATGGAAAAACTTCGAGGGTCTTGGTGAATGATTCAGACTATTGATTGTTTTCCAGGCCGGAACCACCAGTGCAATAGAAAGCTAGGCGCAACCCCTGGCAAAATTCCATGAAAAAAAACACCAAAGCAAGCACAGTAAAAAAGTCCGCGCAACGCGGTGGCCTCGCCCCCGACCGCATCGACGCCATCCTCAAAGCCCTCGACGAGGCCTATCCTGCCGCCCGGTGCGCCCTCACCCACAGCTCACCCTGGGAGCTTTTGGTAGCCACCATCCTCTCCGCCCAATGTACAGACGCCCGCGTCAACATGGTCACCCCGGAGCTCTTCCGCCGCTTCCCCACCCCAGCCCCGATGGCCAAGGCAACCCTTCCTGAACTCGAAGCCCTCATCCGCACCACCGGCTTCTTCCACAACAAGGCCAAATCCATCCAGGGCGCGGCCCGCAAAATCGTCGCCGAATTCGGCGGCCAGGTCCCCCAAACCCTCGCCGAGCTCACAACCATCCCCGGCGCGGCCCGCAAAACCGCCAACGTCGTCCTCGGCGTCTCGTTCGGCAAAGCCGAAGGCGTAGTCGTCGACACCCATGTCTTCCGCATCGCCCGCCGCCTCGGGCTCGCCAAGGGCGACACACCCCAGAAAGTCGAGCAGGAGCTGATGCGCATCCTCCCTCAAAGTCGCTGGATCGACTTCTCCCACCAGCTCATCCACCACGGCCGTCAGATCTGCGATGCCCGAAAACCCAAATGCGACCGCTGCAACCTCGAGCAGCTCTGCCACTCCAAGGACAAAACCTGGCAGTCGTAGCAGAATGGCGCCCAAATTGAGGCAAAAAGACCCTATTCGCGGGGATTAGCGCGAAGTTCTCCCACTTTTCGTCCGCTCCTGACCGGACGTTCCATCTTTTTCTGTTCCCGCGCAGACCTACGAATTCGCATTTCGGCAAGAAAAGGGCTGCTTTGTCGGGCTGGAAGCCTACGGTTTTTCTCTCCCGGCTTAGCCCGGCAGCGCCCGCACCACAGCACTGATCAGCCCCGGAAGGTCAGAAGGGCTCGCTTCAACGGCGGGCTCCCAACCGAGTTCCCGCAAGGTCTGGCTGGTAATCGGTCCAATCGAAACAGCAGGAACCCCCGCAAACGGCCACGCGACCCCAGCCTGTCGCGCCGCCTCGGCCAGATGCGTCACGCTCGACGAACTGGTGAACGTCGCCGCATCAATCCCCTCCGCCAGCGCCCTGCGAAGCTGATCCGGCGCCGCCTCCGGCAAAACATTGCGGTAAGCATCCACCACATCCACAGCAGCGCCCGCCGCCCGCAGCGCATCCGGGATCACATCCCGCGCCACCTCAGCCCGCGCCAGCAGAATCTTCCGCCCGGCAGCCCTACCCGTTAGCCCCTGGACCAAACTTTCGGCCACGTATGATTCTGGAACAAAAGTAACTTGAAATCCGGCTTTCCGCGCCGCAATCGCCGTCGCTTCCCCCACCGCAGCAGCCTTCAGCGAGGAGGGCTGCGCCAGCGCAATCCCCAACTCCGCCGCACGCTCGGCAAGCGCCCGAACCGTGTTGGCGCTGGTCAAAATCAGCCAATCGTAGTCATCAAGTTGCCGGAGAGCCGCCTCCAGCGGCCCAAAGCTCTGAGGAGGCCGAATCTCCAGCACCGGGACCTCGACCGGCTCAGCCCCCAGCGCGCGAAGCCCTTCGCTTAGCTTTCCGGCCTGGTGCGCCGAGCGGGTCACCAGAACCCGCCGCCCCGCCAAGGGCAGCAAATTCATCGCGATACCCTGCCCGCTGCCTCAAGCAGCGGCCCCGCTCCCGCCTCGATCAGCATCTGCGCCGCCAGCCGTCCCAGCGCCTCCGCATCGGAATCGCCCCGAGGCGCACGATGAAAGATGCGTACCGCCGACCCCGTCTCAGGCGCAGCCACAACGGCAAATATCTCGTCCCACAAACCTTCCCCGTCGTCAACCGCTTCTTCCACCCCCGCTCGGCAGTGAATCCCGATCGGCACCTGGCACCCTCCGCCCAAAGCCGCCAGGGCAGCCCGCTCAGCCGTCACCGCAAACCGCGTCGCCGCATCGTCCAGGAACGCAACCGCCGCAATCGTAGCCGCATCGTCCTTCCGCGTCTCGATCCCCAGCGATCCCTGCCCCGCCGCCGAGCAAAAATCCTTCGGCTCCAGCCGCTCCCGCACCCACTCCGTCTTCTCGAGGCGATCGAGCCCCGCCGCGGCCAGCAGAATCGCATCCACCTGCCCCTCGGCCAGCTTGCGCAGCCGCGTGTCCACATTCCCGCGAAATTCCACCGCCTCAATATCCGGCCGGAGCGCCTTCAACTGCGCCCGCCGCCGCTGGCTGCTGGTGCCCACCCGCGCGCCTCGCGGCAAATCCGCCAGCCTCGCATATTTCACCGACACAAACACGTCCCTCGGATCGACCCTCTTGGGCGTTGCGGCCAGCGCAAAAGGTTCCGGCAGCTCGGTGGGCAAATCCTTCAAAGAGTGCACCGCCAGGTCGACTCTTCCCTCGGCCAGCGCCTCCTCAATTTCCTTCGTAAACATCCCCTTCGACCCCACCTGCGCAAATGTGACCTCCTGCAGCCGGTCGCCGGTCGTTTTGATGATCTCGATCGCGACATTGTGCCCCTCGGCGCGGAGCAGCCCCGCAATGTGGTGAGCCTGCCAAAGAGCCAGTTGCGAACCACGGCTTCCAATGCGCAGCTTCATGGGCGGGTCTCCGCACTGGCTTCGCTCACGGTCGCGCCCTCGGCGTTCTCACCGTTTTTCGGTCCGGCGCCGCTCGCCAAAACCGCCCGCTCCGCCTCCCGATCCGCGCCAGCAGACACCTGCCACGCCTCGCACAGCGCGTCCAGCCGCACCTGGTTGCCCTCCCGCGCCGCCTGCTTCAGCGCCTGCATCGGCGGATGAAGAAATTTGTTCACCAGCCCACGGCTCAGCGCCTCCACGGCGGCCACTTGCTCCGCGCTCAGCGTCCCCAGCCGCGCCTGCACCCGCTTCAGCTCCGCCAGACGAATCTCTTCCGCCTGCCGCTGCAGCGCCACAATCGCCGGAGCCACATTCACCGTCCGCTGCCGCTCGTGGAACCGCTCCACCTCGCCGGCGATCAGCGTCTCGGCGTCGCTGGCCTCGCGGCTCCGTTCCGCCAAATGCGCCGCGGCCACCGCCTGCAGGTCGTCGATGTCGTAAACAAAGATGCCCTCCAGCTTCCCCATCGCCGGGTCCACGTCCCGAGGCACGGCAATATCGATGAAGAACATGGGCCGGTTGCGGCGGCGATGCAGAAATGCCTGCCCATGCTCGCGCCGGAAGATCGGATGCGGCGCCCCCGTCGAACTGATCACGATGTCCGCCTCGCTGGCTGCCTCGTAGAGCTGCTCAAACGGAATCACGCGCCCCTGAAACTCCTCGGCCATCCGCCGCGCCCGATCCTGGGTCCGGTTGCTTACCAGGATCGCCCCAGCTCCCTGCTGCACCAGGTGCCGCGCTGCCAGCTCACTCATCTTGCCCGCGCCCACCAGGAAAACAGTCCGCCCCTGTAGCGATCCAAATATTTGTTTCGCCAGATCCACGGCCACCGAGGCGATCGACACCGAGCTTGACCCAATCTCCGTCTCCGACCGCACCTTCTTGGCGGCGGCAAAGGCGCTCTGCAGCAGATGTTCCAGTTGCCCCGCCACAGTGCCAGACGCCCGCGCCACGGCAAAGGCCTCTTTCACCTGCCCCAGAATCTGCGGTTCGCCGACTACCATCGAGTCGAGGCTCGCGGCTACGCGGAAGACGTGTTGTACCGCGTCACGGTCCCTTTTTTTGTAGATATGGGACTCTAGAAGAGCACGTTCCAGTCCAAAGTGCCGGGGCAAAAAGTCGACCAGATCGGTCCCAGGTCCCTCGACGGCCGCCAGCAGCTCCACGCGGTTGCAGGTGGAGACAATCATGCACTCCAAAACGCCCGGCATCGCGGCCAGCGCCCGCGTCGTCTCCGGCAACTCCTCGCGGCTGATGGCGATCCGCTCCCGCAGCTCGATCGGCGCGGTCTTGTAGTTCACTCCAATGAGGGTCAGAGTCATGGGGCACCGTACCTGTGTACGTGGCTGAACAGGTTGGCGGTCCACACCACCACCATCACCGCAAACACCGCGCCGGAAAGATACGCCGCCCGGCGTCCCCGCAGCCCGGCCGTCCGCCTGACCAGCAGCAGCAGCACATAGATCACCCAGCTCGCAAAGGCCGCAATGATCTTAGGATCAAGAAAATACGCCGCCCCCAGGGGCGTCTCCTGGGCCAGGACCGACCCGATCACCAGGCCCACCGTCATGCAGGGAAAGCCGAATTCCAGCGTGGCCTCGGCAATCCGCTCCAGCGTGTCCAATGGCGGCAGCCAGTCAAACGGCGCCCACCAGGAGTGCTCGCCCAGCTTGGGCTTGCTCTTGATGCGCCGCTCCTGAACCAGGTAAAGCACGCTGGCCAGCAGGCTGAACCCCAGCGCCACATAGGCCAGCAACAGCGCCGCAATGTGGGCTACCAGCCAGCTCAGACGCACTCCCTGGGAGGGAAACGTATAGCGATCCGGCCCCAGCGCGGGCACGAACACCAGGAAGAATGTCACCGGCAAGGCAAACAAACCAAGCGAGATAGCGTCGTAGAGCCACCACACCAGGAAGAACACCGACGCCACCGCCAGCCCCAGCAGCGACTGCACCTCGCGGACCCCGACCGGCACCCAGCTATGCGCCTGCACCAGCATCTCCACCGCCGAAACAAAGTGGAAGAACAGCGCCATTCCGCCCAGGTGGACGCACCACCTCCGCCACCGCGCCGCTCCATACAGCACGGCCGGAAAAACGGCGACACTTGCCGCCGCATACAGAACAGCCGCAACTCGAAGCCAGAGCAGGTACATATCGATCTTCACCATAAAGGCGTAACTGCTTAGTATACTGTGATGCAAATCACCAAATGGGATGACCGGAGGCTATTAGCCAAGCGAAAAAGATGACCACCTGCAGGTCTCAAAAAGGGGTGAACCTCATCAAAAATAAGGAATATAGGCTTCAGGGCAGACGGAAAAATGAGATAAGTAGGCCTGTGCGCCGCCGAATGGTATGAAAACTATTCGAATTTCGCCCATTTCAGGCTGTTTTTCGTGCATTTTGCGGCGATCATTAGGCTGATTTGAAGCCGGGCTTCCGCGCTATCCGCGCTCCGCGCCGGCGGAGACCGAGCGAGGCCGGGCCGGCTGTTCCTCCCGGCGGGCGCAGGTCTTGTTGCAGCTAGGTCTCTCTGACCGCATGATCTTGTGCGTTGCGACGGAGTACCGTTGTATCCCACCCCAGGCGCAAAAAGTCGCCGCGGCGACACGCGCTGCCCCGACCCTGAGGATACCCCGGCACCCAGGTGGGGCACCCAATTCTGGTGCAACATCATTTGGTCAGAGACCTAGAGCGCGCCTTTCAGCACCTCAAGCCCGGCTCTTGAGACCTCAACATCGTCCTCCGACTTGCCGCCGCTGAAGGCCACAATCACGTAGCCGGTCCTGGTCCGGGCAATCACGCCGCCCTGCCAGCCGAATTCGCCGGTCATCGGCGGCCGGGTCGCGGTCCCGCTGTCTTTGAGCGTATCGGCCATCTCCGCCGCCTTGGCGTAAGCGATCGCCAGCAGGTTGTTGCCCTTCTCGGTGGCCGTAGGAGCATCCTTCATCCGCCCCACGACCGCCATCTTTGAGGCCCACTCCTGAATGCTGTCGCCCTGGGCATAATTGACGACCGCTACTCCGGTCACCTTCAGCTCGGCGGCGCGCTTCTTCATGGCCTCGAGCGCAGCCGTGGCCAGGGCATCAAACTTCTTCGTGCTGACAGGTTTGGGGGCATTTGCCGCGCGAGCGTATCCCTCTCCAGCGGCGAGGCTCACCGCGAGAAGCATCGCTGATACAAGCAGGTGTTTCTTCATTATGTTTCTCTCCGTAGACGAAGCTCCGGGCGCATTGCGCCCGGCTCGCCAAGAGAGAATTCTACTCTGCGCGCTTGCGGTCCATCCCCCCGGTTCGCTCCGCAGGCGTACCGAGGGCATATTCCTCACCCTGATCAAAAGGGGTGAGCTGGCTATGAGCTTTCAGACCGCCTTCTCCGAATTACTGCTGCGGCGGAGCAGTGGTTGTGGTCGTCGTTTGAACCTGCGGCTGGTCAGCGGCCGGGGTCGCGGTTGTCGTCGTCTTTTCCTTGTCCTTCACCGACTTCACTTTATGATGCTTGTTGTACTTCGTTTTGACATCGGAGCTCTGGGTGGTTTGGGTTTGCGGGTCGGTGGTGGGAGCCTGAGTCGTCGTGGTGGTGGATTGCGTCGTGCTCTGCTGCCCAAAAGCCGGCAGCGTCATGGCAAGCACAACGGCGGATCCGAGGACAGCAGCATATAGCTTCATGGATTTCATTCAATTCTCCTTAATTTGCCCGGAATAGGTTGCCTGGGGTGCGCAAGGAAGCCGGCCGTGGCTCGCGGCTTCATTGGTGCTATATCCAGGGTCGCCTATCTCAGGGCGCAATGCTGAGCAGAATGGCTCGCGCCGGGAGCCAGCGCAACCAGCGGGCGCTTGCGGACGGTTGGAGATTGGCGGCGGTCGGGCGCTTGCGGCTCAGGCACCGGATGCGGAAGGTTGCAGGCGCAGAGCGGACGAAGAGTGCTGGAGGAGCAGGACAGAGGCATCAGTGGGCCACCCGCGGGGCGAATTATGTCTTTCCCGGCCAGAGAAGATTGGTGAAAAGTTTGCTATCGCTGTACATCGATGGCCAGCGCGCTGCAGAGGACTTTGCCCAGGGCGCCCAATGGTTTCAAAAGGCCGCCGATCAGGGAAGCCCGGATGCGCAGTTCGGCCTGGGTTTGCTGTATGCCGCGGGCCAGGGCATTGGACAGAGTTACCCGGACGCCTATTATTGGCTCTACCTTGCCGCCACTCCGGCGGCCCCGGTTCAAGCTAAGGCGGCAACGGCACGCGATGACGCTGCCTCGCACCTTACTCCCGACCAGTTGCAGAGCGCGAAGCAGCGCGCGGACCAATGGCTGAGCGATCATCCCCCGAAAACGTAGCCGCGTTTCCGCGATTCGAAATCCCCTCCGCAAGCGAATGATTCAGCCCAGGCCGCATCCACGTTGCGTCCCCTCGCGATTCCAGCATCAGCGTACCCTTCCCACCACGTTAAGCTGTAAGAAAGCGTGATCCGAGAAGACTTCCAACCCGTGGCTCCACAGCCTCCCCCATCGGACGAACCTGCCGCCGGGCAGCAGGCGGTCGAACCCCGGGCGAGGGCTGACGCCGACCTCACGCCTTTCATGCGCCAGTGGACGGCGGCCAAGCGAGAGAATCCCGACGCCCTGCTCTTCTTCCGCATGGGCGACTTCTACGAGCTGTTCTACGACGACGCGGTGACCGTGAGCCGCGAGTTGCAGTTGACCCTGACGGCGCGCGACCGCGAGCGCAGCCAGCCCATGTGCGGGGTTCCTTATCACGCGGTGGAGACCTACCTGACGCGCCTGCTGCGCAAGGGCTACCGCATCGCCATCTGCGACCAGATGGAGGACCCCAAGCTGACCAAGAAGATCGTCCGGCGCGAGGTGACCCGCGTGCTGACGCCCGGCACCGCGCTCGACAACGCACTGGGGCAGGAGCAAAACAACTTTCTGGCCGCGCTGTTTGAAACCGGCCCGGCAAAAGAACGCGTTTGCGCGGTGGCGCTGCTGGATGTTTCAACGGGGGAGTTCCGGACGGCGGAGTTTACGGGAGCGGCGGCACGGCAGCAGGCCGTGGATGAGATTGTGAAGGCCGGCTCGAGCGAGGTCTTGCTGCCCACGAGCGCCGAGTTGCCCGCGTTGCTCGAACGCATTCCCGCCCCCACCCGCGTCGAAGACTGGGTATGGACACGCGACTTCGCCGTGCCGCTGGTCGAGCGCCAGCTCAGCGTCCGCACTCTCGAAGGCTTCGGCCTGGACAAGCATCCGGCAGCCGCCATTGCCGCCGGAGCGGTGCTCCACTATGTCCGCACCACGCAGAAGATCGAAGCCCTGCACATCGACAGCCTCAAATTCGAGGAGCACTCGACCGCCCTCGAACTCGACCAGGTCACGGTCCGCAACCTCGAACTCATCGAGCCGCTCTTTGTAGGCCAGGACAGCCGCGCCACGCTCTTCCACACCCTGGACGCGTGCCAGACACCCATGGGCAAGCGTCTGCTGCGCGCCACCATCCTGCGCCCGCTGGTCGACGCGCAGGCGCTCGAAGCCCGCTATGAAGCTGTAGCCGAGGCCCACAGCGACCTGCTCAAGCGCGAAGAAGTTCGCCGCGCCTGCAACGGCATCCTCGACCTGGAGCGTCTGCTCGCCCGCCTCTCGCTCGACTCCGCCGGGCCGCGCGACGTGCGCGCCCTAGCCGCAAGCCTCAGCAAACTGCCGGCCCTGAAGATTGCTATCGACGCGATGCAGGCTCCGCTGTGGCGCGCGCTTGCCGAGCGCCTCGACACGCTCAACGACGCCACCGCGCTGATTCAAACCACGCTGCTCCCCGAGCCTCCGCTGACGCTTGCCGATGGCGGCGTGATCGCAGCCGGCGTGGACCGCGAGCTGGACGAACTCCGCGCTATCTCCTCGACCGGCCGCCAATCCATCGCGGCAATTGAGGAACGCGAGCGCCAGCGTACCGGCATCGGCTCGCTCAAAGTGCGGTACAACACCGTCTTCGGGTATTACATCGAGATCACCAAGGCTAACATGGCGCTGGCGCCTGCCGACTATGAACGCAAGCAGACGCTGGTCAACGCGGAGCGCTTCACCACCCCCGAACTGAAGGAGTACGAACGCAAGATTCTCACCGCGCACGACCGCTCGATCGAAATCGAGAGGCGCATCTTCATCGAGCTGCGCAAGACGGTCCTTGAAGCCGCCAGCCGCATCCGCCGCAGCTCAGCCGCGGTGGCCGAAGCCGACCTGCTGGCCAACTTCGCCCATCTCGCCTCGCTACGGCGCTACGCGCGCCCCACCATCGTCGAGGAGCCGGTGATCGAAGCCGTTGCCGGACGCCATCCGGTCATCGAGCAGTGGATGGAGGAGACGCGCGAGGGTCGTTTCATTGCGAACGACGTCTATCTGAACGCGGCTGCCGACGGGCCGAGCTTATTGCTGATAACCGGGCCTAACATGGGCGGCAAGAGCACTTATCTACGCCAGGCGGCGATGTTAGTGCTGCTGGCGCAGATGGGCAGCTTTGTTCCTGCCGAGAGCCTGCGCTTCGGCCTCGTGGACCGCATCTACACGCGCATCGGCGCCAGCGACAACGTAGCCCGTGGCCGCTCCACCTTCATGGTCGAGATGACGGAGACGGCCACCATCCTGAATACAGCCACCAGGCGTTCGCTTATCCTGCTGGATGAGATGGGACGCGGCACGGCCACGTTTGACGGCCTATCGCTGGCCTGGGCCACGGTCGAGTATCTCCACGCCGAGACCGGCGCGCGCACGCTGTTTGCCACGCACTACCACGAGCTGACCATGCTGGCCGAGAAGCTGCCGCGCGTGCGCAATCTGCGCGTGGGCGTGAAAGAGGCCGCGGGCGGCATCGTGTTCCTGCATAACATCGAGCCAGGCGCGGCCAGCAAGAGTTATGGCATTGAAGTAGCTCGACTGGCGGGGTTGCCGGCGGCAGTTATCGATCGGGCCAAGCGCGTGCTGCGCCAGCATGAGAAGCAGGAGCGGTCCGCCGCGGCGAACGTTGAGACAGAGACGGCCGAGCCGATGCAATTGACCATCTTCACACCGCTTTCACAGCGTATAGTAGACCGCATTGAGGCAACGGACGTGAACTCGCTGACGCCGCTGCAGGCGCTCAATCTGCTGGAAGAACTACAGCAGGAGCTGAAGGAGAAGGGATGACGGCGAGCTTGCGTCAGGCAGCGGGAAGTCTGTTGGTGGTGGGCATTGGGGGCAAGGAACTGACGAATCTGGAACGCGCGTGGCTTAAGCTGGTGAGGCCGGCGGGGATCATTCTGTTCCAGCAGAACATCGAAAATCCAACGCAAACGCGGGCGCTGCTGGGCGAAGCTACAGGACTGTGCGCAGCGCCCAGTTTTCGCTGCGTGGACGTGGAAGGCGGGGCCGTGAACCGGCTGCGCGACGCGCTGGGGCCCATCTCCTCCGCGCAGGCTGTGACGCTGGCGGCCAAGCGGACGGGGAAAAAGGGCCTGATTCGCGAGCAGGGGGAGCTGGTGGCGCAGGGCGTCAGGGCCTTCGGGTTCAACACGACGCTGGCGCCGGTGGTGGACCTGGCGCTGCCGGATTCGGCCGAGGTGCTGGGCGGGCGGGCGGCGGCGCCGACCGCGGGGGGCGTGGTGGACTATGCGCGCAACTTTCTGGAGGGGCTGGCGAAGCACGACGTGGTGGGCTGCGGCAAACATTTTCCCGGGCTCGGCGGCGGCACGCTCGATTCGCACCTGGAAACTCCGGCGATCCGGCGCAGCGGCCGCGAACTATGGCGCAAAGACCTGGCCCCCTATCGCGAATTGCGCAGCGAACTGCCCATGATCATGGTGAACCATGCGACCTATCCCGATACGCGAGGCAAGGATCGTCCCGCGAGCGCGTCGCCTTATTGGATTACGACCGTGCTGCGCAAGCGGATCGGTTATTGGGGCATCATCTTCTCCGACGATATGGAGATGGGCGGCATTCTCAAGCTCATGCCCATGGAAGAGGCCGCGGTTGCGGCAATCCGCGCGGGGATGGACCTGCTGGAAATCTGCCACAGCCCGGAGTTCATCCTGCGCGCCTACGAGGCGCTGATTGCCGAGGGCGAGCGCTCCGCCAGCTTCCGCAACCTGCTGCTGGCGCGGGCAGGACAGATTGCACGGCGGCGCGCCACGCTGTTTGCGAGCGGGGTTCCTCCGGCGCTCTCCGCGCGGCGGTTCGCGGCGCTGCGCGCGCGCATGTTGCGCTTCCACAAGATGATTGAAAACGCCCAGCCCGCGGCGCAGGCGCAGCCCGCATGAGCGCCAAAACCATGACCGTGGCCGGCATCATGAGCGGCACCTCGGCCGACGGAATCGACGTGGCCATCGTGCGCATCGTTCCCGGCAGGGTGCGGACCGGGCTGGCACGGACTGGGCTCACGCTCCTGGCGCATGAGGGCTTCGCGTTTCCGCTTGCATTGCGCCGCGCGGTGCTGGCGGCGATGAATGCGTCCTCCACTTCAACGGCGGAACTGGCGCGCCTCAACTGGCGACTGGGCATCGCCTACGCCGAGGCCGTACGCGCCACGCTCAAGCGGCATCCGGTCCAACTGGACCTGATCGGCTGCCACGGCCAGACGCTCTATCATCAGGCGCGCGCGACAACCTATGCGGGCCGCAGCTTAGCCTGCACCTGGCAGGCCGGCGAAGCCCAGGTGATTGCCGCCAGGCTCGGCATTCCGGTGGTTTCGAACTTCCGTCCCGCGGATATGCTGGCCGGCGGGCAGGGCGCGCCGCTGGTTCCGCTGCTCGATTACGTGCTGTTTGCGAATCCGAAGCGCGGCCGAGTGCTGCAGAACATCGGAGGCATCGCCAACCTGACCGCGATTCCCGCGGCATCCGGCCCTGAAGCAGTGATCGCCTTCGACACAGGCCCCGGCAACATGGTCGTCGATGCACTGGCTCGCGAACTCTTCGGCAAGCCGTTCGACCGCAACGGAGCCTTCGCCGCGGAGGGCGCCGTGCTTGCACCGGTGCTGACGGCCGCGTTGCGCAATCCCTACTTTCAACTCCCGCCGCCGCGCACCGCCGGGCGCGAGCAGTTTGGCCGCGAGTATGCCGCAAAGTTTCTCGCCGCCTGCCGTCGCCGCAGCAACAAGCCCGAAGACGCATTGGCCACGGCAACCGCGCTAACCGCCGAAACCATCGCCGGAAGCTACCAACGGTTCGTGCTCGCGAAGATGAGACGCGGCAAGGCAAGCCAGAGAGGCGTGGACTACATCGTCTCCGGCGGCGGCGCGCGCAACCACACCCTGATGGCCATGCTGGCGCAACGGCTTGAACCGCTGGGCTGCGATCTGGCCGCGAGCGAAGCCTTCGGCCTTCCCGCCGAGGCGAAGGAGGCCGCGGCCTTTGCGCTGCTGGCCTGGCAAACTTGGCATCGCCGTCCCGGCAACGTTCCCGCGGCTACGGGTGCAACACGGCCCGCGATACTGGGCCAGGTGACGTATGCGTAGGCTGCTGGCGCTGGCAGCCTTGCTTGCCCTTGCCGGCTGCCACTCAGCGCCAAGAGACCCCCGCACAGTGGTCTTTCTCATCGAAAGCAGCCCCGCGAACCTCGATCCCCGCATCGGCACCGACGCCCAGTCGCAGCGCATCGGCGCACTCCTCTTCGACGGCCTGGTGGCTCACGATGCGAGTTTTCAATTCACCCCGGCGTTGGCCGAACGCTGGGAGCAGCCCAACCCGATCACGTTCGTTTTTCATCTGCGTGGTGGCGTGCGCTTCCACGACGGCCGACTCCTGACCGCGCGCGATGTGGCCTGGACCATCGACTCCATGCGCACCGGCGCCGTGATCTCGCCCAGGGCCGCGGCCTACGCCTCCGTCGACACCATCGAAGCTCGCGACGACCGCACCGTCGTTTTTCGCCTGAAACGCCCCGACAATTTTCTGCTTACCAATCTCTCCACCGGAGCCATGGGAATTGTTCCCGCGGCCAGCGGGCGCGACTTCTGGCAGCATCCCATCGGCACCGGACCGTTCCGCTTCGTTAGCCAGCAGATCGATCAAGACGTGACCGTCGAGCGCAATCCTCTCAGTTGGTCCGTCGTGCCCAGGCTCGACAGGGTGCGCTTCGCCGTGGTGCCCGACGCCATTACCGAGTCGCTTGAGCTCGAAAAAGGCTCCGGCGACGTGGCCATAAATTCCCTGCCCATGGATTCACTCGCCGTGCTCGCCGCGCGCCCCAACCTGCAAGTGGAAGAGACCGGGGGCACGGAGATTCAATATCTCGGCTTCAACCTGCGCGACACATTGCTCCAGGATGCGCGCGTGCGCCAGGCCATTGCCTGCGCCATCGACCGGGAACTCATCATTCACACGCTCCTGCGCGGCCACGGCCAGCCCGCATTGAGCCTGCTGCCTCCCGGTCATTGGGCGTTCGCCGGCGACGTTCCGCGCTACGATTTCGATCCGGCGCGGGCGGAGCGCCTTCTGGATGAGGCCGGCCACGCGCGTTTGAGCGACGGCACGCGTTTTCACCTGGCCATGAAGACCAGCAATGACGAGGGAACCCGCCTGCTCGCCGCCGTCTTGCAGCAGCAACTGGGGGCGGTGGGCATTGCTCTCGACCTGCGCAGCTACGAGTACGCCACCTTCTACTCCGACGTCACGCGCGGCGCCTTTCAGATGTACTCGCTGCGCTGGATCGGCATCGAGCAGCCGGATATCTTCAGCTACGCCTTCTCGACCGCGCGCTTCTCTCCCCAAGGCGCCAATCGCAGCCACTATTCGAACCCCCGCCTCGATTCCCTGCTCGACGACGCTGCCCAAAGCGAAGATACGGCACGCCGCCGCGCCGACTACGCCGAGGTCCAACAGATTCTCGCCCGCGATCTGCCGGCCATCAACCTCTGGTATCGGGATACGGTGGTGGTGCACAACCGGCGCCTCACCCACGTGATTCCTTCGCCGTCGGGAAGTTACACCTTTCTGGAGGCCGCCGAACTGGCGAATTGAGACCTGATCGGGAAGCGCGTGAACCTGTCTTGCACCGCATGCTGCATGCTCCCAGGGTTTGCCCCGGTCTGGAATGCACAGTTTTCGCCTTCCGGTTCTCTTAAGGTTATAGAATTCGCAACCTGGGCGAAATCAACCCCTTGCGATCACTCTGCGAGGCTTCTTTTTCAATCCGGCACACGGTGGAACGACTCTCTCAACCTTTTGGCGCATTGGTTCGTCTACCGGTATAGAAACGACTTTCCCGCCCGGCTGCCGACAAGCTTCGGTCCGTGGAGAAATGGCTTATGAACAGCAAGTTGAAGATTCCGGTTCCTCGCACCATGGTGTGCGTGGCGCTGTCGATCGCACTCCTGGTTGCGGCAGGGCTGGCCGCAGCCATGGCCGGAGCGCAGACGGCCGCCAATTTCGGGGGAACGATCACCGCCATCAACGGCAACACACTAACGATGAAGACCGATGCGGGCGACGTTCGCCAGGTTGACGTTCCTTCAACAGCGGCAATCCTGCGCATCGCTCCCGGAGAAAAGAATTTGAGCGCCGCGGTGACGATTGCGTTCAGCGATCTGGAAACCGGGGACCGTGTGCTGGTGAAGGTCGATCCAGGCTTGTCCGGCCCCACGGCACAGGCGCTTCGGATTGTCGCCATCAAGCAGGCCGACGTGGCCCTGAAGCAGCAGAAGGACCGCGAAGACTGGCAGCAGCGCGGCGTGGGCGGACTGGTGAAGAGCGTTGACAGCGCAAACGGCGTCATTGTGTTGGCCAGCGGCTCGGGAGCCACGGCCAAGACCATCACCGTGCACACCACCAAGACCACCATGCTCAAACGCTACGCACCCGCCTCCGTACGCTTCGATGCAGCTCTGCCTGCGCCCATCGACGCGATTCACCTCGGCGACCAGTTGCGGGCGCGCGGCCAAAAGAATTCCGACGGCTCCCAGATCGACGCCGAAGAGGTGATCGCAGGCACCTTCCGCAATATCTCCGGAGCCATCAGCTCGATTGACGCCGCCGGGTCCGCCTTCGTAGTCAAGGATCTGGCCACCAAGAAACCGGTCACCATCCACATCACTCCGGACGCGCAGATGCGCCGGCTTCCGGACCGCATGGCGCAGATGCTCGCGGTGCGGCTGAAAGGAAGCTCCGCTGGATCGGGCGGGAACGTACAGTCAGCAAGCAATTACTCGGCGCAGACCCAGCGCGGCGGCCAGGGGGGCCCGGGCGCAACCCGCCTGGGTGGCCAGAGCGATGGCAACGGCCAGAGCGGCCAACCGAGCAGTGCGGGCGGTAGCCAGGGCGGTGGAGGCGGGCAATGGTCTGGTCAGGGTGGCGGCGATCCCAATCAGATGCTCAGCAGCTTGCCCCCTATTCCACTCTCCGACCTGAAGAAAGGCGACGCGGTGATGCTGGTTTCAACTGACGGCACAACCGACGTTACCGCGATCACCCTGCTGGCGGGCGTTGAGCCGCTGCTCCAGGCTCCTGCGGCCAGCCAGAGCCTGCTGAACAACTGGAGCATGAGCTCCGGCGCGGGCGGCGCGGCCGATGCGGCAGCCCAGTAGACGCACTCACCCATTCATAGGAAACAAGCGAGGAACTCGTGTATTCAAGATTGCATAGCTTTCATCGATCTATCTTTGCCCTGGCGCTCGGTTTCTCCGGTATGCTCATGGCACAGGGGCAAACGCCCGCGCCGCCAGTGCAAACTCCTGTGCAACGGGTGCAAACTCCTGCGCCCGTCGCGGCTGCGGCCCCGGCGACAACGGCCACATTGCGCGGCCACATCGCCGACCCCACGGGGGCGCTGATCCCCGGCGCAAAGATCACCGTCACCACCCCGGCTGGAACCGTTGTCACTACCGTGACCGCGGACTCCTCCGGCGCCTATCTGGTTACCGGACTGGGGCCCGGCAGCTACATTGTGCAGGCCAGCTTTCCGGGCTTCGCTCCCTTTGCTTCGCCTGCCATTCAACTTGCGGCCGGCCAGGCCAAGCGCGCGGACATTTCCATGGCCATCGAAGTGGCCGAGCAAAGCGTGATCGTGACCGACGAGTCCCCTGCTGTCAACATCGACGCTGCCGGCAACGCCAGCGCCATTGTTCTGAAGGGCAAGGACCTGGAAGCACTCTCCGACGATCCGGACGAACTGTCGAACGAACTGACGGCCCTGGCCGGACCCTCCGCCGGACCCAACGGCGGACAGATCTACATCGACGGGTTCACCGGCGGCCAACTGCCGCCCAAATCGGCCATCCGCGAAATCCGCATCAATCAGAACCCATTCTCCGCCGAGTTCGACTCCCTGGGCTATGGGCGCATCGAAATCCTCACCAAGCCCGGCACCGACAAGCTGCACGGACGCTTCTTCGGCCAGGGCAACGACGACGCCTTCAACACCGGCAACCCGTTCACCAAAGTGATTCCCGCTTACCACAGCTACCAAGTCAATGGCACCCTGAACGGATCGCTTTCCAAAAAGGCATCCTTCTTCGTCAGCGTGGAACAGCGCAACAATCAGAACGCCAGCATCTACAGCGCCGATACGGCCATTCTGGATTCGTCCACGGGCCTTTACAGCGCGGGCATTGTCGCCGGCGGACTCTTCAGCCCGCAAACACGCACCAACGTCTCCCCGCGCATCGACCTGCAACTGGGCCAGAAGAACACCCTGACGTTGCGCTACCAGTTTTATCGCAGCAGCCAGAGCGGCCAGATCGGCTCCACTTCCTTGCCCACACAGTCCAGCACGTCCACCTCGACGGAAAACACCATCCAGGTCAGCGACTCGCTGATCGTCAACGAGCACATCGTCAACGAGACCCGCTTCCAGTATCTCCGCGACATTGCAACCTCAACTCCGGTCAGCGCCGCGCCCACGGTCTCGGTTCCCGGATCGTTTTCCGGCGGCGGCAACTCCGGCCAAATTTCCAACGATCACCAGGATCACCTGGAGTTGCAAAACCTGACCACCATGTCCGTCGGCGCGCACGCCATCAAGTTTGGCACCCGCCTGCGCGACAACCGCGACGCCAACTCCACCAACGGGGGTTTCAACGGCAGCTTCGAATTCCCCTCGCTGGGCGCCTACGTGGCCACGCTCAACGGCCTTGCCCAGGGTGAAACCTTCGCGCAGATCGCCGCGGGATGTTCCCTGCAGGGAGGCTGCATTCCCAACAAGCTGACCTACACCACAGGTCCCCTAGGCGCCCAGGCCAACGTCTTTGACGCAGCGGTCTTTGTCCAGGACGACTGGAAGGCCAACCAGTTCCTGACGCTCTCCGGGGGCCTGCGCTTTGAGTCGCAAAATCACGTCGCCGACCACGACGACTGGGGTCCGCGCGCCTCTTTTGCCTATGCTCTCGACGGCCACAAGAACAAAAAGCAGGCCAAGACCGTGTTGCGCGGTGGATATGGATTCTTCTATAACCGATTCTCGCTCGGCAACGAGCTGTCGGCCACGCGCTTCAGCGGCGGCGCCAGCACCCAGCAACAGGCTGCCATCAACGATCCAACGTGCTTCAACGCCACCAGTTTGAGCGACCTCGATCTGTCCACATGCGGCCCGGCTGCTTCGAACACCAGCACCATTGTTCAGGTCGCGCCCAGCTACCACTCTCCCACCACCGAGCAGTTTGGAACCAGCCTGGAGCGCCAGGTGACCAAGACAACCACGCTCACAGCCACCTACCTGCACTCCTACGGCGTTCACCAGACGGCCACGCGCGACTCGAATGCCTATCTGCCCGGAACCTTCCTGTATGGCAGTTCCACCTTGACCGGCACGCGGCCCAATCCCTCCCTTGGCATTGTGAACGAATTCTACCCCGAGGCCGTTTTCAAGCAGAATCAGCTCATTGTGAACCTCAATGCGCGCTTCACGCCCAACTTCAGCATCATGGGCTTCTATAACTTCACCGTGGCCAACTCCGACACCGGAACCGCGGCGAATTCCTACGACCTGATGCAGGGTTACGGGCGCGCTCCCTTTGCCGCCCGCAACATGCTCTTCCTGATGGGCAACTACACAGCTAAGTGGGGCATCACCTTCAATCCCTTCCTGATTGCCCAGGCGGGCAGGCCCTTCAACATCACCACCGGCTACGACCTCACCGGCGACAACTTCTTCAACGACCGTCCGTCGTACGCAACCGCGGCGTCCGATTCAGCCAACGTGGTCACCACCAGCTACGGAGTCTTCGACACCGTGCCGCAGCCCGGAGAAACCATCATTCCCTCGAACATGGGCAACGGTCCGGCCGCGGTCGCCGTGAATTTGCGCATTGGCCGCTCCTGGGGCATCGGTCCCAAGCTGGCGGCTGCCGGCGGCGACAGCGGCGGGCCGCCTCCGGGCGGCGGTCCCGGAGGAGGAGGCGGGCGTGGCGGCGGCCCCGGAGGCGGCGGATTTGGCCCCGGAGGATTTGGTGGCGGGGGCCGTGGCGGGCCAGGCGGACCGGGTGGCGCCAGCACCGGCCACAAATACTCCCTCAACTTCAACGTGCAGGCGCTGAATCTGTTCAACGACATCGACTACGGGACCCCAATCGGCACCGTGATTCCCGGCTCAACCCGATTCGGACAGTCCACCAGCCTGGCCGGCGGAATCTTCTCCTCCGGCGCGGCGGCGCGGCGCATCTTCTTCCAGGCTTCCTTCCAGTTCTGATCGACGAAGACCTGACGAACAGAGGGCCGGAGCGCAATGCTCCGGCCCTTTTGCTGCGTTGAGTATTTACTTGCCCGCCGTCACCGCCGCAGGCTGATCGTCGCTTGCAAACGCATCCGTCAGCGAGATGACCTTCAACTGCGCCCTCAAATCACTGAGAGAAGCCGCGCTCGTGGCCGCGATCTCCACCGTCTCTCCCGGCAACAGGTTGAAGTAATTGTCGGAGACCTTGACGTCGAGGTTGCCGAACGCGAGATACACGCTGCGCGCCAGCACCGGTGAGGTCACGCGGATCTTGTAGCTTCCCTTTTCACCCGTAGTCTCTACTTTGAGTACAGCCGGCTTCAAGTGAATCTCCTTCACCGGCGCCAGGTAAGCCAGGTTGCGCGAGATTTCCGCTCCGCCCGTAGTCAGCTCGGCAACCGCAAACACGTGCGCCGTGTCGGCCGCGCCCGCATCGGTCAGTTTCTTCAGCGGCCAGTCCAGATAGACCTTGCTTGTAAGCGGCGCCACATCGACCGCGTGCGTCTCCTCCAGCAGCACCTTGCCGTCGAAGTCCATCAGCCGCACCCGAAGCGTCGCCGCCCTGGCCTCCGTCTTGTCGGAGACGATATAAACCTTCACTGAGCCGTCCTCAAGGTGCGGTGAGACCAGGATGGGCGCATAGAACCGCCGCGCATAATACTGCAGCGCCTTCCAGCGGCCGTAGTAGTCGATCGACGACCACGACGCCACCGGCCAGCAGTCGTTCAACTGCCAGAAGATCGATCCCATTGTGTCCGGACGGCTGCGCCGGAAATTCTCCGCGCCAATCTTGATCCCCTCGGCCTGTAGAACTTGACTTACGTAGAGAAAGCTCGCAAAGTCCTTCGGCTCGGAATAATCCCTGAGGAGATAGTCGTGGATGATCGAATTGCCTTCATTGTTCTTCTGGTGAGCCAGCATCACCGGAGTGAGAATGCCGGTGCGATCCTCAGGCTGGGTAAAGCTCTCCACCGTGCGCATCTCGGGGAAGGACTGGAAGCCATACTCGGTCACAAACCGCCAGTGGTGCTTCTCGTACTCGCTGAAGGGCACGCGTCCGTGCCACACAGTCCAATCGTGCGCATCGCCGCTCTGATAGGTCTCGGTCAGGGGTTCGTAGTCCGCGCTGGGAGAACTGGGCCAATAAGGCGTTTCCGCGTCCAGCCGCGCCACCACCCTGGGCAGAATGCCGCTGAACTCGGTCAGGTAATCCTGCCAGATCAGCAGCCTCACTTCCGCCGGCAGCGTTGGCCGCGGACCCCAGTAGAACGCAGCCTCGGTCTCGTTGTTGCCGCACCACACCACGATGCTGGCGTGATTGCGCAACCGCCGCACCTGGTCCTCGGCTTCGGCCTCGATATTCAGCTTGAACGCATAGGTCCCCGGCTGCCAGTCGTTGCCGAACATGAAGTCCTGCCACACCATGATGCCCAGCTCGTCGCAGATGGAATAAAACTCGTCGGTTTCGTAGTAGCCGCCGCCCCAGTGGCGAATCATGTTCATGTTGGCGTCGCGCGCCGACTCCAGAATCCGCCGGTAGTCGGCCGTGGTCACGCGATTGGGAAAGCTGTCGAAGGGAATCACGTCCGCGCCCTTGGCAAACACTGGAATCCCGTTCACCACCAGCTCGAACGACCGGCCCCACTTGTCCAGCTCACGATGCAACACGATGGAACGCAGGCCGGCCTTGGCTTTCCGCTCGGCAATCACTTGGCCGCCGGCGCCTGCTGGCCCACCCGTGCCCACCTGGGCGGCGAACTCATACAAAGGCTGTTCGCCGTAGCCGGCCGGATACCACAGCTTCGGCTGCCGAATCTCCACGGGAAGATCGAGCACATTGCGTCCGGCGTGAAGGCTCACCGTCTCAATCACCTTGACCGGCTTGCCGTCGTCGTTGTACTGCACGCTCACCGTGGCCGGGCCTGCGCTCGCGGCCTCCACTTCGACCTCTGCGTCCACGTGCGCCACTTCCCTGCTCACGTCCCGCTGCCGGATGGCAAAGTCCGCAATGCGCACCTTGTCCCACGCCTCCAGCCGCACCGGCCTCCAGATGCCGCTGGTCACAAACCGCGGCCCCCAGTCCCACCCATACTCATACGCCGCCTTGCGGATATAGGTTTTGTCCTCGGTCTTCGATTGCAGCCGGAGCGCGTCGCTGGCCGCCGCCTCTTGCGCCGCCTTGATGGGCGAAGGAAAAACCACCCGCAGCAGGTTCTTGCCTGTGTGCAGGTGGCCCTTCACCGGAACGCGCCACACGCGGAAGCTATTGTTCGCATTCAGCACCTCGGCGCCGTCCACATACACTTGCGAGGCCGCATCCAGCCCCTCGAAGACCAGGTCCACATTCGAGCGAGCCAGCAGTGCCGCCGTCACGTCGAAGTTCAGCCGGTACTCCCAGCTTTCATTCTCGATCCATTGCAACTTCGACTCGTTGTCGCGGAAGAACGGGTCGGCAATCTTCTTGTTGGCCAGCAGATCCAGGTGAACATCGCCGGGCACGGTGGCCGGCAGCCAGCCGCTCTCCGCCTCCTGCGCAGCCGCCGTAACCTGCCGGAACTCCCACCCGTGATCCAGGGCCAACGCTGCATTCTGCGCGGTCTTTCCCTGCGCGTGCGCCACTCCGCTCCCGAAACCGGCTGCCGCTCCAACCAGGGCGCAGCACACCGCTCCCCAGGCAATTGCCTTTCGCATGGCACTCTCCAAGGCCCTCCGCAAGGCCATTTTCAGCTCTTGCGGCGGCTCTCTCCAAAATTCGCTGATAAGGGTATCAGATTGACACTTTTGAGCGCCGCCGATGCCGGATTGTCCAAGAAAAGCCTGCAAGGAAGTGCATGAGCGCGCCAAACGGATCATTGCCCGCGCTCCAGCAGCGTCCGGTAGAGCGCCTCCCACGAATCGGCCCTTGCATCCATGCTGAACTGCGTTGCGATGCGTTCCCGCGACGCGCGTCCCAGCCTCTGCCGTTCTTCGGCGGTCCTCCGCATCAGCTCCAGCATCGCCCTCGCCAGCGCCTCCGAATCCCTGGCCGGCGCCACCACCCCCGCGTCTCCCACCAGTTCGCGCACGCCGCCCACATCGGTAGCCGCCACCGGCTTCTCCATGGCCATCGCCTCGCCCACAGCCAGCGGCATTCCCTCCCACGCTGAACCCAGCACGAATCCGTCGGAAGCGTCGAGCAGAGCGGCCATATCCCGCCGCAGCCCAAGCCAGCGCACAGCATCATCCAAACCCAGCTCTGCCGCCAAAGCTCGAACCGTCAAGGCCTCCGCGCCGGCAGCCTCGCCTGCGATCCACAACCGCGCATCGGAGCGGGCAGCCCGCACCTCGGCAAAGGCCCGCAGCAGGTTCGAATAGTCCTTGGCCGGCGCGATGCGTCCCGCCGTGAGCCAGATGAATTCTCCCCTCGCGCCCATCCCGGTTCGCATCTGTGCCCGCCGCTCCGCACGGGGAGCAAACTCCGCGGTATCGATCCCGTTCGTCAAGACGACGCATTTGTATCGCGGCACGGCCTTGAGCCGCACAAATCGCTCCGCGGCCGCCTCGCTCACCGCGGTGGTGCGGCGGCTCAAGCCATCGGTCAGCCGGTAGGCCAGCATCCGCCTCCAGCCGCCTTCGTACACATTGTGAACCGTCGAGAGAACCGCCGGCCCCGGGACCAGGACCTTGAGCATCCGGGCCACAAAATTGGCATGAAAGCTGTGGCTATGAACCAGGTCCGGGTGGAATTCTTTCAGAAATCTCCGTCCCCGCGCCAACCCTGCCAGCACGCTAAACGGAGTCCTGCCCATCTCCAGGTGAACGGCGTCGAGCGTCGTCGGCCACTCCTCCTTGAGCCGCGGCCTCAGCACCATCAGCGCGACCGCATGGCCGCGCTCCGCCATCCGCCCCGCCATCGCCAACACCTGCCGTTCCGCTCCGCCCATGCCAAGCGAAGTGAGCACGTACACGATCCGCATATCACCCGGATTCCAAAAAGATTTTTGTGAAACGATGATAACGCGCGCGGCCAGGCTTTGTTCCTCCTGGTGAACAACCAGGAAATCAGGCAACCTCAAGCCAAGAGAATGATGCAGACGAATTCGACCGGTGCCGCATAATTTCATGTATAGTTTGGCCATCCCCAGGGTAACGCCGCATGGACGAGCAACTGCCTGAAATCGATTCGGCCATTGCCGAGTACTACCGCCAGGCGCCCGAAGAACGCCGGCTTGAAGAGGGCGCATTCCTGCTTGAATCCTTGCGCACGCGCGAATTGATCGAGCGCCACGCACCGGCCTCACCGGCTACTGTCGTGGACATCGGCGGTGCAGCAGGAGCCTATGCGCTGTGGCTGGCGGAGGCAGGATACTCCGTTCATCTCCTGGACCCGATTCCGCGTCTGGTCGCCGAGGCCGAGCGGCGCAGCGTTGCCGCTCCCCGCCCGCTTGCCTCGTGTGCAGTGGGCGATGCGCGCAACCTGCCGTTTCCCGATCAGACGGCGGATCTGGTTCTGCTGCTGGGTCCGCTCTACCACTTGACCGCCGCTCAGGATCGTGCCGGCGCGCTGGACGAGGCGGCGCGCGTTCTCAAGCCGGGCGGTTGCCTGTTTGCCGCCGCTGTCAGCCGCTGGGCTTCCGCTCTGGACGGCCTGGCGCGCGACCTGTTTGAGGACCCGCAGTTCGCCGCCATCGTCGCGCGGACCTGCGCGACGGTCAGCACCGCAATCTCTCCGGGCCTCTCGACTACTTCACCACCGCCTACTTCCACCGGCCGGAGGATCTGCGCGCGGAAGTGCTGGACGCGGGGTTTGAGATGGTGGGGTTGTTTGGAATCGAGGGGCCGGGATGGATTCTTCCCGACGTTGCCGAGCGGTTGGCCGATGGCCGCCGTCGAGAGGATTTGCTGCGCGTGGCGCGCTGGCTCGAATCGGAGCCTACGATGCTGGCCGCCAGCGCACACATGCTTGCGGTAGCCCTCAAGCCTGCATAGAGACGTCGCCCTGGAACCGCGCCGCCCCCTGGCCCGGCGCCGATTAACGCCGCGAAACTCTGCCCCGGACGCAACTTTTTTCGATTCAAAAGATTGTTTATACCCAAAACACAGATTGGGCTGTACAATCTCCACGAGGAGACCCATGGCCGGAGATATTCAACTTACGTGCAGCGATTGCGGGCAGGACTTCACCTTCACCGCTGCTGATCAGGCGTTCTTTCAGGAACGCGGTTATTCGACCCCAAAGCGTTGCAAGAATTGCCGTCAGGCAAAGAAGAACGATCAGGGGGGCTCCGGCTACCGTTCGGCTCCGGCACAGGGAACACCTGTGATTTGTTCGGGTTGCGGCCAGCCTACAACAGTGCCTTTTGAACCGCGTGGCGATCGCCCGGTCTTTTGCCGGGACTGCTACCAGGCGCGCAAGGGCAGCGGCGGTGGTGGCGGCGGCAGCTCGCGTGGCCGCGGCCGTTTCTAGTTTTTCGGCGGTCCGATGCCCGCACTGAGCATCGGACCACGATTCCCATCCGGCAAGCTCAAGCAAGCCAGGTAGGCCGCGGCTGACGCGGCCCACTTGGCTACGCGCGTGTAGTGTGCTTCATTGCGGTTAATCCCTGCCTTGTGTGCGCCCCTGACCTCGAGTTCCACAAACCTCAAAAGCGCAGCCACCGCCAAAACGGCTGCCCTTTCGGCTGCCCCGGTCCGCGCACTGCGCCGGGGTTGCACAACCTGGGAATTTCCCCGGATGTCCAATCATGAATGGACATTGCTCTTGCGGCCCGATAAACTGGCCCTTTGTTGAACGATGAACACCTGAGGACTGGCCCCACCATCATGGTTTCCCAATTGTCCTTCAAAGGATTTGCATGGAAGAACCTGTGGCGCAGGCGCCTGAGGACGCTGCTGACGCTGGGCGGGATCGCCATGGCCATCGGCGCATTTGTCGCTCTGGTCGGTTTCTCGCGCTCGTTTGAGCACGAATGGATGCGCATGTATGAAAGCAACGGCACCGCATCCCTTTCTCCGTGGCATCTGCTCGAGGCGCTTGGCATCGCCGTGCTCTCCGGACTGGCCGCCGGCGCCGTCCCCGCCTGGCACGGCGCGCATCTGTCCCCGGTGGAGGCCCTCCACTATGAATAGCCCGCAGCTTGAAGTCCGCAGCCTGTGCAAGAGCTACGACGAAGGACGCATCGAGGCCCTGCGCGGAGTCAGCCTTTCCATCGCCGCCGGGGAATACCTGACCATCAGCGGTCCCAGCGGCAGCGGCAAATCCACCTTGCTGCAACTGCTTGGCGGACTCGACATCCCCACCAGCGGCGAAGTCCTCTTTGAGAACGCGGCCCTGGGAACCGCCGTCGGTCTCGACGACTACAGAGCGCACCAGGTAGGATTCGTCTTTCAGGCTTTTTATCTGCTGCCCACCCTGCGCGCCATTGAAAACGTGCAGGCGCCTATGCTGGCGGTCTCTGAGAACTCGAATACCCGCGCCCAGCGAGCCGAGGCCCTGCTCCTCGAGATGGGCCTCGAACACCGCCTTTACCAGTATCCCAATGAACTGTCTGCCGGAGAACGCCAGCGCGTGGCCATTGCCCGTTCCCTGGCCAATCATCCCTCCATCCTGCTAGCCGACGAGCCCACCGGAAATCTCGACAGCGTTAACTCCGCGCGCATTATCGAGATGCTTATCGGCATTCAGAAGAAACGCGGCATGACGCTCATCGTCGTGACCCACGAGAACGAAATTGCCAACTCCGCGCCCCGGCACATTCGCATCCGGGACGGCCTCATCGACGAAAGGTTCGCATCATGAAGCGCCCTTTCGTTGCCCTGGCCACGGCGCTGCTCTTCGCCATCCCCGCCAACGCAAGCGACGCCCAAGCGGTGCTTACGGCTCCCCGGGAGCGCGTGCAGTCGGCAGACTATCGCGCCTCCGGACACCTCGTCCGGGTAGATCCCGGCGGCTCGCGCACCAGCTACGGAATTTCGATCAAGGCGCACTGGTTTCCCGGCGTGTTGCGCGTTCTGCTGGAGATTACCTCGCCTGCCGACGCGCGCGCCCACGTCCTGCTCGAGATGCGGCCCAGTGGCCAGAATATGATCAGAATTGCTCATCCCGGGGACACGGCACCAGCTACTCTGCCGTTTGAGAAGTGGAGCGAGGGCCCGCTCGGCATGGGATTCAGCTATGAAGATTTTCTCGAACAACAGTATTTCTGGCCCGGCCAGATTGTGTTGCAACAGACAACCTATGGCGCGCGCGAGTGCGATGTCCTGAAGAGCACGCCGGGCGCGGCGGATCGCACCCACTATGCCGAGATTCAGACCTGGCTCGACCACTCCATCGGCTTTCCCGTCTATGTCGAGAAGACGCTGAAAGGCATTGGGACGGTCAAGCAGTTCACCTACTTCGGCCTGCGGCAAACCGGCGGCGTCTGGTCGGCAAGCCAGGTGGAGGCCAAAACCCGCGGCCACGCCGGCTCGACCCTCCTCATCGTCGACCGCGGCAGCGCCAAAGCAAACCTCGGCCTCGGGGATTTCAGCCCTGAGCAATTCACCCGCTTCCCCTGAGCTATCATTAGGATTGCGCATGTACGTACTTTTCTGGATTCTCGCTTCCGTAGCGGCGCTCGTAGTCGCGGGGTTTCTGTATCAATGCATCGGCGGCCATCGCGACCGGCTGCGTTTTGCCTCGCCGGGTCGCTGGATCAAGATTGGACGCCGCTCCAGGCTCTACCTGCTTGAAAAGGGATCGGGCGGCCCCACCGTGCTCTTTGAAGCTGGCATCGCTGCCACCAATCTCAACTGGTTTCACATCCAGGAAACCGTCTCCCGCTTCACCGGCACCGCATCCTATGATCGTGGCGGCCTTGGCTGGAGCAGCCCATCCCGCACCGCACGCACCCCCGGTAACATCGCCGTCGAGCTGCACGAGATGTTGCAGCGCGCTTGCATCAAACCGCCCTACATCCTGGTCGGCCACTCCTTCGGCGGACTGGTCATGCGCCGCTATGCGCTCCTCTTCCCTGAAGATGTGGCAGGCATTGTGCTGCTTGACCCCATGCGTTGCGAAGAATGGCCGCCACTGAACCCCAGCAAGCAATCCGAAATCGATCGCGGCAGGAGACTGTCCGGTTTCGCGATCCCCATTGCGCGATTCGGCCTGGCCCGCCTGGCCGTCACCTCGCTGCTCTGTCGCTCGGGCAAGATCTCAGGGCAACTGGCCGGCGCCGCTGGCAATGGCGGGCGCCATGTCCTGGACCGCGTCAAAGACGAAGTCGGAAAAATGCCCAGGGAAGTCTGGCCCATCGTCGCCGCTCACTGGTCCCGTCCCGGCTATTACGTCGGCATGCGCAGCCACGTTGAAGCCGTTCCCGACACTGTCCGCGAAATGCAGGACGCCGAACCCATCCGCGACATCCCCATCCTGGTTCTGACCCCCGGAAAATCCACGCCCCTCTCCGATGAGCACCTTCGCCGCATCGGCGACAACGTGCAGCAGGTCATCGCCCCCTTGAGCGCCCATTGGATTCACCTCGACGAGCCCGACCTGGTCATCGATTCCATCCGCGAGATGGTCGCCGCCGCCACCGCAGAGCCCGTCGCAGCCACGGTCTGACTACTGCTTCTCATCCGCCGCAAACGTCGTCCACGGCCCCGATTTCATATTCTTGAGAATCGGCTTCAGATAGCCGTACTCCGGATGCGCGGCCAGAAACGGGCCGGCAAGAAAATCCTCGCCGCACGGATGCCCCGCGTGCCCGATCAACTCCATCTTCCCCGCCAGCTCGGAATCCGTCACCTTGCCCGTCACCGCTCCAAACGGCATATACGGTCCCAGATCCCACTCCGGAACCCCACGCGGGTCCCTGTCGATGTGCCCACAAAGCGACCGCTCATCCGGGTCCACCTTGCCCGTGTAGCTGTCCACGTGGTCGGAGAGAAACTGCTCCGCCAGTTCCACATCGATCCGCCCCTTGGCCTGCTCCATCTGCTTCTCCGCCGTCACGCGCCGCGCATTTGGCGAACTGGACAGATTCTTCGGGTCAAAGTTCTCCGTCTCATCCCGGATCAGCGCCGGATCGCGAGCAAAGTTCGAGCTCACAAAGTAACCGTCTTGGGCCCGCCACAGCGGTGTATTCTTCAACCCCAGCTCAAGGTAGGCAATTTCCCCGGTCTTGCGGTCCCCTATCAGCCAGTCGTTGGCGTAGCCGCCGTTGTTGCCCTCCTTGATGATCGATACATACTCGTCGATCGAGCTTGCATACTGGAGCGCCTTCCGCGAGCGCACAAACTCCGGCTTCCCATCCGGATTCCAGCCCACAAACTGCGTGATCGTCGTCTCCGTGATCAACAACCCCGCATCGTTCACGCCAAAATCGTCCTGGCTGGTGATCACGCCCGGCTCTCCATCCATCAGAATGCGGTGCCCGTGCTCCGGCTGAATATCGAAGATCACCGTCCACCGCGCGCCCTCGGCGTAACTCGACCAATTATTGTGTGCAATCACGATCTTGCCGCGCTGGGTGTAGCTGCCGGTGGCAATAAAGGCCGAGCAGCGCCCCTCGGGCGCAATGTGCGGCGCGTTAGCGGCCTTCTCCCGCTTGTCCAGCCACGGCACGTAGTACTGCGGCAGCTCGATGCCCCCGTTCAGCGCCACAATGTCCCACACGTCCAGCTTCACACCCTTCGACCGCACGCCCCTGGCAATCCCCTCCAGTTCCCGCTGGTACTCGGGGTCGATGTGCGGCCAGAGCATCCTGCGGCTCGCCTGGCGAAAAAACTCCCAATCCCGCTTGGTGGCGTGGGTATTTTCGAGCTTGATCACCCCGACCATGTCCGCAATCTCGGACGCCAGCAACCGCCCGTGCTGGAATCCAATCTGGGCGGGACTGCCTTCGAGGTGCACGTAGGTCCAGCCGCCTCTTTCAAAGCGGTAGCCCGGCAAAGCCTTCGATTGCGGCTCCGGCCCAGCCGCCCGCCCACTCGCCCAGGCCGGAGAGGCCGAGGCAAGGGGCAGCAGAGTGAACAAGCAAATGACGAGTGCGCGGGAAAGCAGACCGACCATCGGGAATCCTCCGGGAATGCCCTGAAGATATCACGAGGGTTTGAGCCTGGCGGAATGCCTACCGCTTCTTTGCCGGCTTGGGAGCGGGCTTTTTCGCCGCGGGCTTCGACGCCTTGGCCGGCTGCGACGCCTTGCCCGCCTTGGAGGCCGCGGGCTTCCCTTTTACCGGCGCAGCTTTGACCACCGCCGCCTTGGCCGGAACCTTGGTCGGAGGCTTGACCGAAATGGCCTTTGCCTTTAATTGAAGCGGCTTGACCGAGAGAGCCTGCGCCTTGGCTTGAGGCGGCTTGACCGAAAGAGCCTGCGCCTTGGCTTGAGGCGGCTTGACCGAAAGAGCCTGCGCCTTGGCTTGCGGCGGCTTGACCGAAAGAGCCTCCGCCTCGACTTGCGGCGGCTTAACTGAAATATCTTCGGACTTGGCTTGGGGTTTGGCCGCGGACTTCGCGGCAGCGGGCGATGCAGACACAGATTTATCCTCCTTGCTTTCTTTGGCCGCAACCGGGGCCGGCGCGGCCTTCTTGACAGCGGAAGCCGCTGTTTCCTTGGCGGGCGAAGCTGCCGGTGCGGCCTTTGCCTTGGCCGAAGTCTCGTGCGGCTTGGCTGCTACCGCCGGCTTGGCGCCCGGAGCGGGCTCAGGCTTGGGTTCCTGACCAGGCTTCGGTTCCGGCTTGGTTTTGGGCGTCGGCTGAGCCTTCTCTGCCTCTTTCGCTTTGGCCGCAGCCGTTTTGGAGTCCGTTCCGGCAGCCACCGACTTCACAGCCTTTTCCGAGCCAGGCGCCGGCACGGGCGTCGCAGCCTCCTTTGCCGGCCTCGCCGGGGCAGCCACTTTCGACGCTCCCTTCACTCCACCGATAACTGGTTCGGGTTCATCAACTTCCAGTTCATCGTCCACGGATTCTGCATCGTCTGCGATCTCCGATTCCAAATCGACGGCGATTCCCAACTCCAGGTCCACCTTCGGCAAACTCAGGCCCAGGTCGAGATCGTCCTCATCGCCGCCAAGATCGTCCAGATCCCCGTCCTCGTCCAAAACCTCCGCAGCTTCCTCGTCGTCATCGTAGGACCGTTCCTTCAGCTTGGCCTCGGCGCCGCGCTTGACGCGCGGTCTCTTGATGGTCAACTGCGGTGGCGGAGCAGGAGGCGAATGCGGCTCAAGAAAGGCGCGAAGCTCCTCCGCGGTCGTCAATCGCCCGTCCAGCAGCTCCAGGAAAACCCCTTGCAAAATCTCGCGGTACGCAGCCAGCTCCGGAGTAATGCGCATCTCTTGCATCACCGCGTGCGGGATGCGCTGGCGGGTCTCAGGCCACACCTTCAGGAACTGGTTGAAGCGCTCCTGCACCGCCGCATCCTTACTCGCAAATCCAAGCCAGAGAATCGCTTCTGGATCATAGCTCGTAAAGAGCTTGAAGCCTGCCGAAGGCGCGGCATTCTCCTTCGACATCAGTACTTTGGCAAACCTGGCTGCCATCGCGTCCAGGCTGTTCCACTCCTCCACGAACCCTGGCCGCAGCATCAGTTTCTTCAGCGCCGCCAGGTCCCTTGAAGCCAGCTTGGCTGTCAGCAGCTGCATCTGAGCCGCGGACACATCCGCATGAACACCCTGCAAGAGCAGCTCAACCGCTAAATCGTGCAGCGCCTTCAGCTTCTCTTCGTCGGCCTTGGCCGCGGTCCACGCCGGGAACAGGTACTTCATCCAGCCCTCGTCCTCCAGCGCGCGCAGCACTTTGAGGCCTTCTTCTTCGTGGCCAATCTGCTCCAGCTCCCGGCTCCGCGCCTCATCCGAAAGGTGTTCGATCACTCCCTCGTTCTTGGCATTCTCATACCGGGTCCGGGTCCTGGAATCCAGCTCCCAACCCAGCCGCGTCCTGTACCGCGTGGCGCGAATCAGCAGCGACGGCTCCTCAAGAAATCCATAATTTGACACCAGCCGCAGCGCCTGCGCCTCGATGTCCGCTGCCCCATTCAACGGATCCATCAAAAGCCCGAACGACCCCTCGTTCAGTGAGATGCTCATGGCGTTGACAGTAAAGTCCCGCCGCCGCAGATCTTCCTGAATCGAAGCCGGATAGTAGACCGCCTTGCCTGGCTTGGGATATTCCACGCGCTGGGTGCTGATCACGTCCACCTGCACGGTTCCCGCAAAACACAGGTACAAGGTGCGGGAAGTCTCGCTTTCACCCCACACTTTTCCGCCAAGTTTCTCTACTATGTTCTGTAGTTTAAGTGCATTTCCATGAACCGATACTTCAAGCTCTCGGACGGCATGGCCGCTGGTCAGATCGCGCACCGCGTCCCCGGTCAGGAACAGGATCATTCCGGCTTCGCGCGCTGCCTCGCGCAACTGGCGAAGAGCGTTCTGCTGGTCGGCCGAGAGCCGATTTTCCAAAAGATAAATGTAGTCTGGCATTCCGTTCCCTGCTTCCGCCGTCTCCAGCCTCTGCCCAGTAACTCATCGCCAAGTACCTGATGCTGTTACTCTTATAGGACGTCCGGTAGAGGCGGCAAAGCAGTACATTAACACAACTCGGTCCGATTGGCTACACTTTGTTGCACCGCATTTGCGCCTTTTTCCGGTCGCGGCCCGCGGCGCGCCGTGCGACAATCCAGAGCGATGGCCTCCCAGCGCAAACCCGTGATCGTTCGCAAGTTCTCCCGCGACTGGTGTGTCGGCTATGCGGGAGCAAGTTTTGGCCAGGAGGCGCCGGAACTGGAGCTCCTCGACCTCACCGGAAAGGTGCTGCGCATCGCGTGGGATCAGGTCAAGTGGGTCTGTTATGTGCGCGACTTCTCTCCCTCCTCCACCACATTTGATCAGACAAACCCGGAGCGGCTCTTGCACAAGCGCTTCTCCATCCGCCCCCGCACCGCCGGTCTCTGGCTGCGCATGACGCTGACCGACGGCGAAGAGCTGGAAGGCCTGGCGGCCAACGACCGCTCCCTGGTCGAGGGCGCCGGCCTGCTGCTCACTCCGCCCGACACGCGCTCCAATACCCAGAGGATCTACGTCCCACGTCAGGCCATCCAGACTCTCGAGGTAGTCAGCCTGATTGGCGCGGCCGGCCGCAAGCGCACCGGCGCTGCCCGCCCCGCTGCTGACCAGCCTGACCTCTTTCCCCGTGAAACGGACACAGCGTAAAGGGCCGCCTTCCGGTACAATTCTATCGATGAAGCTAGGCGAGTTGGCAAGCAGGTTGGGCGCTGAGCTGCGGGGCGACGCGGAGCTGGAAATCACCGGTGTGAAAGGGATCGAGGAAGCCGGCCCCACGGAGATCACCTTCGTGGCCAACCCCCGCTATGCCGGGCTGGCGCGCAAAACCCACGCCGCCGCGGTGCTGGTCGAGCCGGAGTTTCAGGAGATTGGCGCCGCCACCCTCCGCCTCAAAAACCCCTATCTGGCTTTTTCCCGAGCCCTGGCCTTTTTCTACCAGCCGCCCGTTTACTCTCCCGGCATTCACCCCACCGCAGTCATCGACCTCGGGGCCGAGATCGGCGAAGGCGCGCACATCGGCGCCTATGTCGTTGTCGGCCCTCACGTTCGGCTTGGGGCCCACGCCACGCTGCTGCCCCACGTCGTACTCTACCCCGGAGTTCAGACTGGTACCCACCTCTTTGCCCACGCCCACGCCGTGGTGCGCGAAAACTGCGTTCTCGGCGATCATGTGACCCTCGAAAACGGCGCCATCGTCGGCGCGGACGGCTTCGGCTTTGCCAAGAACGAATCCGGCCACTGGGAAAAGATCCCGCAGTCGGGCCCCGTGCGGCTGGGCAGCCGCGTAGACGTTCAGGCCAACGCCTGCATCGACCGCGCCACGGTCGGCGCCACGGAGATCGGCGAGGGGACTAAAGTCGACAATCTGGTCCAGGTCGGCCACGGCTCCCGCGTCGGCGAAAACACGCTCCTGTGCGCCCAGACGGGTCTCGCCGGCTCCTCGATCGTCGGCAACAACGTCATTCTCGCGGGACAGACCGGCATAGCCGGCCACTGCACCGTGGGCGACGGCGTCATCCTCACCGCGCAGTCCGCCGTTTCCCACGATGTGCCGCCGGGAAAGATGATCTCCGGCTCGCCCGGCTTCGACAACCGCGTCTGGCTGCGCGCAGTCACCATTTTTCAGCGTCTGCCGGAGCTGCTCAAACGTCTCGACCGCGTGGAGAAGAAGCTTGCCGCCCAGACCCCGCCGGAAAGCACGCCGGACCAGAACGGGAGCCGGGAATGATCAACCGCACCGCAATTGGAGCCGGGACTCCCAGAAGGATTTTGGCCGCAATCGCGCTTTCGGCGTTGATCGCGGTCCCCGCATGCCACTCCTATCACATCGACGCCACCGTCGAGAACCGCACCGGCGCTCCGATTCAACTCCTCGAAGTCGACTATCCCAGCGCCAGCTTCGGCGCCAACACCCTGGCCGCCGGCGAGGTCTTCCACTATCGCATCCAGTTGCGCGGCAGCGGTCCCCTCAAGGTTCAGTACACAGCCGGCGACGGACGCCAGGCACAGATCGACGGACCCTTGGTGGCCGAGCGCCAGGAGGGCCGCCTGCAGATTGTGCTGCTTCCCGGTGGCAAGGCCGAGTTTCATCCCCAACTGACTCCGCAACCCTGACGCGACCGCATCGGTTCAAAGTCATGCGCATCAACGATAAATAGAGCCTTCCCGGCTGTTCTCCTTGGCAATCCTACCGATAAGAAAAACAGGAGGGCGGAGGTGCGCGGGAAACCTGCATCGATGAGCAGCCGTTCGCCGGTCCCTCGGCCGGCGCCGTGGCTGCGGAAGCAGGCGTTCCCCGTGCGCCTGGCGGGATGCTTTCTCTTTGTCGCCCTGGCCACTGTATTCGTTGGTTTCGCGCCCGAGGACAACCCGATCTGGGTGGCGAATGGAGTCCTGCTCACCTACCTGCTTCTGGGCTCTCGCCGGCGCTGGGCCGCCTACCTGGGCGCCGGCTTTGCAGCCCAGTTGGTCGGTGGCAGGATGGTCGACCCGCATTGGCAGACTATCGTGGTTTTGTCGGCGCTGAATCTGATCGAAGTCCTCATCTGCGCCCTCCTGTTGCGCCGGCGGTCCACGCGGCCTCTGTGTTTTACCGATCCCGCCTATCTGGTCCGTTTTATCGCCTTTGGCGTACTGGTCGGTCCGCTGATAGCGGGAGCGATCTTCGCCCTGGTCTCGGCCACCTGGCTGCACACCGCTCCGGGAGCCGCATTCTTCAAATGGTCTGCCGCCGACACACTGGGCATCGCCATCTCCACTCCGGCCTGTGTGGCGATCTTTCAAACCGGCTTCAAAAGCGCGGTAAGCTGGCGCCGGCATGCGGTGCATCTTGGCCTGTTTGCCGCCATTACCGTGGCTGCCTTCGCGAGCCTCAAGCTGCCTTTGATGTTCCTCGTGTATCCCCTTCTGGCCCTGATTGTGTTCCGCCTGGGGCTGTCCTGGGCGGCGCTGGCCGCGCTTTTCGTAGCCGCCGCCGGAAGCTGGTTCACCTGTCACAATCTGGGCCCATTTGCATGGATGCGATCCGCCTCCCCAATCGCGCCAACCATCCTGTTGCAGCTCTTTGTTGCCTTCGGCATGTTCATCATCTACGCGGCCTCGGTGGTCCTGGAGAACCAGAAGGCCACGGAGCGCAGGCTTCAGGAAATAGTCTCCCTGCACACACTGGTGACTGAGAACTCCCGCGATGCGATTCTGGTGGCCGATTTCGACGGACGGCGCAGGTACTTCTCGCCCGCGACGCAGAAACTGACTGGGTGGACGGCGGAGGACCTGGTGAACCGCAGCTACACCGAACTGGCCCATCCGGAGGACCGGCCCAAGCTGGAGCAACTGCTGCGCGACCTGCAAAGCGGCGTGGAAGGCGCGATCATCGAGTATCGCGTGAGGAAGCAGAACGGAGAGTACTTCTGGGTGGAGAGCAGCCTGCGCGCCATTCGCGATGCGCGCACCGGTTTCGCGTCCGGGATTCTGGACTTCACCCGCGATATCTCCGAACGCAAGCAAGCCGAACAGGAGCTCCAGGCCGCCTACAATACCGTCGAGGCGCTCGCCGGCACCGACGCTCTCACCGGATTGGCCAACCGCCGCCGTTTCGACCAGTGCCTCACCAGCGAGTGGCGCCGCGGCCTGCGCGACCACAATCCGCTCTCCCTGTTGATGATCGACGCCGACCGGTTCAAGGCGTACAACGACACCTACGGGCACCTGCGTGGCGACAGTGGTCTCAAGCAGATCGCGGAGGCAGCCTTGGATGTGGTGGCGCGCCCCGGTGACCTGGTGGCCCGCTTCGGCGGAGAGGAGTTCGCCGTTGTCCTGCCAAATACCTCCAACGATGGCGCCCTCCAGGTTGCCAACGAGATCTGCGACGCCCTGCGCGCCCGCAAACTCCCTCACATGGGCAATCCTTTTGGGATCATGACCATATCGGTGGGCTGCGCGACCATGGTGCCCGCCTTCGGACAGCACGCTGCCAATCTGGTCGAGCTTGCCGACGAGGCTCTCTACAAAGCTAAACGCAGCGGCCGCAACCGGGTGTGCAGCGGCAATGCATTGAACTCCGCCGCGGACCAACTCCAGCACAACCGGCTCCCCAAAGCCACCGTCGCCGGAACGGCATGAGCGGTTCCGCGTTCCATCGCAGGCTGGGCGCGCCGATCCCAAACTGCAATCGCCAGCTCGTCTGCTCCGAGGCCCTCAAAGCTGTCCTCCAACTGCCGTACCTCGAAATCACCACTGTTGCCGGGCTTTTTCCTTCATCGGAGTCCCGCCCCGCCGCAGCGGGGCCTTTGCTCGTTGGCGCGGAAGCAGCGCCACATTGCGCAAATCTGGCGAAGGCGCGTAAATTGGAGAACCGCTTGAGCGCGTCCCCTTCAGTGCACCATGCTCTGGAACAGTGGCGAGTGCAGCAGACCGTTGAAATCCGAGTCGGTGGCGGCAAAGTGGATGGACATCCGCCCGGAATCGGATGCGATGTTGGTTTCGCTCAACGCCTGTTTCTCCGCGTCCGAGCCGCTCATCTTGCGAACCAGCACCGCCGCCGTCAAAAGCGAAGAGATCGTGGCCGCGGTAAACGAGTCGCCCGTGGAGATGGTCAGGTCGAACTTGACGCCGTGCTGGAAGTCCATCCCGTACCAGGAAGCCTGTAGCCTCTTGCGCACAGTCTCGAAGTCGGTCAGCGAACCCGCTTCGCCAAGCACCTGGCGCATCATCGTCTGCGTGCCCTTCTCGTCCAGGATGCTCCACAGCGGCGCGGAGTCCACGGTCTTCATCGCATCCATCATCGACGCATTGCTCAACAGGCTGGGAGACACTCCATCGCGCGCATCGAGAGCTTTCTCCACCGCATCCTTCGCGCCAAAGACCATGGTCGACGCATCCACAAAGCAAAGCACCATGCCCGTCTTGGCCATCGGATACACCTTGTTGGTGCGCACCAGCGTGGCCTTGATCTTCTGTTTGCGGAAGTTGGCCAGAATGTCCTGCTCCGGGAACTGACCCTGGGCAATGCCCACCGTCACCAACGCGTCACTCGACGCCTCGGGCCGAAACAGAGCAAATGCCAACTGGTCGACGTATTGGTCGATGTTGTCTTTATCGTTGAGGGCGGACTTGCGTAGCGCCTCGTCGAACTGCTTCAGCTCGGGCGGCATCACGCGCTCGCGCAGATCCATCGCCGAAGTCGAGTTCTGCATCGCCCGGTAGTCGATCACCACCAGTTGCTGCACATCATGCGGAACGGCCCCGCGGCCATCGGTGGACAACTGCGCCGCCGGAGCCAGACCGGCCGCCGTCAGCAGCACGAAAACACTCGAAATTCTTACCAAGACCTTCAACAATTCCACCCTCCGGGATATACCCAGTTCTCGCATCGTTTCCATGGGACTCACCTGCAACTCCCCAACCTTTTCCTGCCTCGGAACTCGACAGGACTTCCATTTCCTAGGTTGATATTCTACCTGCCGGGCCCTTGCCCTGCCGGTCGCGCCGCTCCAGCCGGCTATCCGTCTCCCGGCCAGGCTAGTGGAGCTTCCAGCCGGCGCTCCAGAATCTTGGTTTGCGGATCAAACTCAATCAATTGACGCATCCATTCGCTCTCCCGCTCACACGCAGCCTCGGGAAGCAGCCCGATCACCTCGCCCTCCACCAGCGCTACCTTGTGCTTGAGCGCCAGGCTTGAGACCGCCCGGTAAATCTGCGAAATCGGCGTCACCTCAAAGTCCGTGATGTTCATCGCGAGTTGTGACCGCCCATGAGCCAGAACACCCATGGCCTTCACGCCCTTCAGACCGCCGGATGCGGCGCGAATCTCGCGGGCAATGGCCCTTACCATGGAAACGTCTGTGGAATCGAAATAGATGTTGTACGCCACCAGGAACTTGCGCGCTCCCACCGCGCAGGCCCCTGCGGTTGGATGCAGGCCTGGTCCGCCAAGATCGGGCCGGCGTGCCGATTCCTTCCGCACCGCTTCCCTCAATCCCTCAAACTGACCCCGCCGCACCTCGTCCAGGTTGGCCCGATCCGGCCGCGCCGCTGCCGCTTCATAGAAAAACACCGGCACGCCGAAGCGCCGCCAGATTTCGAGCCCCGCTTGCCGGGCCAGCAGCGCGCATTGCTCCAGCTTGATGCCGGAGATGGGCACGAACGGAATCACATCCGCGGCGCCGATCCGCGGGTGAGCCCCCTGCTGGCGCGTCAGGTCGATCAACTCCACGGCCTTCCCGGCTCCGCGCACCGCTGCCTCCACCACCGCCCCCGGCTCCCCGGCAATCGTCACCACCGACCGGTTGTGGTCCGCATCCATCGACCAGTCCAGCAGCCGCACCCCCTCCACCCGCATCGCAGCCACAATGGCCTCGACCCGCCGGGCATCCGTGCCCTCGGAGAAGTTTGGTACGCACTCCACAACTGGTCCGCTCATTCCCTTCTCGCTCCGCTCTAATTGATCCCGAGCCCCTATTCCCTATTCCCTGGTCCCTGGTCCCTACTTCCAAAACGTGTAACCCACCTGCACCTGAATACTGGCATTCACACCAGGGTTGCGGTCGCCCAGCGAAGCCGAAGAGATGTGTACGCCGTTCACTCCTACGTCTATCGACCGCCTGGGCCGGGTGAAGTAGTGAAACCCGCCTCCGCCCTGCGGCGAAAAGTTCCAGACCGACGTCCCGCCCGGAGTTCCGTGCGGAACCAGTTGATCGGGCGGAAACTTGTGCGTGGTGTAAATCAACCCGCCCGCGCCCTGGAACCACGGCTGAAAGCGCCGCGACCTGGTAACAAAGTTCCAGCGGAAGATCACCGGCGTCAGGCTCACGCCCCGGTAGGCGCCGCCGCCATCGGGCGCCACAAAGGACCCCCCCCCCGAATAGAGAAAGGTCTGCTCATGCGGCGCCGGCGTATACGCCTGCCAAAGCGGCATGATGTTGGCGCCGAATTCGAACTGGCCTGACAAAATCCCTGCATGAAGAACCGGCGTCAACGCCTTGCCCCCCTGGATACCGGCCGAAAGAAACCCGAAATTATCGCGGTTTCCCAAGCCGGCTCCGCCGTTCACAAACGGCCCATACTCCCAACTCTTGTCCTTGCGAACCTGGGCTGCGGGGTTATCCCCCCCATCCCGTCCGCCCGCAGGGGCGCCGTCCGGAGTTTCAGCGCAGGCGATCATCGGCCCCGCCATCAAAAAAAACAACAGAAACCTTGCACTTCGGGTCAATGTTCCTTCCCTTCCCTCAATCGCATATTCTTTCGGTCCCGCAAAAAGGCCGCCACAACCGGCGGCCTCTTCAATGCCCTTCGGACTGCCAATCAACCGGCCGCGTGTTCCATCTGCTCGGCGTCCATATCGAAGTTCGAGTAGACGTTTTGCGTGTCGTCGCAGTCTTCCAGCGCCTCCAGCAGGCGGATCATCTGGTGCGCCGTATTGCCTTCCAGTTTGTGATACGTCGACGCCACCATCGTCACCTCGCTCATCACCGTGGGAATGCGGGCAGCCTTCACCGCCGCGGCAACCGCCTCATGCGCGGCCGGATCGGTAATGATCTCCCAGGTATCGCCTTCGTCTTTCAGATCCTCGCCCCCGTGCTCCAGCACGATATCCATCAACTGCTCTTCCGTGGCCGCCGACTTCTCCACCGCGATCAGCCCTTTCTTCGCGAACAGGAAGCGCACTGACCCGGATTCCCCCAGGTTTCCGCCATTCTTTGCGAAAGCGTGACGGATCTCGCTCACTGCGCGGTTGCGGTTGTCCGTCGTCACATCCACAATAATGGCCACGCCGCCGGGGCCGTAGCCCTCGAACTTGATCTCTTCGTAGTTCACGCCTTCCAGTTCGCCGGTGCCGCGCTGGATGGCGCGCTTGATGTTCTCCTGCGGCATGTTTTCCGCTTTGGCTGCCAGAATCGCGGTGCGCAGGCGCGGGTTGCCGTCAGGGTCGCCGCCTCCCTTGGCCGCGATGCTGATTTCCTTGATGATGCGGGTGAATATCTTGCCGCGCTTGGCGTCCAGCGCGCCCTTCTTGTGCTTGATTGTCGCCCACTTTGAATGGCCGGACATGAGAACCTCGGCGTTCGTCGAAAATACCGGCGCACACACGCGCCCAACCCAGCGAGTATACCACCGGCAGCGATGGTCTAGACGCGGCGCTAAACTGCCACCGCCGGCCGCAGTTCCACCTTCTTCGTCGTGATCGCCAGCTTGGCCGGCGTCAGCTCCGGGCCCTCCCAACCTTCCTTCACAGCCTCTATTTGGATCTCTCCAGCCTGCTTCGTCGCCTGCACGATCACCTGCGCGAGACCATTGAAGAGCGACCGCTTGGGCTCCTTGTCGCTCTCATGGCAGTTGGGGTCGCCGTTGCCCACTCC
>Ga0224554_1000325_pt1 | contig 41654 bp, 42 predicted proteins | sample 714S22024metaG_FD_180666 | JGI IMG/M metagenome (GOLD analysis project Ga0224554, IMG submission 180666) | Peat soil microbial communities from Stordalen Mire, Sweden - 717 S2 20-24 | ecosystem: Environmental > Terrestrial > Soil > Wetlands > Peat | place: Sweden: Norrbotten County, Stordalen... | reverse complement strand
CGTGGCCGCCGATGTGGATGACGTGGCATCGACCTGTCCGATCGTCGGGGTTCCATTGGAACCGAGAATGTTCCAGGTCATATTCAGTGGGGCCGCGCCGTCGGAAAGCCCGCTGAAGGAAATATTAGCGATATTGGTTGCCGGGCTGACCAGGTTACCGCTTGAATCAAAACTCAGCGTCCCCGTGGCATTGGCTGACGCAACCGGATCCTGAATGACGCTTCCAGAGGTGGAAATGTTGGTGCCGGTGATGGAGAGTTGATTCCCCGTGGGAGTTACCGTAACACCGGTGATTCCGGCCGCAGTTAACTGGGTGGTGAGGGCTGTAGCATAGCTGGAAACAGATTCGGGCGGAGTAATGGCCGGTGCGGTAATCGTAGCTGTACCGGTAGCGGTCGGGCCTGTGATGGTCAGGTTAGTGCCGGTGTCCAGGGTAGCATTCGCTCCGAAGTTGTAATTGATGGTAGTAACACCTGCAGCAGTGTTCGAAACTGGCGTTAGCGTGTCCGGGAGCGAAACGCTATAATCCCAGCCGTTTGCCGCCTTCGTGTAGTTAACTGTAGCTTCGTAGTTATTGCCGAGCGAATCGTAAACCTCGACCTGGCCGGGAACGGTGGTCCCGACGGTTGCGGATGAATCAAGGGTGGCCGTCATGCCAAAGGACGTAGTCGACTGTGGCTGCTGCACCTGGCCAACAACCGGGATGTTGATGGCAGCCAGGGGCGCGGCAGTGTTCACAACGCCTTTGACTGCTGGATATCCCATCACTTCGAAACCATCCGCCGTGACCAGATTGCCGTTCGTATTCTGCGTGAAGGCACCATCACGGGTAAGCATGTTCGTGCCCCCGTTGTTGACGACAAAGAAGCCGCTGCCGTTCAAGGCCACATCGGACGAGGTCGTTCCGCTGGTATCAAACGATCCCTGGGCGAAGTTCGTCTCATTGGAAGCCACCTTCACGCCTCCGCCAACCTGAATCGTATCGCCTGAACCGGTTGAGCCGACCTGCTGGTAAAACAGATCAGAGAAGTTGGTTGTCTGAGCCTTGAAAGCGGATGTGCTCATGTTCGATAGATCGTTGGCAATCGTGTTCAAGGCAGTCGAATCGGCATTAAGGCCGGAAAGAGGAATATAAAAACTTGCCATTGTGCAACTCCTGTTTTTCTTTCAGTTAGCGCAGGCCGTAGCAGCCTGCTGGGTTACAAACCGGATGCGTTTGCGGTGGGCGCCTCTGAGGTTGTCTGAGCGTGCGTCCGGCCATCGAGAGCGTGAGCAACCCGATGAGCGGCAGAGCTGGCGCTCGGTACGCTGAGGTTGCCGGAAGCACGGCTGGCTGCCGAGGAATGGGACTGGGCTCCGGCACTGCTACTGGAACTCGTGCTTGAATTGCCGAGTGCGGTGGAAAGATTCTGGTTGATATCGATGAGCTGCTCCAGACTGTTCACATTGACCAATTGGTTGATGTATTCGTTGGGATCGGTATCGGCTGTGGGGTCCTGGTTCTGCATCTCGGTGACCAGCAGACTAAGAAAGTCATTGGCAGATATAGTCGCCGACGACGTGTCAGAACTGCTTGTGCTGCTGGTGTCGGCCGTCGCCGCCACCGGGCTGGACGATGGGGTTGCGCTGGGACTCATGAGACTCTGAGCCGCCGTCATTGCATGATTGAAGATTGCTGCTGCAGCCATGTTTCCTCCTTGGTTCGACGCCTTCGTGAATCCCGTTCCGCTGTGTGCTCCCCTGAAATACTTCAACTGCGAAATCGGTCCTGCATGCTCTGGCTGCTTTCAGGCCATTACTGAGATATGTTTGGCCTCATGGTCAGGAAGCCCGGGGGCTGCTGTAGGCGCGGACACAACCGCGGAAGCGACGTTTGAACCCGTACCAATCACCTGCGCCGGACTCACGTACGGATCCTGAGAGTTGCTTTGTGCCTGATCCTGTCCAGCGCTCTCGTTGAAGCTCTGGCCAGTGCCTGTTCCGCCTTCCCTGCCTTCCGCTGAGCCTAGTGAAAGACTTGCCAGAGGCGTATGCGATTCGGCCAGATGGGCGTTCAACCCGGCCATCTGTGACCCGAGGGCCTGCACCGCCTCGGCTGTTGAGGGAACCACGATCGCATGCACGCCTCCACCACTCTGATCCGCGCGTACCCCAATCCAACCCAAAGTTGGGTCCTCAAACCCCGCTTCGGCGTGTCGAGCGCCCGAGTGAACCCAATTCAGCGTGGTCCGGTCGTCGATGTTGTCGAGCGTAGCAAATGTCTGATGAGTCGTCGACGTGCCTTGAGCTGCGGACGACGATTCGCCAACTTCGGCCGCTGTGCCGTTTGCTGCCTGCACGCTGGAGGGGTCCCGCGCAAGGCTGAACGCGTCCGATCCAGGAATATTCGCCGCGAAGGACGCTGGATGAGCAGCGGGCGCGGCCGAAGCGAGTACGCCCGAGGCGCCTCCCTGTGCTGTCTGAAACTGAAGTTTGCCACTTTTTACGGTTCCAAGTTTCATGACCAGAGTTTCACTGACGGACTGAGAATCGTTGAACTCGCCCGATCGAGGTTCTGAACTGAGCTGATTGGCGGGGCCAGAGAATTGCATCGGAACAGCAGATCCGTCTCCTGCCGTTGTGCTGGTCGCTTGCATGCCTTGATTGCTGCGAATGTACCCAGTGGGCGGCATAGACTGAGGGCCCACAGATATCTTTGACCCGTTTGAGAAGGAGTTTTTATCTACTAAGCCTGTTGGGGCAGCAGTGGATTGGATGAGGCCTGCTTGATCCGGATGAGCATTTCCGTAGATGGCTGCTCCGGCCGATCCCTTGGTCTGAGCATGAACTGCGCTTGCCTGCCGGGAGAATGCGCCTCCCCTGGCCCCTGGAGCAGCAGCCCTGACTTCGAAACCTGAAGAGGCAAGCGAGCCCGCCTGAAACAGGTTGACAGCCTCGGAAAGATCGGAGACCGTTCCCTCGTCCTGCGGCGAAATCAATGTCTGTGCAGAGGCTCGATCAGCAGGTTCACTTCCGAACATTGATGGCTCAGCCGTCCGGCGCGTGTAGGCCGGAACGGCAGCCGGTTCTTGCAGGGCCGCTCGTTCCGGTGCCATGGCTGGCGTCTCGACATGATCGGTTGTCAGGCTCGAACCGCGCGTGATGGCCAACGGGGGCGACTCTGGGCCGGCTTGAATCTCCAGTTCACGATGGCTTGGAAGACTGCTCGGGTTTGTAAGCGACGGATCGGAAGCTGGAGATTGAGTTCCAATGGCGAGATACTCGCCTCGAACGCTTTCCAGAGGCACTTGAGGTGTCGCGCCCTTCGACGTTTGGAGACTCAGTTGGCCTTGGTGCGGCGTGTCGAGCGTCGCAACCATAGGAGAAGGAGCAACCAACGAAGACTGAGCGGGGATCGCATCCCTGCTTGGGCTGGTTTCGAGGTCGTCCACTGTGCTCTTTCTGGCCAGGGATGTGCGCACGCTAGCTGAAACCGTCGATCGTCCAGGTTGAGATTGGAGGCCAGCAGTTGCGGTCAGTGCCTGCGTCCGGTCTTCGCTGTTTTTTGGCATAAGCGCGGTTTGCGGGTTGGAAACCATCGTGCGCTCCGACGCTTTCGAAACATCCAACCTGGCATTTGATTCGACCAGGTTTTCGAACGCAGATCTGCCCAAGCGGCCGGCAACCGCAGGCAAGGTTTGATCTCCGAGTGTCGAAGACGGAGTCGATGCGGACAAGGTACTGGTTTGTTCATCCCCGATGACCGAATCCAAGGAAGAGTCCGCATCAGTGCCAAGAGACGCCAGTTGGGATTGCCAGCTCGAACGAAAATTCGCAAGCGCGGTCGGGGTTGCCGTTTGGCCAGATAGCAAGCCTCGTCCTAAGCCGGCGATGGCCCTGGACGCGAGCGGCACACCGAGGGAATTCAAGACTTGATCCGGCGCCGCAGCGCCCCTTGGCTCGATCTCGATCCCAACTACGCCCATGAACCGGATCAGTGCAGATGTGTTGCCATTTGCGTGAACCACGGGTTAGAGCATTGTCAGGGATGGGAAGACGAATTCCAATTCGGAACTGCTTCGATTAATTCGGGTAAAGTTTCCTCAAGGTTTGGTTGCTGGATTTCTCCAGTTTCGTTTTGAGGCTTTTCACCGTCATGATTCATTCGTGATTGGGCGACGTGACCGCGGTTCAGAAACCAATCGTCGAGGGCCCGTTGACCGCGCCTTGCCGAGGTGACGGAGTCGCGGGCCTCGATCTCTTTGATGAGCATCTCCGCCTGCCGGCGTTCCACGCGCTTGGCGAGATAGGCCTGTCGAAGTTCCACAACCTGAGACTCGGCATCGATCATCTTCGTTTCCAGTAAGACGGCGCTGCGCCGGCCGGCTCGCGACTCTTCAAGCCCAGCAAGTCTGTCGGGCAGTTCTCCCGTGTGAGCGCTGACCCGAACCAACTGCCGCCCTCCTCGCTCCCTCTTGCAAGCCAACTCCAAGAGCTGCTCGAGCCGCCTCAACTCGCCAATCGAAGATTCAAGCGCCAGCCGGCTCTGCTCCTCTTCGAGTTCGTGGACGCGCAGGAGGCGACGAAGAGCACGCGAAACGGCCATGTCAAATCTCTCCAGCCAGGGCACCAAGGCGCTTCAGGCAGTCAGCAAACTGGGCGTCCTCGTGCGCATCCTGGGTAAGGAATGCGCGCATGGCGTCCCGTGCCCTCAAGGCTTGGTCAAGCTCAGGGTCAGAGCCGGGTTTATACGCCCCGATGCGGACCAGATCCTCAGAGCGCGCATAGACGGCCATCAGCCTGCGCAGCAAGGTTGCATGGGCGCGATGCTCAGGCCCGGAGACGGCTGGCATGAGGCGGCTGATTGAATCCAGAACTTCAACAGGGGGATACCAGCCCTCGGCCGCCAGCGCGCGAGACAAAACGACGTGACCATCCAACAACGATCTGACAGCATCGACGAGTGGATCCTGCTGATCGTCACCTTCCATCAACACCGTGTAAAAAGCCGTGATGGAACCGGTACGGAACTGCCCGGCGCGTTCCACAAGGCGCGCCAACCGTGCGAAAACCGAGGGTGTATAGCCTTTTGCCGTGGGCGGTTCGCCCGCTGCGAGTCCAATCTCGCGAGCCGCCATGGCAAAGCGCGTGAGCGAATCGAGAACCAGCAGAACGTGTTTCCCCTGGGCCGCAAAGAACTCGGCCACTGTGGTTGCGGCAAGCGCCGCCCGCATACGCAGCAAGGGCGACTGATCAGAAGTGGAAACCAGAACGACTGAACGCGCACGCCCCTCAACACCGAGCGCATCTTCGAGAAACTCGCCCACTTCGCGGCCACGTTCGCCCACCAAGCCGACGACCGTCACGTCAGCCTCGGTATTGCGCGTCATCATGCCGATCAAGGTGCTCTTTCCGACGCCGGACCCGCCAAAGATGCCGACGCGTTGTCCCCGGCCGACTGTCAGAAGCGCATCGAGGACCCTGATCCCGGTTCCCAGCGGTTGACGAATCGGGGTGCGGTCCATGGGCGAGCGCACAGCGCCGTCCAGCGGCAGCGTGAGGAACGATACCGGCGGACGGCCTCCATCAATCGGAGCGCCCTCAGCGTTCAAGACTCTACCGATCAACGAGGGCCCCACTTCAATCCCGGGACTCACACCAAGAGCCGAGACGACGTTGCCGAAACGAATTCCCTCCGTGGTTTCGACCGGCATGCTGACGACATGTGAGCCGCGAAAGCCGATCACCTCGGCCTGATGAAAATTGCCAAATCGATCTTCGATCTCACAACACTCTCCAACCGAGGCCAACGGACCCGATGACTCGATCGTCTGCCCAATCGATTCGAGCACCTGGCCGCGCCATCGCCAGGGCTGGCCGCGTTCAAGCCGGGCAAAGTACCGGCCGAGCCGGGAGGTCATGAGCGAGTCTCCGCAGGGATGGATTCGAGCCCATCGGTTGTCTTGATCTTCGAACCATGGGAACGATCAAAGAATCCACTCTCGATCTCTCCCAACTGCGAGCGGATCCCAAGATCGACGGACCCCTGCGCGGTCTCAATCCGGCAGTCGCCGAGGTGCATATCCTCCCCGGCACTTACGCTGGGCTTCAAGGCGAGGTTCGGAATGAGAGCAATAGCGGTTGTCCATAATTCGAGTTCCGCGGCGGGCACCTGGAGTTTCACCTCGGTTGATCCCGAGAGCTGACCCATGGCCACGCGCACGGCGCCGGTCAGCAGGAGCGGGTCCATCTGCGCCTCGCGACGGAGGATGCGCGCCGCAATGGCCAGGGCAAGCCTGACGACTTCCTGCTCGACCGCCTGGAGGTACTGGTCGCGCGCCTGCGCAAAGCTCAAGAGAAGCTCCGCACCTTGACGAATGCGGCGCGCTTCAATGGCCTGAAGCTCCGCAGCATGCGCGTCGCGCTCGGCTTGCCGGCCCTCCAGCCGCCCACGCTCGCGTCCACTTTCAAAGGATCGTTGCGTCTCCTCAACAAGCCGCTCTTCTGCCTGGGCCGGCTCCCCGCTCTGGCTTTCAGACGCTCCGGGTTTCTGGCCTTTCTCACTCGTTGGATCGAGCTCGGGCTCTTCCATCCATCCTTGCCAGCGTTGCGCTCGGGGCGCACCGGGAGTTGCCGGATACTCGAATAACCGGATCTGTCCCAGCCCGACCCCGTGTTCAACCTTTCCCGCTGGTTCCAAGAGTTCCCCTCAGCCTAGTCTGTCTCCGCCGCCCATCTGTTCGCGTTGTCTCGAGAATTGCGATCTCAATTCCCTCCCCGCATCCAGACGCCGTTCCCCTTTTTCTCATGGCCTTTCGTGTGTCGACCCTCGCTCGGAAGGAGTTCGATTCAAGCCAGCATTTCGTCGCCCGTCTCGAGCTTCAAAATCACCTTGCCTTCCGCTTCAAGCCGCCTGGCCAGGTTGAGAATCTCCTGCTGGGCCTGCGCTACTTCACGCGAACGCACAGGACCCAGCACTTCCATGTCCTCCTTGAGCATCTCCACAGCACGGGAGCTCATCGCCTTGAATATCTGAGCCCGCAGCTCGTCGTTGGCGCCTCGCAACGCCATCGCAAGCTGACGCTTGTCGACGCCGGAGACAATCTCGCGAATGGAAGCGGCCGGCACAGTGACCAGATCCTCGAAGGTGAACATCAGGTTGCGGATGCTCAGCGCGAGCTCCGGCTGCCCCTCCTCAATGGTCTCCAGAATCTTCTTTGCCTCCTCCGCGTTCAGGCGATTCAACAGGTCGGCGACGGCCTTGAAGCCCGAGTAGCTCTTGCGCGCCGTGTCGCCCACACTTTCCAGCCTGCGGTGCAGGATATGAGCGACCTTCTGTGCCATCTCCGGAGAGAACTGGCGCATTTCGGCCAGGCGCTGGACGGAAACAACCTTGTGCTCTTCACTGAGGTTGTCGAGCACCAGCGATGCCCTGCGGGGGTCAAGGTGAGCCAGCACAAGGGCAATGGTCTGCGGGTGTTCTGTGTCGAGGAGCTTGCCGAGTTGCTGTGGATCGGTCCGCTGCAGCTTGGCCAGATTTCCCTGGGCGGCCTCCTGAGAACGGCGCACCAACATCAGAAGGTCGTCGGCGCGTTCCTTGCCAAACGTATCGACCAGCAGGCGGCTGGCATAGTCGAGACCGCCATGGACCATGAAATTCTGCGTTTCGAGCAGCTGCCAGAACTCTTCAAGAATCTCAGAGGACATCTCCGGGGTGATACCACGCAAATCCGCCAGCTCTTCGGTGAGAAGTTGCACGTCTGCTTCCGGCAGGGCGCGAAGAATCTCCTTCGCCAGTTGCTCGCCCACGGCGACAAGCAGCACCGCGGCCTTGCGCACTCCGGACATGTTCGCCGCCGAGCGGTGTCTTGCTGCCCCATTCGAATTTGCCTGTTCATCCAAGGCGCGGACTCTTTCCTGGTGTCAGTCGGAGTGGATCCAGCTCTGCAACAGGCGCGAGCTTTGTGTGGGTTCGCGCTTCACATGGTCAGTCACCTGCTCGAAGATCTCCTGCGACCGTATACGCTCCGGATCGACCTCGACCGGCTCCGGCGGCTTGAGCGCCGTCTGTGAGGCCGTTGCAGCGCCCGACGCGAGCTCCCTCGCTCCTGATTTAGCGACTCCGGCGCCGAGCAAAGCCGAGCCCGCCTGGCGGAGAGCCGGACGCACGCCGAAGGCAAGCACCACAAGCAGACCACAAAGAAGCGCAGCGTACTTGATGAGCAAGGGCGAGTCCTCTGCCGTGTTCACCCATTTCTCAAGAGCAGCCGGCGGTTGTTGGGAGCGATTCTGGTCAAAGGCCAGATCTTCCACCGTGAGCTGGTCTCCGCGCGCGGCGTCGTAGCCTACGGCCGCCTGGGCCAGCGCCGTGAGATTCCTGAGTTCATCGGCGGAGCGAGGCTGCCACACGGCTGCCTTTCCCGTGCTCGCAGGCTGCGCCAAACGGTCGTTGACCACGATGGCCGCGGTCAGGCGGCGCACCCGGCCAGGTGTGTCGACTTCGTGCCGCTCGGTTTTTGAGGCGGCGTAGGTGCCGGATTCGGTCTTGGCCGATTGCGGCGAAGTTGTCTGTTGCGGATAGACGGGCAAGGCCTGCGAGTTGGGAGCGTTCGAGGCCGTGCCGGGCACTCCGGCAGCCACGGCTTGCGAACCGGACGCCTGTTCGGTGCGCTGCATGGAGAGTGTGACGGTTTTATCCGGGTCGTAAATCTCCTGAGTCACATCCGTGGCGGCCCGATCGTAGTCAAGCGTGACTGAGGCACGGACGTTGCTGGCGCCTGTGACCGGCTCAAGGGTTGAGATGAGCTTCTCCTCGAGCGCCTGCTCAGCTGTGAGTTCGAGGGCCTCGGCTGTCTTGGGTCCGAGCGGCAGATGGCCACCCGCATCGACGAGAACTACGTTGTCCGCCGTGAGCCCGTCGACGGCGGAGGCCACCAGATTCCGAATCGCTTCTGGCTCACCATCGGCCAGAGAGCGATGGCGCAGTTTGATGACGACCGAGGCCTTGGCTGCGCGCTCCTGATCGCGAAACAGAGAGTCATGCGGCAACACCAGGTGAACCCGGGCGGATTCGATGTCGGCGAGCGTGCCCACGGTATGCTCGAGCTCTCCCTCGAGCGCACGCTGATAGTTCACCTGCTCGTCAAACTCGGAACCCACCCAGTTAGGCTTGTCAAAGATCTCAAAACCCAGTCGGCCGCTTTTCACGCCACCTTTTGCCGCCGTCGCCAATCGTGCTTTATCGAGTTGCGCGGCGGGAACCTGTATTCCAGCGCCATCGGGTGTGGGCTCAAAAGGGATCTGCGTCTGGGCCATAATCTGGCCTGTTAGGCGCGCGTCCTCCGGATCGAGATTGACGTATAGGGTTCGCCAGTCGGGGCGCAGCGCGTACCAAAGCAACCCTCCGGTCAGCACAGCCAATAGGATTGCGGCCGCAGTTGCCCAACTGCGCTGCAGGGGAGCCATCTGTGCCCAAAGGATTCGGCTTCTTCCCCACAATCCGGCGAGACGGTCCACAAGCTGGGGCTGCCCGGGTCTTGCCGGGGGGCTCTTTTCCAGTTGTGTACCCGTGGCCATGCTATCAACGACCCGATGCTTTCCAATACCCTCTGAAGCCCGGACATTGGCCTGAACTCACAACCCGCCCGAGATTTTAATTCAATCCGTTTGCCGTCCTTGCATTTAACTTCCTTGCCTTTACCGTCCCTGATCGATCAACTCACTGAACAGGTCAGGCACGGCGCGATCTCGTTCGGACGACTAGAACTGCATGCCAATCACCTGCTGATAGGCCTGTACCGCCTTGTTCCTTACCGCCAATGCCAGTTCGAAAGCCATGCTCGCTTTCTGGGTGGCGATCATTGCCTGGTGCACATCCACACCGGCGCCTGTCATGAGGCCATCGACAGCGACTCGAGCCTGGTCTTCAAGCTGGTTCACCTGGCCGACTGCGTCTGTAAACAGATCGGAGAATGGCGCGGGCGCCGATGTCTGGCCAGTCGGCGACGGCATTTGAACCACGGCGCTCGAGGAAAAGTTCGGTGCTGATGCGGCGGCGGCCATCACTGCATTCGTCAACGGTTGCATCGGTGCTCCTCACTTGCTGTTCGGTGGTCAGCTTCCCTGGCAACCGGCACCGGAGGTCAAAGTCGATTCGGATACCGGCTAGGACTTTGCAATCTCCAGCGCCGCGCTGATCATGCCCTTCTCGGCCTGTACCGCGGAACTGTTCAGGCCATATGCACGTGTCGCCCCCATCAGATCAACCATCTCTGTGAGCGGATTAATATCCGGATAAGAGACATAGCCGTCCGCGTCCGCATCCGGATGCCCAGGATCGTAGCGCTTGAGCGGTGGAGATTGATCTTCGAGCACTTGCGCAATATGCACACCCGGCGCCGCATTGGCGGAGCCGGGTAAAGCCGGCAAGGCTGCCTGAGCCAGGGAGCCCGCAAGGTCGAAGGTTTTTCCTTGAGTGGAGGCAGGCGAGGCATCGGTCATGGAATCCAGAAATGCCGGATCACCACGATCGGCGGCAAACACGACGTGCTGACGGCGATAGGGACCGCCTGTGGCTGTCCGGGTGGTTTCCGCATTGGCCATGTTGGCTGCAACTACCTCGGCACGCATCCGCTCGGCCTGCATGGCCTCGCCTGACGTTTCCATCAATCCAAACAAGTTCATCGACGACTCACTCTCCCGGGCATACTAGCTGGCGCGTCGCTCGGATCGGCGCCGGGGTCGATCGGATTTCGACGGCGGCCGCTACTTGTCTGCATGAATCGCATCCATCACGCGTTGATACTCCTGGTGGAGGAGCGCTACCCCGGTCTTAAACTTCAGCTGCGCCTCGGCAAGATTCAGGCCCTCACGATCCAACGAAACATTGTTGCCATCGGGGCGCGCAATCAGTCCGTCAACGGCGCCAACATGCACCGGCCTGGACGGTAATCCCTGATCGGCTCCCGTCATGGCGTCGCGCATCTCCGCCTCAAAGTCCATGCCAACTGCCTTGTAGCCCGGAGTGTCGATGTTCGCCATGTTGGCCGCAGTCAATTTTGCTTCGTCGGTGGCCAGATCGAGGTAGCGGGTTATCTGGTCACTCAGCCTCGTCTCTATCCCAAGGTTCATTGCACGATCCCCTGTTTCATGTCCTTCCGTTGAACAGCCCTCCCAGAACCTTCCCTTTGTCAGCATCTCAGTTTTGATTGAGACCGAAGTCGATTTCGCGCGCGGAGAGCGAAGGATCCTCGCCTGCCAGGATGACTGCCCGCTCCAGCACGTGTTCGAGCTCACGTACATTGCCCGGCCATTGGTGCGTGGAGAGCTTGGCGAGGGCAGATGAATCCAGGCGCTTGACGGGCGTTTCCCTGCCCAGCTTTTGCATGAAATGGTCCACGAGCCGGGGCAGATCCTGGCTGTGCTCGGCGAGCGAGGGAGTGCGGATGAGGAAAACGGCCAGCCGATAATAGAGATCCGAGCGGAAGGTGCCATCCGCCGCATGCTGGGCAAGCGGCTTGTGGGTGGCAGCGACAATGCGCACATCCACCTTCACGGTCTCGTTGTCGCCCACGCGCTGCAGTTCGCCGCACTCCACAAAACGGAGAAGCTTGGATTGCAACGCCAAAGGCATCTCGCCGACCTCGTCAAGGAACAGCGTTCCGCCATCCGCGGCTTCAATGCGGCCGACCCGGCCGTGCACGGCCCCGGTAAATGCGCCGCGCGTGTGCCCGAACAGCTCCGCCTCCAGCAGAGCCTCGGGAATCGCGGCGCAATTGATGGCGACAAACGGCTTACCTCTTCTTGGAGAAAGCCGATGCAGGGCCTCGGCCACCAGTTCTTTCCCCGAGCCGGTGGGGCCCTCGATCAGAACCGGAGTCATTCTGGGAGCAACCAGCCTGATGCGTCGGCTGACCTCAAGCATGCAGGGAGCGTCTCCGATCAGCTCAGGCAGGCGGTCACTGGCCGCCGGCTCACCGCCGTGAGCTCTTTTTTCGGGCTGTGCCGGCAGTCCCTCTGAGCCCTTGGACCGGGCTTCGACTTGTACCCACGTACTTTCAACCTTGTGAGGGGATTCCGCGGAATTCGTCGAGACCAGAGCCGAGTCTTGAGCAACGGGAACAGGCCAGGGAGCGAGATGGTTATGGTCCGTCTGCCCGGCGTCTCTGGCCAAACTCGGCGCATCGAGCGCAGGCGCAGCATTCCACGATGCGGTGTCCGTATCCTGGCAGCGGCGCAGCGCATAAAGCAGCTCCTGCCGATAGGGGCCACGCGGGCTCTCCAGCGTGGACGAGCCGCCTGCCGCGATCACGTCCACCTGCGGAAACGAGCCCTTGAAGTCCGAGAGGAACTCACCAAGATCGAGATCGGGCAGCCAGGAGTCGACAATCACCGCCTCAGGCTGGGCAGATTCTGCTTCGGCCCAGGTCTGGGCTCCGCCGTCGGCCTCACGTACTTGCCAGCGCAGGCCAGTCAGTATCTGCGAGAGCCGCTGGCGGAAACTGGAGTCGGCACTGGTGACGACGGCAGTGCGTACGCGGACACGAAGGTTGGAAGATGAAGTGGTCACCGGAACAGGCTGCATGAAAATCTCCTCACCGCAGAGCGGTCAAACATTCGAAGAACAGAAATCAATTGACTTCAATCGCCGGAACTTGTGCCGGTTGCCCGGATTGAGAGACGAGAAGAGCCGGTGGCAGGCTGATGGCTAATTCCGCCTCGGAGGGAACGATATACCCCTTCCCGCGCACCGTTCGTATCAGGTACCCAGGAGCCGGGTCCTTCAATTTACGGCGGAGATAGTTGATGTAGACATCGACGATATTGGTTGTTTGAGCGGGCTCGAGATTCCACACGGACTCCAGAAGTTCCACGCGGGAAACACACTGGCCGCGATTCAACATCAGGTGCTCAAGAAGTGCGAACTCCTTGTTGGTCAGCAGGACCGACTGATTCTTCCGGCGGGCAGTGTGTTCCAGACGGTCAAGTTCGAGATCGCCGGCCCGCAGCTGCAGGCGTGCCTCCCGTTTGCGGCGCAGCAGCGCGCGGCAACGAGCACGAAGCTCATGCAAGCTGAAAGGCTTGACCATCAAGTCGTCGGCTCCAAGATCGAGGCAGCGGACGCGAGTGTCAACCTCCTGGCGGGCAGTCAGCACCAGAATGGGGAGGTCGAGATCGAGCGCCCTGACCTCCACAAGAACCTGCTCACCGTCTTTGACCGGCATGTTCAGATCGAGGATCGTGAGGTCCGGCAGATCTTGCCGAAAGGCCTCGACGGCGGCTCCGCCGTCATAGGCAAGGCGAACGCGATGCCCGTCGGCCTCCAACCCGCGACTAAGAAACAATCCCAACGCTTTGTCGTCCTCAGCGATCAACAGCCTCATGGCAGCTCTCTCCCCGGGAATCGCCTCAACCAGCGGCTATTGCCGCTCGAACCTTTCACGCCCAGCTAACTCTTGAAGAACCGAGCGGGTTGATTCCAAGCGATGTCCCATCTCCACCTTCACGCCTGCAGAGAGGAAACTCAAGATTAGTGAGAGGAAAGACAGGTTAGCTTTTCCTAAAGAGGATCAGTTGGGAAGCCGTTTCCAATTTGTTACGGATGGTTGCCCATCCGTGATGGACGTCACAGTCGAACGCGTGACACTCGGGATTCGCAGGAGCAGAGACGCAGTGGAGGCGCGCCGAAGTCCTCTGCTGTGCGAGTCGAGTCAGCGCAATTGCAGGCCGTTTGGGCTATGGATTGAGGGTTTTCTTTGATAACGCTTTTTTCTCGTACATCGCAGCGTCAGCCCGGGCAAGCAGGTCGTGCATCGTCTCCCTTGGATGGAACTCGGCCATACCGATTGAGGCATCAACTCTCAACTTCAGGGCGGTTGGATTACGCTGAATCGTATAGTTTCCGCAAACCCACCTGGTCAGCCTTTCTGACTGGGCCGCGGCCTCAGACAAAGTGCATTCAAGCACAATGAGGAACTCGTCGCCTCCCCAGCGCCCGATCACGTCGTTCGATCGGCAAGCAGAGACGAGTTCCGTTGAAAACTGCTTCAGGACTTCATCTCCGACCAGATGACCGTGCTCGTCGTTCACGTGCTTGAACGCATCGATATCGATGATCGCCACACAGAACGCAACGCCCTCTGCAATCCTGCGCTCGATATGGCGCTCGATACAAAGACGGCTGCGGACGCCTGTGAGAGCGTCACGAAACGCAATCTCCTCGGCTTTTTCCAATTTCGTCCGGTAGCTAGAGACCTGTTCGTGAAGACGGTCAATGGCTGCTTTTCCTTCCAAGGTCATCCTGTCGATGGAAGTCTTTAGCTCCGATGCGCTTTTCACGATTGAAGCGCGAATCTCACCTAGATCTTCAAGGCTGGCAATCTCCGTCAGCCGTGCCGTCACCTCTCTGATCTGTCCGGCGCATCGTTCGTCTCTTGCGCCAACCGACTCGGCCATCCGCGCCATCACGAGAAGAAGGTCCCTGACCTCGTCACTTTTCTTGAGGTAATGCCGGGCGGTACTTTGACCCCAACCGCTGAGTTGCTGACGCACGCCGGCGTCTGTTTGCTGCAGCGTCGCATCGTCCACACCGACAACGAGCTTTCGTCCAAGCTTGTCCAGTTGGTCTTTAAGCTCTCCTCCCAGCGCGGGGCATGCATCCAGGCTGCAACTGCCCATCGCGACCAGCGCTGAGCGATAAGCAGCAATCGTGGCGGAGACTGTTCCTCCACGGTCGATCTCGCGGCCTCGATCGGAAACGATCTGGTCGGAATCAAGGTACTTTTTCAGGGAGATCATAGGCCCTCGCGGCGGGTCATCGCACCGGAAGTCAAAACAGTCCAACTCTCTTCTCCTATCGGCAAGCGCGCGCCTTCCCTTTAGTGGCCGTGGGAAAATGGTTGCCCTGCCTTTTCCACAGAGCCAGTTACCTAAGTGCACACCGAGGATTAGCCAGTGCTACGAAAGCGCTATGGAATTCCCATGAAAATCATCGATCCTAAAACCTGATCGACTTTCGTTGACTTGAGGTTTCTGCCTTGGACTGGAGCAAACTGCCTGATTTGGCGGCCGTAGGGCTGCTTGCGGTTGCCTTTGCAACCGTGGCACGGAGAAGCCAGACGCAAGTCTCTGCCTGGTGGCTCGCAGGCTGGGTCATGATCGCGCTCCACTATGTCGGCTTTATCTTTGTTTCAAGCCCTGGTCGGTTTGGCGCCATTGCACTCTATATCGGCGTTGCTTCTTTCGCATGGGCAGGAATCCTCTTTATGTGGGCGTCGGTGCCCACTCGCCAGAATCGCTCCAGTCACTGGATGCTTGCCGTCTTACTGGGCGCGAGTTCGCTCTACATCGATCTAATCGCCGTCAATCCCGCTGCAAAATGGGCCTTGATTCCGGCCGCAATCCTGTTTGGCGCCTTGCCGCTCGCAGTTGCTCTTATCGGCTTACGCACCCGGCAGAATAGTCCACTGCGCTGGGCGACTGTCGCACTGTATTGCTGTTTGTCAGTCTTCCTGTTGGCCTTCCAGCAGAGACCCGGCAATGGCCCCGATATCGCGTTGAACGCAGTACTCTTTGCCACCTACTTCGGCTGTTTTGTGCACTTCTGGTTTGCCTATCGGCGCACAACGTCCGGTGCGTTGCTTACCACCGTGGGATTCCTTGCCTGGTCCATGGTCTTTGTAGTGGCGCCAGCGATCAGAGCGCTGCTGCCCAATGTTCGTCTTGAGAGCGAAGTCTGGAATCTCCCAGAGTATGTCGTTGCGGCTGGAATGATCCTTCTTCTGCTCGAGGAGCAGATTGAGCATAATCATTACCTCGCGCTGCACGATGAGCTGACAGGATTGCCCAACCGGCGCCTTTTTCAGGATCGACTGTCGGGGGCTCTCGAACGGGCGCAGCGGACAGGATCGAAAACCGCATTATTGCTGATCGATCTGGACCAGTTCAAACGTGTCAATGACACCCTGGGGCATCACGCCGGAGACCAGGTGCTCAAGCGCGTTGGCGCTATCTTCTCCAAACGCATCCGTCGCTCAGATACCGTTGCAAGAACGGGTGGCGACGAATTTTCGGTCATCCTGGATCAGCCCATTTCGCGCTCAGAGGCAGAATTGGTCGCAAGATCTCTGGCCGAACTGATTCATGAGCCATTTGAAGTAGCGAACCAGACGATCCAGATCGGGGCGAGCGTAGGCATAGCAGTTTTCCCAGAAGATGCAGTTGATGCCGAGGGGCTTTGTATTGCCGCCGATCAGCGGATGTACGATTTCAAGTTCGCATCTGGGCACCACGCGGAGACTCCTCGCCCCCCAAAGTCCGCAATGCCTCAGTCAAATCAGGAATCCGAAGGCTCGAAGCGCGTGGGCTAGAAAGCAAAAGAGCAAGGCCCGGACTGATTGGTCCGGGCCTTGCTCCAATTCACTTTGAAGGTAACGAACTACCGCGGGCCGCCGGGACCACGACCACCTGGGCCACCCGGACGGCGACGACGCCTGCGACGATTGTTGTCGACCGGGGGACGTCCAGCCCCACCGGGCGCGACTACGGGCACAGGGGCACCGTCAACGCGATTGAAGTTCGGTTCGGTCTCCTCATCGAACTCCTCGTTACCGGCCTCGTCGAAGTCGTCCCCGCCTTCGATCAGAATGGTGCTCTGATTGGAGGTTGGCTGACGTTCGTCGAACTCGTTTCTCGGCCTTGCTGGAGGCTGAGGAGCAGGAGCGGCATACGACTCTCCGCTTTCTTCGCCACCGCCATTTTCGACTGGAGACGTCTGAGCCAGCTTGGCTTTCTGTTCCTTGATGAGCGCCTTGCGGCTCAGCTTGATCCGATTGCCCTCGATGGCCAGAACTTTGACCATCACCTGGTCGCCCTCGCGAAGTTCATCCTTAACTTCCTTGACGCGATGCTCGGCGATCTCAGAAATATGCAGAAGTCCATCGGTTCCGGGGAAGAGCTCGACGAATGCGCCGAATTCCGCCAGCCTGACCACCTTGCCCAGGTAGGTCTTGCCGATCTCCGGCACGGCAGTAAGATCGCTGATCATCGCCAGCGCCTTCTTCATGCCGTCAATATCGCTGGAGGCGACACTCACCTTGCCAGTGTCGTCGACATCGATCTTAGCGCCGGTCTGTTCGATGATGCCGCGGATGGTTGCGCCGCCCTTGCCGATCAGATCGCGAATCTTCTCGGTGGGGATCATCACGGTCTGGATGCGCGGCGCATACTGCGAGCGCTCCTGGCGCGGGCCATCGAGCACAGCGTCCATCTTGTCGAGCAGGAAGATCCTGCCGCGCTTGGCCTGCTCCATTGCCTGCTGCAAGATTTCGCGGGTAAGTCCGCCAATCTTGATGTCCATCTGCAACGCGGTAATTCCCTTGCGCGTACCGGCAACCTTGAAGTCCATGTCGCCGTAGTGATCTTCTGCTCCGGCGATATCGGTGAGGATGGCATAGTCGTCGCCTTCCTTCACGAGGCCCATGGCAACACCGGCCACCGATCCCTTGAGCTGGATGCCAGAGTCATACAGCGCCAGGCTAGCTCCGCAAACGGAGGCCATGGACGAAGAGCCGTTTGACTCGAGAATGTCAGACACGATCCGGATGGAATAAGGCGACTCTTCAGCGCTCGGGAGCACCGCTGTAATTGCCCGCTCTGCCAGGGCTCCGTGTCCGATTTCGCGACGGCCAGTACCACCCATGCGGCCTGTTTCGCCTACGGAGAACGGAGGGAAATTGTAATGCAGCATGAAGTTCTTGCGCTGCTCGCCCTCATAGCTTTCGAGCCTCTGGCCATCGTCCGCGGTGCCCAGAGTGGCCGTAACCAATGCCTGAGTCTCTCCACGGGTAAACAGCGCCGAGCCGTGCGTACGCGGCAGAACGCTCGTTTCAATGGTGATGGCGCGAATCTCGTCGAAGGCGCGGCGATCGGGACGAATGCGGTCGCGCGTGACCTGTTCGCGGAAGGTGCGCTCGCGCAGGTGCTCGTAGTAGGTGCCGAGCTTCTTCTTCGCGGACGGATCGTCTGCGGGAAGCTCTGCAGCCAGCTCATCCTTGATCTGCTTGATGAGTGCATAGCTCTCGGTCTTTCCGTGAGCCTTGGTGTCGAGGGCGTCCTTCAGACGGTCGCCGATCTTGGCCTTGAGCTCGCCATAGTAGGCTTCGTCAAACTCGGGAGCGGTAAAGGCCCGCTTGGGTTTGCCAGCCTTGGATACCAACTCGTCGATGGCGGCCACGATCTTCTTGATCTCTTCGTGGGCGAACTCGATCGCGGCGAGAATGACTTCTTCAGTCTCTTCCTTGGCGCCCGACTCGATCATCACGATACCGTCTTTGTGCCCGACAACCATGATGTTGACGGTCGTCAGTGCGCGTTCGGCATAGGTTGGATTCACCACGAACTCGCCGTTGACGCGGCCAATTCTGACGGCGCCGACAGTCGCACTAAACGGAATATCGGAAAGAGCCAGAGCTGCCGCAGCAGCGTTGATTCCGATCACATCGGGATCATTATCCTTGTCGGCTGAGAAGACCAGCGCGATGACCTGGGTCTCGTTGCGGAAGCCATCAGGAAAGAGTGGACGAATGGGGCGATCGATTTGGCGGCAAGTAAGAACTTCCTTCTCGCTCGGCCGGCCTTCACGCTTGATGAATCCTCCGGGGATGCGTCCACCGGCATAGGTGTATTCACGATAATCCACGGTGAGAGGAAAGAAATCGATGCCCTCTCGGGGATCGGGAGAAGCAACCGCTGTGGCAAGGACGACGGTATCGCCGGTGCTCACGAGCGCGGCACCGGATGCTTGCTTGGCCATGCGGCCAGTCTCAAAGACCAACCGCTTGCCGCCGGCAAGCTCGACTGCAACTTCATGCTTGGTAGACATAGTGTCCTCTTTTCGTTTTGTTCACTTGGGAAACTTGTATTGGGAAGGAGCAGAGGGAAGCTGGTGTTTTGATTGCAATCGCACCGGAGAAAGACGCAGGCGCACAAATGCGAAGAGCCCGAGAGGAATCAATCCCCACAGGTTCGCGCATTGAGCAGCGTACGAATTTTCCTGGTTTGAACAGGCGCAAACGATGGATATGCAACCTACCCGGCAAACGGTTCAATTCGCCAGGTACAGCATGGCCCCAGATTCTGGGTGAAACAGGGGCCGTGACCAGTTTCCGGTCTGGGCGCTTCCGGTTCAATGTCAGCTTTCTGATTATTTGCGGATGCCGAGTTTGCCGATTACGTCGCGATAGCGATCGGAATCATGCGTCTTCAGGTAATCCAGCAGGCGGCGGCGTTTACTAACCAATTGCAGGAGGCCACGCCGTGAAGCGTGATCCTTCTTGTGCGTCTTGAAGTGCTCGGTCAGTTCGCCAATCCGCTCACTCAGAATCGCGATCTGAACCTCCGGCGAACCGGTGTCAGTATCGTGGGTGCGGAAGCGTTCGATCAGGGTGGTTTTCTTTGCAGTCGCCAGCACGGCGTCAGTTACTCCTCTTGTCTTCTCAGGTCCACTTCTTAAGTGTCTAGAGTGAGATTACCATGAACAGGCCGCCGGGCGCCATTAAGAGACCGCCTGGAACCTGGAAGAAAACCCTCGTCATTCCATCGGTGCTCCGCAAATAAAATCGAAGGCCAATCCTGTGCGGTAAATGCTGACTAAAGCAGGGTTTGCAGGCCGGAAGCGCCTATGGCTTTGGTTCCAGCCAATAATTGGCCCGGGCGACGATGCGCGCGCCGTAGTCCTGGGCTGTCCGCACCCGAATTGCATGCAGGCCCGGAGTCATGTCTGAGGGACTGAACGTAAGGAGGTAGCGGTTTCGCATGTCCTTGGCCGCATCCATCACGCGCTGCTCGAATCGCTTGTCCCCCACGAACGTGGTGTATTCCCCGCCGCTCATTTCGGCAACCTCTTTGGTCACGTTTTTCTTGAAAGCTTTGATGGCCATGATCAGCGCCGAAACCATGCTCATGGTGGGCTGGTCGCCATTGCCTGCAACATCGTCTTTGACGTCATGGGACAGTTCCGCGAGCGCCGGAGAAAATGAGACCGAGAGCACCAGTACGTCAGATCCGCCGATCTTCTCGATGAGCTCCGGGATTTTGGTGTGCTTGCTTCCGTGGTCGCGCTCCTCGCTGATAAGCAACAGGACCCGCCGATACTCCTTGGGCTGGGTCTCCAGCAGATCGACAGCGGAACTGACCGTGTCAAGAATTGCCGCCCCGCCATCTCCCGATTGCAGGTGATTCAGTGCATCGTTCAGGTCCTGGCTGGAGTGCGCGTAATCCCGAATCAAGTGAGGCTTTGAATCAAATCCCATCAGGGCTGCCTCGCTTCGGGGATCGGTAAGGAACAGATCGAGCAGCGGGCCAAGCTTGGCGAGTTTGTCGAACTCGAGTACGCTCACTCCGCCCTGTTCTACCGCAACCACCAGCGACACCGGCGCGGAGTCCATCTCCTCCTGCACACGAATCTTCTGCGGTACGCCGTTGTCTTCAAGCACAAAGTCGCCCTGCTTCAGACCGTAGAGAATCCCTCCGCCCCGCTTCTCAACCAGCGTAGGGACTAGCACTTCAGTTGTTGTTACGCGCAGGGTGGTCGTGTCGCTCTGGGCGACGGGCATGGGTTTGGGTGGCTCGATGGGGGGCAACTGCTGGGCAAGCGCGGCCGATCCAATCGCGAGCCAGGCTGCGCAACCGTTCGCCGCTATCCCGTGAAATCCGAATCGCATTCGAGATACCACTCCTGCAACAGTGCTGAGCCGACTTCGGCCCGGATGCACCAACAAATGATGTTCAATTGCCGATCAGGGCCGCTTGCGAGATTCATGATCCAGCCGGCCAGTCCAGGCGAGAAAGCTCAACAGCTCCCAACGCGAAGCCCATACAAAGCTCATCACGCTCTTGGCCGTCAGAGTCTCAGCGCGTTGGCCGGAGTACGTCTCAACCCGCCAGCGCAGGTACGCGCTTCGCCAAGGGGCAAATCGATGGCCGCGCGTTGCATTCCAGATGAATCGAAGAGGTGCCAGCAAGCCTTTTCCCTTTTCGATTGAGTATAGACGGAAGGGACGCCTGCCGGAGCACTGTGCCTGCCCAGTCAAATCGCGTGAACCGATCGGGTGTTGACCTGGCGCGCGTTCATGCGGAGGGGAAGCCGTTGAGATCGCGGCTATTGCAGTTTACTGAACAGGCTATTGGAGACAGACCCAAGTTGAGAGATCACGTCCTCCAGAGCCGTCTGTTGTGTCTCAGCCAGCGAAAGTTGTGTGGAAAGCTGGGGAATATCGGCTTGCATTAAGCTGGTCTGCGCCGCGGTCAACTGGGTTTGCTCGTTCGAAACCGCATCGGTGGCCGAGGTTAGATGGGTGATCGAGTTATCGATGACAACCCTCTGTTGCGATACATAGCCAAGAGCGGAACTCAATGCCTGGGTGTCGCTCACTGCCTGGGCGGTGTTCACTGTCCCGCTCGAATAGTCGGCGACCAGACTGTTCAGTGCCGTGAAAACACCGTTTGCGCTCGCGCCAGAGAAGATCTGGTCGCCGGGGAGGTTGAGTTGAATCTTCTCTCCGTTGGGCATTTCAAGATAGTTGACGTCTTCATCGCCTGTGTATGAGGTGACGGCGGGCGATGTGCTCGTAGAGGTCGTGAACGGTGCGTTCGAGGTGTTTCCGCCCGCAAAAATGTATTGGCCCTGATAGCTGGTATTGGCCAGGGACTGAACCTCATCGCGAATGCCTGCAATCTGGTTTGCAATCGACTTAACGTCGCTCGCATTCATGGTTCCGTTGTTGGCGCTGGTGGCGAGCGAGATCGCCTGTGTGAGTTGCGAGACCACACTGCCCAATGCCGAATCACTCACTTGAAGCTTCCCGGAAACCAAACTCGAACTTTGAGTAAAGGAATCATCCTGTTGAATCTGGTTGAGGAGGAGCACATTCTCGCCCGAGGAGATTGGATCCTGCCCAAGCGACGTGACGCGGACGCCGCTTGACAGCTCGGATGTCAATTGCTGCTCGGTCGCCTGAGACTGGTCGAGAGAAGTCGTCAGATTCGAAAGATAATTTGGGTCAACGTGCATCGACTTCCTCCGCCAGCATGGACGCCGGCTGTCTTCTTCGGGAGCTTCCTCTACGAGACCGTCGTCTGATCCCCAAGGTTCAATGCCGAGGCCATGATCGTGTTCAGCATCGCGAACACTTGCGAGGCCGCCTGGTAACTGCGCTCAAGAGTCGTCATCGCAGATGCCTCGTCATTCAGGTTCACGCTGGAAATGGAATCATTCTGCGTTTGTAACTGCGTTACCGACGCATTCTGCGCGGTGTTCTCCGTTTGGACACTGGAAACCTTCGAACCGAGCGTAGTGACGAAGTTGGAGTAATAGTTGGTTGGGGATTGTCCGTTGACCGTCTGCTGACTGCCCAGTTTGGCCATCGACGCCGCATTAGAGCTGTCGCCGGTACTGTCCCCTGATCCAGCTGCAGCAATATGATTTGGGTCAGTCATGACGACGCTCATGGATGCGGCACTTCCGGCAACCTGCGCTGGCTCAGAGAAGATATTGCCCGCATTCGTATTGTCTCCATCAAGGTCGGAACCGGAATTATTCAGTTTGTTGACCGACGTTGAAACGCTGTATGCCAACTGGTCAAGCGATGCCAGTACAGTCGGAATATCCTGGTCACGCGCCGTCAGAGTCCCGCCCAGCGATCCGCCTCCTGCTGTGAGTTGCGATGTGACGTCGGTCGTGCCAAGGTAGAAATGTGTGACCCCATCAACCGTTCCGCTGGTCATCTGAACACTGGAGTTTTCCGATACAAGCAATTGGCCTGAGGTGGTGGTGATCTCTAGACCGTTATTGTCGGTTTTGATCTGGTTGATGCCAATCAACTGCGAAAGCTGGCTCAGGTCCTGTTGCCGCTGGTCCTCGAGCGTTCCCCCGTCTCCATTGGGTGACGTGGACTCGATCTGCTGGTTCAACTGCGCCAGGTTACTGGTGAGCGCGTTGACTTGACTCACGGACGCTGCCGCCTCCTGGTCAAGCGCCGATCGTTGTGAATTGAGGCTGGATGCGGCGTTCGATACGTCACCTGCCAGTGTGGACGCCGAGGAAAGGACCTGCTCGCGCAGCGAGTTATCCGTGGGATTGGTTTCAAGCGATGAAAACGAGCTGAAGAAACTGGTTATGTCGCTCCCAATATCCCCTGCCGTGGAGCTTGACGATCCGGAATCAGGGGTAAATAGGGTCTGAACTGTGTCGAGCGCCGAAAGCCGGGAACTGGAAGCCGAAGCAAGTTGCTGCTGCTGATCGAGCCTCTGCAGTAGGACATTGTCCCGCTGCGAGGTCGAACCGGTCTCAGTAGCCCCATCTCCCGATTCGATTCCATTGATGGATATGGGCTGGTTCTCCTGCCAATTGGGAGTTTCAACCGTGTAGCCCGTTGTGTTGGCGTTGGCGACATTGTTGGCAACGACATTGAGAGCCGCCTGGTCGGAGTCGAGCGAACTCGACATCATCGTGAATGCAGAGCTAATTGTCCCCATGAAGGCTCCCGAAAGGCAAAGGAGGCGAAGAGGAACGCTGCCCATACTCCAACCGTCCCATCTGCAGTTCACGCAACCGGTTCATCACATCCAGGTTGGCTCGCGTCGCCTCAAGCACTCTGCCAAATACGGCCATATCCTCAGTCGCCGCGCCTGCCTGACGGGAAAGTTCGGTACGCTCCTCTCGTTGCAGGTTCGGCAGTTCCCGGTTCAATGCCTGGCATGATCGTGCAAGTTCCTCCAACCGATCGGCATCGAGACACGCAAGGGCCCGCGAAGCTTCCGCCACCAGTTGTTTCAGCTCTGGGTTGATTCGCCTCATCTCAGACCCCAACATCGCCCGCGGTCCTTCCCTTTCTCAAATCAGCACCTGGCTCTTGAATGCCTCCGAGCCTGATCAGTGATCGTTTGCGGTTGCACAACACGCTACGGACAGGCTGAACAGCTCGTTACTCTTGCCCGCCGATCATTGCGTCCACAAGTTTGGAGGCGACCGCCGAAGCTGACACATCATAGGTTCCCGCCGCCAGGGCTGCTTGCACCGCCGCCACTTTTTCCGCGCGCACGCCGTCCGTACCAGCCGAAAGCGACACTTCGCTGCCAGCATTGCTCAAAGTCGCCTGGTCAGCGCCCAATGCACTGGTCCCCTGGGTCGCACCGTTCTTTGCACCTCCAACAGTAGTCGTAGCTGGAGTGGTTCCCAGAAGTGACCTCAAACTATCAAGACTGTTGCGAATATCCATGCGCATTGCTCCTTGCTGATGCTATCGGCCTGGCTGCTAATCACTTTAGTCATTTGAGCGGCTTGAGCACGGTATTGCCGTGCAGATTTCCAGTTACCTTCCCGGTTTCGCCCTGCTTACCAGAATGGGATAGATCCCTCACAATGCGGTCCGCAATGCCAAAGCCCCCTCGTTGGCTAAGCGCCTGGCCGAGCGCCTCGGAGGCAAACTCGCCCAGGGCACCGTTTGCATTCGCGTCTCCTCCATCGTCCTGGTCCTCCCCGGTCAGCGCATCTTTGCCGGTCATGGGCTTCAGGAGTTCCTTCATCATCTGCGCTTCGAACTCATGGGCCGCCTTGACCAGCCTCGGGTCAATCGCCCGGGCCGAAGCTGCTGTTGCCGTGGCGGCCGAAATTGCCTGCATCAGAGCACCTCCAGGTCGGCCTCAAGCGCGCCTGCCTCTTTCATCGCCTGCAGGATGGAGATCACGTCCCGCGCCCCCGCCCCGGTACGTTGCAATTCTCCGACCAGATCCTCAACCGTCGCACCCGCTTTGAGATCAATGCGGTTCACGGGCCGGTCCTGGGCCTGAACGCTGGTCTGCTGAACAACCTGGGTTGTGCCGCCTGCGGACATGGCATTGGGTTGCGATACCTCGGTGGTCGAAATCACATTCACCGACAAGCCGCCATGGAGGATTGAGACCGGCTGCAGACGAACGGTCCCACCGATCACGACCGTTCCCGTGCGCTCATTCACCACCACGCGCGCCCTTGGGTAGACCTCGACTTCAACCGATTCGACCTTGTCCAGCAATCCGGCAACATCCTCATCGGGGTTGACCGCGATCTCCACTCGGCGGCTGTCGACGGTGCGCGCTCTTCCCTGGCCGATCTCGCCATCGATGGCCGACGCCATTTGCTCGGCAGTGTGAAAATCCGCGTCGTTCAAGACGACGGTGACCGTATGCATCTGCTTCAGGTCGATGGAAACAGGCCGCTCCACCAGGGCGCCGCCGGGAATCCGCGCCGTGGTCGGGTGATTCATCTGCTTGCTGCTTCCTCCTCCGGCGGCCATGTAACCGCCCAGCACCAGCGCCCCCTGGGCCTCTGCAAAGATTTGCCCATCCGGGCCGTAGAGCGGTGTCATCAGCAGAATGCCGCCTTCGAGCGTGCGCGCATCTCCAGCCGAAGAGACGGTCACGTCAAGCTTGCTTCCTGGTTGGCTGAAGGGTGGAAGCGTGGCCACAACAAAGACCCCGGCCATGTTCTTTACCTGCATGTTGCTGGCGCTGTTTGAGCCGGTCTGGGGTACCGTGATGCCCATCCGCTCCAGCACCGAAAGCAGCGTCTGAGCCGGAAACACCGTCTGCGAGCTGTCGCCGGTTCCGTGCAGGCCGACCACCAGCCCATAGCCGACAAGCTGGTTGTCGCGAATCCCCTCGATCGTGGCAACGTCCTTGATGCGCGCCTTTTGTCCGGCGGTCTCCGCAGGAAGACCGACGGCCGGAAGCAAAGCAAACAATGCCAAGACTGCCGACCAGACATTGCGCCGGGTCCTTCGATGCTTTTGCGCCCTCCCGCTCGTCTCTCCCCTTAACAAGTGCGGCCCCGTTTCTCCAACCTGACTGTTCCTTGCCCTTGTGGGCCCCACGCCGTCGCATTTCTGACCCAAACTTTCGTTCTTCCGCCCCACGCCCTCGTTCTTCTGATCCTTGCCCCAAATCCGCCACCAACATCAGGCATCTAAAACACGACCAGCTTTTCCAGCAAACGGACGAGAGGATTCTGCCTGTAGGTGGAGTCGTTGACGATGCCCTTGCCCGTCACTTCGAGTTCGAGATCGGTCATGGCTGTCGACTGCACCTGGTTCTGCGAGCTCACATCCTCAGGCCGGACCAGTCCGCGGAGCTTGATCAGCTGCGTCTGCTGGGAGAAGGTGATCTGGCGCGTAGCCTGCACCACCAGCATCCCGTTGGGCAGCACGTCTACCACTTCGGCGCCAAACGTCGTCGCAAGACTTGAATTGGTTGTGCTCTGCCCCTGTGCCGTCAGGCCGGAGGCGGCGCTCATACCGACCAGATTCTGCAAAGCATTGGCCGCCTTGAGTGCCCCGAACAACGAGGTGAGGCCGGAGTTGGCGTTGGAAGCCCGGGCATTCTTGACTTGACCATCGGTCGACGCTGCCAGACTTTCCGTGACCACGACGGAAACCACGTCGTGCAGGCGAACCGCCTTGGCATCGGTTCCAAGCCGTACGAGCCGCCCCTCCGGACTCCAGATCGAACCAGTCGACTTCACTTCGGCCGCCTGCTGCTCACGCACGCGCTGAATGTAGGTACTCAATGCCGTCTCCGGCGGCGTTGCCTTTGCCGCGACAACGGGTTTCGCCTTCTTGGCTGCGAGGAATGGGCAGGCTGCGGTCAACACGCACACCAGGATCGCGATCCCGACGTTGCGCCTCATGGCCTCGTTCCCGTCTGGGACACAAAGGCTGCACGGCCTTTCCCAAGAGCCACGGCGCGCACAACCTTTCCTCCGACTGCAAGACGCGCGTTAAATTCCCCTCCGCAAATGGCGGGGCCCAGGGCCCGCGCCTCAAGGCGTGCCTCGACCAGCGGTGTGCTCTCCTCGAGAACCAGCGCATCGCCTGAATGAATGACCGGAGCGGCTGCCCGTTCGCCGACGTTCGAAGCCGTTTCTTCCATCTCGCCGGGCTGGATCATGCGCCCAGTCCGCGTGATTCGCACCAGGCGTCCCGGCCCCGCGGGATGGTTGGCGTCCCGCACCAGCAGCCAGCGGTCGCCTGTGCACGAATCGTCAATCTCCTTGAAAACGTCGCCGGCGAGGGAATGATCCGCTTCGGTTGCTATGCGGATCGAGGCTTTCACCGCCTGAACCCGCCGGGGGCCTCTCTGCGCGTTGAGGGCCGCAGCCAACACGAGGGACAAAATGAAAAGTGCAGTTGCCGTCCGGCGTTCCGTCTTCATATCTTGGCCCTCACTCAAATACTCAACCAGCAGATTTGCTTTATCGCGTCATGTTGTTGACCTGCGAGTACATATCGTCAGCCGCTTTGATCACTTTGGAATTGGATTCGTAGGCGCGCTGCGCAAGGACCATCTGCACAAACTCGGTGACAATGTCGACGTTCGAGTTCTCGAGGTACCCCTGCTGCAGGGTGCCCAACCCCTCGGCACCACCCGGATTGCCGAGCACCGCGTCGCCTGAACTGAGCGTGGCCTGGAGCAGATTCGCGCCCAGGCTCTCGAGTCCGCCGGGGTTGGGGAAGGTGGCCAGTTGCAACTGGCCGAGCTGGGAGGGATTTTGCTGGCCCGCGAGCGTCGCATTCACCACTCCGTACTGGGTGATGGTTACTGCCGTTGCGTTCGACGGAATCGTGATCGTAGGAATCACCGGGTCGCCGTCGGTGGTGACGATGGTGCCCTGGTTGTTGAGATGAAACTGGCCGGCACGCGTGTAGGCGATGGTGCCGTCAGGCCGCTGCACCTGAAAGAAACCGGTTCCCTCGATCGCCACATCGAGGGGATTGTCGGTCTCGTTGAGCGCACCCTGAGTCGTGATGACTTCAGTGGCCGCCGATTTGGTGCCCAGACCAATCTGCAGGCCCGCCGAAACGGTGTTCTGGCTCTCGGCCGCTCCTGGAGTGACCAGATTCTGGTAGACCATGTCCTGGAACTGCAGACGCAACTGGCGAAAGCCGGTGGTCGAGGAGTTGGCCAGATTGTTGGCAATTGTGTCCAGGTTCATCTGCTGCGCGCTCATGCCGCTGGCGGCTGTATACAACGCTCGAATCATGGTTCTCCTCGTTCTGAATCAGATCTTCGGCAGATCTTCTGTGGCGATTCTGTTGAACTCCGTGTGGAAGACTGTGAGGGCCTTCTGCATCATCTCGGCCTGACGTTGCATCACAATCAGGTCGAGCGAGCCTTGGACCACGTCCTGGTTGGCCGCCTCAAGGGCTCCCTGGTGGATCGAGGCGTCTGTCACAGGAATGGGTGGGTCGCCGGAAGGGGCGACATACCGGTCAGCCCCCTCTGGCGTCAACTGGGCGCCCTTTCCAAATGTGAAGATGCCAATGGTCGCCACCGCTCCGCCCGCGGCCGACAGCACGCCATCGGAACCAACCGAGATCTCTCCGGGAGGCAAAGTAATGGCCTTTCCCGCCGAGGAAAGCACGGGCTCCCCTGCAGAAGTAACCAGTTGGCCACCAGAGGAACGGTGAAAGCTGCCATCGCGGGTGTAGCGAAGCCCGTTCGCTGTCTGGATCTGAAAGAAACCCTGACCTTCAATTGCCAGATCGAGGGGGTTACCGGTCGATTGCAATGCTCCTTGAGCCATGCTGAGCTGGTCGCCGCCAAGAAGGCCGTAATTGTTGACCGTGCGGCCCAGCTGGGAGCTGAGGGCATCCGGACCGAGGAGCGCGGACCGGAAGTACTCCCGCTCCGCCCGGTATCCCGGCGTCTGAGCATTGGCCAGATTGGCGGCTGCCGTATCGAGAGCCTGGGTTCGCGCCACAAGGCCGGTCATCGCCGCGTAGTAACCGCTGTCCATCGCACGCTCTCCTGACAACGAGAGAGCTTGCAGATGGAGTGCCGCGAGAGGAGAAATGGAATTAGAGGGGCTTAGGAATAGCAGGCCCAAGGGGCAACGGCCGACGATCAGTCATCGGTCCTCGGCCTCAAGCAGCCCCGCCTGGCAGCCCAGTCTCTGTCACTGCCCGATGCGGGGCGAGCGTCCTGCCCCATTCTGAATTCCGCCCGGTTGGGACATCCTGAATTCGTCTTGGCGTCGGGACCTATTGCAGGCCGTCGCAGACGATGGTGACGGCGAAGGTTGACTCCTGAAAGCGGTAGAGATGGTGCAACTGAAACTCCGGAGCCTGGACATGGAGTTTGTAATCGCGGCCGGTGATGACCGCGGGCACCGAAAGACCGCAGTTTGCGGCCAGCTCAGGGACTTTGCCCTTCCATGCGCCCGCCAGCATGTTGCAGATCTCCCCAATCCCATCCTTGACCGTGTCGTCAATCTCCTCGAACTGCATGCCTGTCATGAATCCGGCAATTTCGAGGGCAGCGGTGCGGCCAGTCGAGAAAACGCAGGCTCCGCTCAGCAGCCCGCCAAAGCCAACCACCGCGGTCACGGAATCCTGTTCCTGGCTCCCGCCGCCATGCTCCCGCCGGCATTCGACCCCGAGCATCAATCGAAAAACCTCTTCCACGCTTGCATCCAGGTTTCCCGGATCGGAAACCTGTTGCAGGGATTCACGCAACGATACCGCCATCGTAGGCTCCATTCCATTTCCGCCGCCCCCGCGCTCAAGCGCGATGGAGGCCTTGCGCACACCGTTCAACAGCATGCTGTCTCCTTCTCGTCAGGCCGCGTGCACGAGAGGCAATACCCTCTCCTTCACTTGCTCGGCGGTGAACGGCTTGCGGATGTACCCCTGCGCTCCAGCCTGTATGGCCTGCTTGACGTGCTCTTCGCTCGACTCGGTTGTGATCATGACCACCGGAATCCCCGGAGCCAGGTTCTGGGCGCGAATCTGGCGCAGAAACTCCAACCCGTCCATCGACGGCATATTGATGTCGGAGAGAATCAAGTCCACCTGTCGCGCTCTTAGCAGCTCCAGGCCCTCGGTTCCACTGCCGGCCTCATGCACCACCAGCGGATCCAGGCCCGCCTGGCGTAGCGCACGCTCCACAATCTTGCGCATGACCGAGGAATCGTCGACGATCAGGGCTCGTATTTCACTCATGCCTCAACTCCTCTACTGCATTTTGTATCGGCAACCTCAAGCAATCCTTGAGTCCTGTCGCAGGCGCCCGGCTTGATTCCCGGTCAAGAAGAGCGAAGGGAACAGATCAGGTCCCGCACGGTATCGATTTGCGGCAACGGCCCCTTCTGCGGATCGGTCCACATTCTCAGCCAAAGGCAGTCGTGCAACCGGACCAGTTGCGATGCGACCGGTTTGAGCGTTTCGACGCGCCTGGCCAGTACCTGAACGAGTGCCGACTCAGAGGCGGCCTCAATCAACTCCAGCGGGGGAAACGTTGCGGCAAGCATGCGGGTGTACGCGGGGCGAAAGAGCGACTCCTGCACAAGACCGGATTCGGCGCGCAAGCCAGTCATGCGCTCGACGGCCAAGGCCAGCGCCGGGTCCAGGCGGGATTCGAATCCCAGATAAACGATCTTGCGCGCCGCAATCCGGAGCGGCAGGGCTCCAAACGCATCCACAAAAAGTCGCGGCAAAACCGCGGTCAATCCTTCCGGCGCATGCGCTTCCAGCCCAAGGACCGGGCAACTCCACTGCAGCCCCAGCGCCCGGGTCACCAACTGCTCGCTGACTGCCTGCTGGCGCACCAGCCAATGACCCAGACGGCCGGCTCCCGCGGTCTTCTGCGCCTCCAGCGCCCTGCGCAACTGGGCACTGGTAATCCAGCCTTGTTCGAGCATCGCAAGGCCCAGCGGAATGCGGTGGCGGTGGACCTCCTCGGGAATGCCGTGAGCATCAACTTCGCGCAGGAGTGCTGCCTCAATCTGCGCCCGCGTACAGGCGGGCGAGCAACTCCAGCCGCCTTCAAACACTGGCACCGAGCGGCTCCGCCACAACTTCATCCATCCGGAGTCGCAGGCGGGATTGGCGCAGGATGTGAACAGCCCGAGCGCCAATCGGCGCCGCACAGGTTCAACCCGCTCCAGTCCAGGCTCGGTTCCGAGGAGAGCTCGCGGGGCGGGCACCCTCGCTGGTCCACCGGGGCTGAGTGCTCGACGGCCATGCTCAACCTGCGTGCGGTTCTCCCTCAGAAGAGGCATCGGATGCTCTCCAGGCGTTTTCTCGGCGCAGCGACCTCGCTGACGCGAAGGCCAAAGTTGCCGTTGACCAGCACCACCTCGCCGCGCGCCACAATCTTGTCGCCGACGATCAGGTCGACGGGATCGGAGACATGGCGGTCCAGTTCGACCACATCTCCAGGCCCCAGATCGAGGATCTCTCCGAGCGGCATCTCCCGGCAGCCGAAGCGCAGGGAGGCTTCAAGTTCGACATCGAGCAGCAACTCGAGGCCTGGAGTCAGTCTGGCTGTCGGTGCCGCAGGTTCTGCCGCTCGAGCAGGTGTGGGTTTCGGCTCGGCTGCCGGCTTCTCGGACCGTGAGGCTCGGACCTCGTCGTGCACCAGGACTGTCCAGATTCGCTCTCCGGACTTTAATTGGAAGGCGCGCGAGATCTGCGCCTCGCCTGAGATCTGCTCAAAGCCGGTTACTCGACATTTCTTTCCGGTCCTCGCCAGCAGCTCTCCCGAGGCTGCGTCGCAGGTCTCGCGCAACAGTTCGCCCCAGCCCGCCTTCTGATCCACTCCATCGCCCAGGAGCGGCGCCTCCAGGATTGAGCCGTCGAATTCAACGGCAAATCTGCCCTCCTCATCCCCTTGAATCGTGGCAGCGAAGCCAAATGAGCCGGCCTCAAGTGGCTTGGGCAGCGCGTCTGTCAACGCGGGCTCGCCGGCCAGAGCCTGGGCAAAAAGGTCCCGGGCCACCTGGGCCCAGCAGTCCAGATAGGTCATCATCGGTCGGTCTCCTGAAACCCGCGCTCTATGCGGGCGGCGCGCTGCGTTCCCTGGCGGACGGCCTGGGCAAGAGACAGCGATTGGCCGCCCACGCGCCAGACGGGAAGCGCGCTGGCAGCCAGATCCATGCGCAAGATACTGCCAGGCGCAAGATTCTCGAGGTCGCCGGCAGCCAGACGCACCGCCGGCAACTGCAAGGAGCAGCCGAACCTGATCCTCTGCGCCGCCGTTCCCATCCTGGCCTGCGCATCGCCGCCATGGCGGCTCCGCCGTCCCCAGTCCGACGTGAGCCGGCGCAGAATGGTGTTAGCGACCACGGCGGGAAAGGCAAGATTGAGCAGGCCCGAACTGTGCGGCATGCGGATCTCGAAACTCAGGCAGAGCGTTTTCTCGTTCACCGAGATCACCCTGGCCACCTGGGTCTGCATCTGCCGGCGCTCAAAGTTGAAACTGAGGCCAACGGGCTGCCAGGCGGCGGTCAGTTCGCGGCAGATGATCTCAACCACGCTGCCGAGGATCGATTCCTCGATGTCGGTCAACTCGCGCAGCGGGCCGTCTTTGCCTTCGCCCCCCAGAAGCAGGTCAATCACCGGAGGCGCCAGGCCAAGGTCCAGCTGCAGTACAGACAAGGCGCCCAGCGGCTCAAGCCGCACCGAGGCGACATAGCTGATCTCGGGAATGCGCAGCAGAAACTCGTTGAACTGAATCTGCTCGGCCGAAACCAGGTTCACCTGAAAACGGGTCCTGAGCCAGGCCGCGAGATTATGGGTCAGGTTGCGGGCGAACAGGTCGTTGAGCATGCTGATGGCGCGCAGCTGCTCGGTCGAAATCTGGCCGGCGGATGAAAAATTGTAAGGGACGACCCGGGCCCTGACCTCGCCCTTCGGCGATTCGGGCGTGGAACTCCGCGCGGCCTCAAAGAGCGCATCGATCTCATCCTGCTTAAGCGTCTTCTCAATCAATTCTCACCGCCTCCGGATCTTGTTCTTACCGCTCCCAAAACCATCTTGTTTCCGCGCCAATTCAGTTCTCTCGAAGATGCCCTCATAGAATTCCGCGACGCCCGCGCTCCGTCTCGCGGCGGGGACCGGGTTTCTGGAAGACGCCCTTGGAAGCCAGGTCCTTTAGCGCGCTGCGCAGATGCACGACCGCCGAGGCATGAACCTGCGAGACCCGCGACTCAACCACGCCGAGCGCCAAGCCGATCTCGCGCATCGTCATCTCCTCGTAGTAGTAAAGGGTCATCACCAGCCGTTCCCGGTCAGGCAGGTTGGCAATGGCTTCGCTCAACCTCTCCTCGAGTTCTCCCCTGAGGCAGCGGAACAGTGGATCCTCTTCCGGTCTTCCGGGCACATACGCCAGTTCCTCTTCCCCCGAGTCTTCGTTGCGCTCCATGTGGAGCGTGCCGATCTCGAGCCCCTTCAGATCGCCCAGCAATTGCTGATAGTCCTCGAGGGAGAGTCCCATCTCCACGGCTACCTCGGCTTCGCCGGGAGCGCGACCCGCGCGAGCCGTCAGGACCCGGATTGCCTCCTCGACCGCGCGGCCCTTGCGGCGCAGCTCGCGGGGGCTCCAGTCCAGCGTTCTCAGGCTGTCGAGAATTGCCCCACGAATGCGGAACTGCGCGTAGCTGCGGAACTGGACTTTCTTGCCGGGGTCGAACTTCTGAAATGCGTCCATCAAGCCGACGACCCCCGCCGACACCAAGTCCTCGATGTCGACGTGCTGCGGCAGCCGCTCGTGGATGCGGCGAGCAAGAAAGCGCACGATGGGCAGATGTTCGAGCAGAACGCGTTCCTGCTCGCTGTTCAGAGTCGGAGCCCCGGCCGCGGCCGGAGGATAGCCCCCAGCGGCCGCAGCCCGGCGTGACGACCGTTGGTTTCCTGCTGTGACCGCCGCTTCCAGTGCCATCGACGCCCCTCCCCTTCACGCTCTTCTCACCCGTTCCCGCGATTGCTTTCGCGCGACCTGGGTCCGTTCCCGCCGCCCAAATCGCGCTCGCGGCTTTGACAACTCAGCCGGGGTCTCAACGCACGGTGCCCACCGGCCTCAAACGAACCTCCGGAGGAATCTCTCCCGCGGCGACCACCGACAGCCGTGGCAGGATCGGCTCCAGCCAGCGCTTCACGTGGTAGCGGGCAGGACTAGGGCAAAGAAGCACGGGCAGAGCCGCTGAGGATGCGGTTCCGATAAGTTGCCTCAAAGAATCGGCGAGCCGGCGGAGCACCGGAACGCCTGCGGTCGATGCGGCCGAGAGCAGACGGTGGCCCGACTCTGGCGCCAGCGTGGCCTGAATCTCTTCTTCAAGCGCCGGGTCCATCAACAGAACGGGCAACTGCCCGTCGCCGTCGAGCAAGGGGTGGATCAGACGCCGCGCCAAAGCCTGGCGCGCGGCCTCCACCAACGCGACGACATTTTTGTTCATTGGAGCGGTCTCAAGAAGGACTTCGAGAATCGTGGCCAGATCCCGGATCGACACCCGCTCGCGCAGCAGTTGTTCGAGAACGCGGCCAACCTCGCCGAGAGTCAGCAGCTTCGGCACCAGCTCTTCAAGCAGCTTGGGATGGCTTTCGTTCAGGCCGTCCAACAGGCGCTTGGTCTCGGCCCGGCCCAGCAACTCCCACGCATGCTGGCGGACCAACTCGCCCAGGTGCGTCGTGATCACGGTAACCGCGTCGACGACCGAGTAACCGGCCGCGATGGCCTGGTCCTCAAGATCCGGTGCTATCCAGATGGCCGGAACTCCGAAAGCCGGCTCCCGCGCTTCCTTGCCGGCCAGCGGGCGTCGCCCTGCGTCGCCGGAGACGGCCAGAAGATGATTGCCCTCGGTTTGCCAGCGGCCGATCTCGATGCCCCGGAGAGAGAACAGGTACTCGCGCGGCTTGAGGCGCAGGTTGTCGGAGATATGGACTGGGGGAACCAGAAACCCCAGTTCAGACGAGAGATGGCGACGCAGCGAGCGCACCCGGTTCAACAGCTGGCCGCCCTGCTTCTCGTCCACCAGCGGAATCAGTTGAAAGCCGATCTCGAGCGTCAGGTCTTCCAGGCGAAGCAGCGATGCAAGGTCCGAGGCCGTTCCGGTCTCTGCCCTCTTTTTCTCCCCGCCAGTCGACTCGGCTGCCGCGGGTGAAGCAGACTCCGCCGGCAGGCGGCGCGCGGCCCAGAAGAGTACGGCGGCCACGGCCAGGAACGCGATCTTCGGCAACCCGGGAATCAGGCACATGGCCGCCGAGACGAGGCTGGCCAAATAGAGCGTGGCTGGCCGGGCCAGCAGTTGCTGACGAATCTCGCCGCCCAGCATGCCGGCCGAGTTGGCGCGCGTCAGGGTAATGCCTCCGGCTACGGACACCAGCAAGGAAGGAATCAGGGTCACCAGTCCGTCGCCCACGGTGAGCACGGTGTAGGTGCGCGCCGCCTCGCCTAACTCGACCCCCTGCTGCAAGGTGCCAATCAGCAGGCCGGCGACAATGTTGATGGCCGTAATCAGAATCGTGGCCAGCGAGTCGCGCTGGTTGAAGCGCGCGGCACCGTCCATGGCGCCGTAAAACTCCGCTTCCCGCGCGATGGCCTGGCGTCGTCGTCGGGCCTCGGCCTCATCGATCAGGCCGGCATTCATATCGGCGTCGATGGCCATCTGCTTTCCCGGCAAGGCGTCGAGCGTAAACCGGGCCGTGACTTCGGCGGTGCGCACCGCTCCATGCGAGACGACCAGGAACTGGATGGCGACCAGCGCCAGAAACAGGACAAAGCCGACGACGTAGTTGCCACCGACAACGAACTGCCCGAAGGCCTCGATGACCTTGCCCGCGGCCGCCGTGCCTTCTGATCCATGCAGCAGAATGCGGCGGCTGGAAGCGATGTTCAACGCCAGCCGGAACAGGGTCAGCAGCAGAAGCAGAGTGGGAAAGACGGAAAGCTCGACCGCGCGACGAATCTGCATCGCCGAAAGGAAGACGATGACGGATGCGGCCATCGAAAGAGCCAGCAACAGGTCGAGCCCTGCGGCCGGAAGCGGCACCAGCATCACAAAGATCACGCTGATGGCGGCCAGGGGCAGAAGATATTCTCCCAGCCTCTTCCAGATCGAAACTGCCGGGAGTGCGTTTTGCGCCAGCGCTGCTGTACTCATTGAGGACCTCCCGGTCGGGTAAAGGCCGAAGCGTTGCCTCCGAATCCAGCCGGCGGCGGCGCTTGTCCGCGTTGCCGTGCTGCGGATTCCCGCGCGCGCCTCTCTCTCAATTCGGCTTCCACGCGCTGCCGGTAGAGATAGGCGAGAATCGCGGCCACAGCAGCATAGAGGTCGACCGGGATCGGTTGTCCGACTTCGACCGAACGGTACAGCGAGCGCGCCAATGGCGGGTTTTCGACGATGGGCACGCCGGCCCAGCGGGCTTCTGCCTTGATCTCTTCGGCCAGCAGGTTTCTTCCCTTGGCCATGACCTTGGGCGCTTCCATGGTGGCGAAGTCGAAACCAAGCGCCACGGCATAATGCGTGGGGTTGGTCAGCACCACCGCGGCCTTGGCCACGTCAGCTTTCACGCGGCGCCGACGCATCTGCCGCTGCAACCCGCGAATGCGGCTTCGCATCTGGGGACTGCCTTCGGTCTCCTTGAACTCGTCGCGCATGTCCTGCTTGCTCATCTTGAGGCGAGACTCGCGGCTCTGCCATTCAACGAGGTAATCAATCGCCGACCAACCGAACAGAAGCCAGGCGGCCGCCAGCAGCAGGCCGTAGATATCCGAGCCCACTTGCTCAAGCCGAGCCGTCGAAAAAGGCGGGATGGTCAGCTGACGGGCAATCCTCTGCACCGCGAAGACCGCCAGCAGGGCCGCGGGGAGCAGCGACTTGCCCAACCGTGCCGCGGCGCGCAGCGAAAAAAGGTTTTTGATGTTCGAGACCGGATTGATGCGGTCAAATTTGAATCCAACAGCCTCGGGGTGAATGTTGAGGCCGCCGGTCTGAAGGACGCCCGCGCCGAGCGCCGTGGCAGCAACGGCGGCCATCAGGATGGCAGAGGGACCGAGAATCGCCACGGCCAGGCGGCGCAGCGCAACCAGTGTGGGTTCCAGTTGCGCGGGCTCCCAGCAGGCCGCCGCTCCCAGGCGAAGAAAGGCGGCGAACGAGTCCCGCCAGACCACGAGTGTCTTCGGGCCCAGCATTCCAAGTGCTGCCACGCCTGCCAGCGTTCCGGCCGCCGCCGACAGCTCGCGGCTGTGCAGCACATCTCCCTCGCGGCGCGCCTTGTCACGCCGGTGCTGCGTTGCCTGTTCTGTGCGCTCTCCGGGCATCGGCTATCCTCCCAGGCCTGACGCCGGGCTGGGCAGCGAGATCAGCCGTTCGGCCATGTCGAGCAGGCCTGCAAAGCGCGCCTCAATAAACCTGGGCCAGAGAGCGAGCGCACCGGTGAGCAGAAAAAAGCCCGTTAGGGTCTTCAGGGGAACCGTCAGGTTCATGACCGGCAACTGCGGGCTCAGTTTGCCCAGCAGCGCCACGGCGACCTCGACTAGCATGGTCGCCGCAAGGATGGGCGCGGCCAGCTCGACCGCAGCCAGAAAGATGCCCGCGGCGGCTCGGACGATGCCCATCGCGGCCATCGGCGCAAGCGTGTAGGCACCCAGCGGGACCACACGAAAGCTCCTCACCATCGAAGCCAGCAGGATGCGGTCGAGCCCTGCGGCGATGACGACCAGTGTCCCCATCAGCTGAAACAATTCGCCGAGCAGCGGCGTCTGGATATTTGAGGCCGGATCGAGCAGGTTGACCAGTGAGAAGCTGAACTGCAATCCGGCGATCTGGCCGGCGAAGAGCATCATCTCGTTCAGCAAGGCGAGGGCCAGCCCGTAGACAAGGCCGACGGCCAGCTCGCCCAGCAGAGATGAAAAACCAAGGTTGACCCGGGCTCCCGGCAGCTGGGCCACCAGGGGAGCCACAAGGAACGCCACCATTCCGGAAAAAATGGCTTTGACGCGAATAGGGATTGCCGTCGCCGAGAAGAAGGGGGCAAAAAGCACCATGCCGCTGACCCGCACCAGGGTCAGCGTCATTGCGCTCAAAAAGCTGCTCCAGTCGCTCATTCTTGGTCAGCCTTCACCCTTTCCTCCATCCGTCCCTGGCTCGTCCTGGCAGCGTCCCGTGCCCGCCTGCGCTCTTGGTGGTGCAGCCTGACTTCTCATCCCAGAAACCGGTGAAAGTCGGTCAGCAAGAGGCGCGTGTAATCGGCCAAGCGCCCCAGGAACCAGGGCATGCCCACCAGCAGCATCACGGCGATTGCTCCCAGCCGCGGTACCGATGTGAGCGATTGCTCTTGCAGGCTGGTGAGCGTCTGAAAAAGGCTCAGAACAAAGCTCAGCCCGGCCGCGGCAATCAGCAATGGCGCGGCTAGGGTGATGGCCTCCTTCATCAACTGGCGGAGCAGTTCGGCAACCAGGTCCGGCGTCATGGGCTAACCCTTCAGAAGCTCTTCAACAGCGAGTTGGCCAGCAGATTCCAGCCATCGACCATCACGAACAGCAGGATCTTGAGGGGCGTGGAGACGACGACCGGCGGCAACTGAAACATGCCGATCGAGGTGGTGATGGCGGCGGTGACCATGTCGATCAGCAGGAATGGGAGAAAGAGAACCGCTCCGATGGCAAACCCGGCCTTGAGTTCGGAAAGAATGTAGGCCGGGATGACGACTCGCATCGGGAGGTCCAGCGGCGTATTCGGGCGTGGTATCTGGCCGGCCGATGTAAACAGGGCCAGGTCCTTTTCGCGGGCATAGCGCAGCAGGAAAAGCTTGACCGGTTGCGCTCCCCTATCGATGGCTTCCATGCCGGTGATCTCGCCCTGGCGGTAGGGTTCAACGGCCTGCTGGTCCATCTGGTTGAGCACCGGCGCCATCAGAAACCACGTCATCATCAGGGCCAGTCCCATCAATGTGGGATTGGAGGGAGCGGTCTGGGTGCCCAGCGCCTGGCGCAGAAAATGAAAGACCACCAGCAGGCGGACCATCGGCGTCATGCACATCAGAATTGCCGGGAGCAGCGTAATCAGCGTGAGGACCAGCAGAATGGTCCACGGCGTGGAGTCCGACGGGTGAAGCCGCGCATTGAGATCGGGCAGCAGGGGCGCCGCTGTCGCTGAGGCTTCTCCTGCCGCGGCCCAGATGGCTACCATGAGACCCTCGGCGAGCGCGGCCGTGGCGGCCGATCATAGCTATCGAGCGCATAAAACGCCGGCCCGCCTTCGGTCGAAGTTGCTACCAGGAACCTGCGCCCCTCGGCTTGGACCAGCGCCAGCGAATGTCGAGGAGCCAGCGCAACCCGCTCAAGCAACGCCAGACGCGGCTGAGGCCGTTCGCGTTTATCAAATCTGCGGCGCAACGGGGCAAAAAACCCTCTGAATAGCCGATCAGTCAACGATGCGGTCGGTCCGCTGTTCACCGGTGGTCTTCCCGGGCCCTCGCTGTCCTTCAGTGTCTTCATTCCCGGTCCTTCTTAGTCCAGCTCTCTCAAATTCGTTCAGTGCACGATTGGCCCGGCGTCAACAAAGGTGCAGCTCGGATCCAGGCCAAACTTCAGCCCAGGTTCAGGCCAGCCGGGTCACACGCACTGCCATCCGCGATTCCACGACCTCGAACTCGCTCCACGCCAATTGCACCTCGCCTGAGGCCAGCGGCACATCCTCTCCGTGTCCCCACTGCGACTCGATTAGTTGGCCAGGTTCGAGCGCAAGGAGATTGCGGACCCTGAAGTCGCGCACGGGAACGGCGACATCCAGCTCCACCGGAAGCAGCGCTACGGACGGACTGAAGACCGACGCTTCGACTTGTTCCCTCGCCTCGGGCGCGACCGGGACAAGAGCCTGCCCGCCAGCCGCTTGATTGCTGCTGATTGCTGCCGGGACATGGGTCTGTGCGTTTGCCTGCGCTGGGAGTGCTTGTGCCGTTGCCATTTGCACCGAAATGATGCAGAAAGATGGCCAGAAGCTAACGAACGATCTTGGAATCGGTTCATTGGGAGTCCCTTAAGATCAAGCGCACCGCGCACACTCTCATCCCCTCATCCACTTCGCTGTTACACTGGAGAGGACAGTCTCACGCGGCTTGCCGGGATCAAATGCTCCATGAGCCGCTCCGAATCGAGGTTGAAGTTCATGCCGGAAAAGAATGAAAACAAGACTTTTACTGGAACCAGCCTGCGCCTGAAAATCGGCCTGGCCGAGATGCTCAAGGGCGGCGTGATCATGGACGTGATGAACGTCGAACAGGCACGCATCGCTGAAGAGGCAGGCGCCACCTCCGTGATGGCTCTGGAGCGCGTTCCCGCCATGATCCGCGCGGAAGGTGGAGTGGCACGCATGGCCAAGCCAAGCCTGATCCGGCAGATCATTCAGGCTGTGTCCATCCCCGTCATGGCCAAGGCCCGCATCGGACACTTCGCCGAGGCCCAGATTCTGCAGGAACTTGGTGTTGACTTCATCGACGAGAGCGAGGTTCTAACCCCGGCCGACGAGGCACACCACATTGACAAGCATGCCTTCACCACTCCGTTTGTCTGCGGAGCCCGCAACCTGGGCGAGGCGCTCCGCAGGATTGCGGAAGGTGCGGCCATGATTCGCACCAAAGGCGAGGCCGGGACCGGAGACGTGGTTCACGCTGTCCAGCACATGCGGCAGATCGTGAAGGAAATGAGAGCCCTGACAGTTCTCTCCGAGCAGGAACTCTACGCTGCCGCAAAGGAGCATCAGGCGCCCTACGAACTGATACGGATGGTGGCCCAGGCAGGCAAGCTGCCGGTGCCGAATTTCTCAGCCGGAGGGATTGCTACACCCGCCGACGCTTCGCTGATGATGCAGCTTGGCGCTGAAGCCATTTTTGTCGGGTCAGGGATCTTCATGAAGGAGCGCGCAACCCCGCTGGACGTTGAAAATAATCCCAAAGAGCGCGAGGAAGCTGTCTCTCGCGCCAAGGCGATTGTGATCGCAACGACACACTTCAACGATCCGAAGATCCTGGCAGAGGCCAGCGAGATGGTGACCGGAACCATGAAAGGCCTTGCGGCGGCCGGTCTTGAGGAGTCGCAATTACTGCAAACGCGTGGCTGGTAACCACTGCGTGGAGCAGACGCTCGTTCTTCGCTCGCATGAACCTTGCTGGGTCCTTGCGCCAAAAAACTCGCAAGGACTTGGTGTTCGTCTGGTGGATGGACACATAGGAGCACGTGGGGTGACTACAACACGCATTCTGCCGCGCATCGGGGTGCTGGCCATCCAGGGCGACTACTCTTCGCATGCTGCGGCCCTCGCCGATACCGGAGCCGGCCCCGTCGAGGTACGCAAACCAGATCAACTTGAAGGTTTGGATGGTTTGATTCTGCCGGGCGGTGAATCCACTACCATGCTCAAGTTCCTCGAGAAGCATGGTTTCTTTGAAACCCTGGGCGAATTCTGCCGCACTAAGCCGGTGTTTGGGACTTGCGCGGGGGCGATCTTGCTAGCTCGCGAAGTCAGGCATCCAGCGCAACGCAGTCTGGGAGCCCTGGACGTTGTTGTCGAACGCAACGCTTACGGCCGGCAGATCGATTCAGCCATTCTCACTGCTGAGACAGGACTCCCCGGCGGCCCGCTTGAGATGGTTTTCATCCGCGCTCCTCGTATTCTTTCAACGGGAGAGACGGTGGAGGTGCTGGCGCGGCGGGAGAACTTCCCTGTCCTGGTGCGGCAAGGCAGCATCCTGGCAGCCACCTTTCACCCGGAACTTTCTCAGGACCGCCGGGTCCACAAGCTGTTCGTCGAGATCGTTGCCAGCCGTAATGTCCGATAGATCCAATAAACTCTGGTAGATTGGGGAGTT
>Ga0224554_1000322_pt1 | contig 41983 bp, 34 predicted proteins | sample 714S22024metaG_FD_180666 | JGI IMG/M metagenome (GOLD analysis project Ga0224554, IMG submission 180666) | Peat soil microbial communities from Stordalen Mire, Sweden - 717 S2 20-24 | ecosystem: Environmental > Terrestrial > Soil > Wetlands > Peat | place: Sweden: Norrbotten County, Stordalen... | reverse complement strand
TGGAAGCCGCCCTGACGCCACTGGCTGAGGTTCTGCTCGCTGATGGGGGCACCGTCGAAGTCGTCTTTGATGGTTTCCTGGACTTATTCGAGGGCGTTGAGCCAGGGGAGGATTTGGGAGGCGGGTTGGGAGCGGTCGAGGCGCTCGTTCAACAGGTCGCGGATGGAGCGTGGGAGGTGTGCGATTTTACCGTTGCGGAGGTTCATAATTTGGGTTGATTCAGGGTTTTAGTTTTTCATCATGGCCATATTTAGGCAATACTCACGATACAATAATAGCATAGATATTATAAGAAACAGCAATTATTTTAAACTAATTTTGTAATCGGGTGGGCGGCGGGGCGGCAGGCTTTCGGCAGGGGAATGGGAAGAATAGGACGAACAGGACCGATGGGGAAGGACCTGGCGGATGCGCCGCGAACGAAATGCGAACGGACAAGGCTGCGAATCGAACAACCCGTCAGCCGCGAGTGTTCCTGTGTGGGTTACTTAAGGAGGCCTTGCACGGCGAGCCAGTCGGCGAAGCGTTCGATCCAATGGTCGGAGGGCAGGTGCTGGGGGCGCATGCCGAAGCCGTGTCCGCCCTTGGAGTAGAGGTGCAGTTCCGCGGATTTCCCGGCGGCGATCCAATCCTGGTAAATCGCGACGCTCTGCGGCGCCAGCCCCAAGGGGTCATCAGACGCCGCCAGAACAAATGCGGGCGGGGCATCGGCAGGGACCCCGTTGCCCTTGATTGCCCAAGCGTATGCGGGATAAATTGGCGCTACAAAATCCGGGCGCGTTTCAGGGGTGTAGTTCATGGCCACGGAAACGGCCAAAGTTCCGCCCGCCGAAAATCCGATGATGCCGATGCGCTGCGGGTCAACCCCAAATTCCGCGGCATGCTTGCGCACATAACCAATGGCTGCATTACCGTCCGCCAGCGCCAGTTTGACGACGGGTGCCACGACCGGAGCCAACGGGGCACGGTTGTTGACTTCTCGCGTCGGATCATCTGTTTTGCATTCGACCAGCCGGTATTTGAGCACGAAGCAAGTGATTCCTTTGGTGTTGAGCCAGCGCGCGACATCGAAACCCTCGTTTTCGATCGACAAGGCGAAAAACGCCCCGCCGGGACAGATGACGACAGCGGCGCCATTGGCCTTGCCGGCTTCCGGCTGGAAAACAGTCAGCGTGGGATTGGCGACATTGAAAACCACGCGGCAGTTCCAAAGATTGGAGCGGTTTTCCTGTTCGGTTTGTTTCCAATTCTCCGAGCCGGGCGCAGGCCCGTCATAGAGTCGAATGACTTTCTCCTGGGCGAGAACATGCATGCAAAAGAGTGAAAGAACTGTGGTTGTGAAAGCGCTCAATCTATTCATAAGAACTGATTTTCGACCGCGCCCTGGCTCTCGTCAATCTGAAAGGACAACTACAAAATGTCGGACGAGTCGGACGGGTCCGCCTGCGCTATGTGGTGTAACCGCCTTGTGGTTCTTGCGGCGGAATAAATGGCAATTGCACTATCTTCACCGGGACTTTGTGGGGAGGGATTTGCAGGAGCAATTCAGTTCCGGGTTGGTTGGCTTCGCGGCGGACGTAACCCAGAGCAATGTTGGATTTCAGACGCGGGGATGCGACGGCGCTCGTTATGCAGCCAACTTCCTTATCTCGCAGGAAAAGTTTGTCGCCCCTGGCTGGCAGGACGGGCAAGTTGTCCGGGAGGCGAAGTCCGCGCAACGACCTGGCCGGCTGGCCGTAGGTGCGGACGCGGGATATGACTTCCTGGCCGACGTAACAGCCCTTGGTGTAACTGATCGCTTCCTCGCCCAAAACCTCCGGCGCGAGGTTTGTCTCATCCATGTCGGCACCGAAGCGGGGGATGCCGGCTTCGATGCGCGCGGTTTCGAGGGCCTGCCAGCCGCAAAGACGCCCGCCTGAGTCTTTGGCCGCGGCAATGAGCTGATCCGCGACAGCCGGCATGGCCTTGGTGGGGACAAAGAAATCGTAACCGGCGTCGCGTGTTCTGGCGTGGTTCATCACGTAGATTTCGCCCAGCGCGGCATCCTCAATCCGGGCCGGCGCGTGGGGTTTTTCGGGGATGACAACAATCCACGGCAGTCGTTGCACAACGGCGGCGGCTTTTGGCCCCTGGATGCTCCAAAGGCCGTAGAGGGCGGAGACATCCGCCACCTGGGCGTCCTCGGCGATGATGTAGTTTGCCAGGCGCTCTTGCACGGCGGCGTCCAGGCCCGGCTCGAAATCCAGGAGGATTTCGTTTTCCAGAATATAAATGTGGAGGTCGCTTTGGATTTTGCCCTTGACCGAGACGAGCGCCGCGTAACAGCCCTGGCCTGGCCGCAAATCCTTCACGTTGTTGGTCACCTGCCCATTGAGAAACTTCACGCGGTCCGTCCCAAGGACACAGAGCCTGCCCCGGAAACTGAGGTCGATGATGCCGGCCGATTGGCGCAAAGCGGCGTATTCGGCGGGCGCGTCGCCGTAGTGGGCGACAGCTTCCCGGCCAGTCAATTCCAGGAATCGAGCGCCCCCGGCCTGGTGAAAATCATGCAATGGCAACGAATCCATGCCCTGAATTTAACCTGGAGAATGTGGCATTTACGAGTTGGAATTATGTGAAGATGGCCTATTCTTTGGCCGATAGAAACATGTCATGTGCGGCATCATTGGATATTTAGGCAAAAAAGAGGCGACGCCGATCCTGCTGGAGGGACTGCGCCGGTTGCAATACCGCGGCTACGATAGCGCGGGCGTGGCCGTGCTCCACGAAGGCTCGCTGGAGATTCGAAAGCGCAAGGGCAAACTCGACGAAGGCCTGGCCCCCTTGTTGCGGGAGAAGCCGGCGCCCGGATTCCTCGGCATCGGCCATACGCGCTGGGCCACGCACGGGCCTCCCTCGGACGAAAACTCGCATCCGCATCTGGATCAAGCGGGGAAAATTGCCGTGGTGCACAACGGCATCATTGAGAATTGCGACCGCCTCAAACAGAAGCTGGTTCAGGCCGGGCACACTTTTCGATCCGCCACTGACACGGAAGTGCTGGCCCATTTGATTGGCACACACGTGGAGGCGCATTCCGGCAAGCCCAACGGATCGGCCCTGGCCCAAGCGGTGTGCGATGCGCTGCGCGAAGTCATCGGCACTTACGGGATTGCCGTCATCAGCGCCGATCATCCCGGCGTCATCATCGGCGCGCGGCGGGGTTCACCGTTGATCATTGGCATTGGCGAAGGGGGGAATTTCCTGACGAGCGACGCCAACGCCATCGTGGCGCACACGCGGCAGGTGGTGTATTTGAACGATTACGACGTGGCCACCATCACGGCTGACCGGTTCGAGGTGCAGAATCTGGGCACGGAAACGGCGAAGGTGCAAATCAGCCGGCTGGAATTTGATTCCGAGGACGCGGAGCGCGGCAATTATCCGCACTTCATGCTGAAGGAGATTTACGAGCAGCCGCGCACCATCGAGAATGCGTTGCGCGGGCGGGTTGATTTGGAGGGGGCGACGGCCAAATTCGGCGGATTGAACATGACGCCGGCGGAACTGCTGGCGGTGGAGCGCATTGTTATTGCCGCCACCGGCACCAGTTGGCATGCGGCGCTGGTGGGGGAGTATCTGATCGAGGAACTGGCCGGGCTGCCGGTGGAGGTGGAATTTGCGCACGAGTTTTACAATCGAAACGCGCCGTTGCAAAAGAACACGATTGTGCTGGTGATTTCGCAATCCGGCGAGACGGCGGACACTTTGGGGGCGTTGCGCGAAGCCAGGCGGCGGGGGCATCGCGCCCTGGCCATTTGCAACGTGGTCGGGAGTACGATTGCGCGAGAATCCGACGGCGGGATTTATATGCATGCGGGGCCGGAGATCGGCGTGGCCTCGACCAAGGCTTTTGTTTCCATGCTGGCCGTCCTTGCCCTGCTGGCCGTGCATCTGGGGCGGATGCGAAAACTCTCGGCGCATCGGGCGTTGGAGATTCTGCGCGGCCTGGAGGCCATTCCCCAAAAAATCGAGTCCCTGTTGCGACAGGAGAAAGCCATCAAGAAACTGGCGCAGAAATACTCGAAAGCCCGGGACTTCTTTTTTCTCAGCCGCGGCTACAATTTTCCGATTGCCCTGGAAGGGGCGCTCAAGCTGAAGGAGATTTCCTACATCCACGCCGAGGGTTATTCCGCGGCGGAAATGAAGCACGGCCCCATCGCGCTGATCGATCCCGCCACGCCCACCGTTTTTCTGGCGCCGAAGGATGCGATGTACGAGAAAACACTGGCCAACATGGCCATGATCCGCGCCCGCAAAGGGCCGATTATTGCGGTGGCCACCGAAGGCGACAGCCAGATTTCCACCCTGGCCGACGATGTCATTTATCTGCCTGAGACGTTGGAACCGTTGTATCCGATTCTGGCCACCATTCCCCTGCAATTGTTTGCCTATCACATCGCCGTGCTGCGCGGCTGCGACATCGACAAGCCCCGCAACCTGGCCAAAAGCGTCACAGTCGAATAGTTGACGGCAATTCCACGACCCGGTGAAGTCCCACACGAGATGGGAGCGGCTCCAATTCCCGCACGAGGCGGATTTTGTCCGGATAAAGAGCTTCATCAGGAACACATATATTAATTATTAGGCAAAAGTTGCGACATTGTCAAAGGCATGGCAGAGTAAGCCAGGGATCGATTGATGGAAGTTGAAACAACACGCGAAAGAACAAAGAAAGGCACGACATGAAAACACGCAGAAACTCCGGGACGCGACTGGCGCGCGTCCTAAAGACCGGGACCGCGCTTGGCGCCATGATTTTTGCGGGGTCCGGGCTTCAAGCCCAGGTGGGCGGATTCTTCGGGCCAATACAGGAGATTGGATTCCTGCAAGACGCCGCGCGGACGGACCAGACGGAAATCGCCCTGGCGAACATCGCCGAGGCCAAGTCACAGAACACGACGGTGAAAGAGTGGGCGCGGACGCAGCGGATAAATCACCAGGAAGACTTTGCGCAGTTGCAACCGATGGCGCAGGCGGTCGGGATCAGCCTGGGCACATCACCGGGCTGGCTGAACCAGCGAGAGATCAACCGCCTGCAAACGGCCAGCGCCGCGGATTTCGACAAGGAATACAGCAGGGTCATGCTCAAGGAGCAAGTCAAATGCATCAAGCGTTTTGAGAAGGCGGCCTCGGAGATCGCGCAGCAGGACGTGAAGCAGTACGCCCTGAACTCTCTGCCGGCATTGCGCAGCCAGTTGAGGCAGGAGGAGGACACGGCCAGTTCTGTCGGCGTGGAGAAATCCACCATCTCCTCCATTTTGCAGCATCTTCCGAGCGAAGATCAGGGATTAGCCAACCGGTAAATGAGCATTGCGCCGCGGGACAGCTTGGTTGTTCCGCGGTGACGCCCTAAAGCCCCTGTTTCTGCAACTCGGCTTGCAGGGCGATTTGAAAGTCCTGCAAATCGGCGGCGGACGGTTTGTATCCCTTTTCGGCCGGCACGAGGCCCAAACGGCCTGTCTGGTCCAGAATCCATTCGGCGGATTTTCCATCGCTGAACTTGACTTTGCCGCTGACCAACGCGCCGGGGCGCGTCAATTGGTCCACGGTGACGCCAATGTTGGCAGGAGGAGTTTCCGCGGGGCCAAGGCTTAATTTCGATTCCGCCGGGGCAGACGGGGCAGGCTTGGGCGGAGCAGGGGGGTCCTTGGGCTTGAGCTTCAAATCGTCAACGATCAGCCGGACATCCAGATAGGTCAGGCGCAGGCCGCATTCGGTTTCCAGGCGATTCTGAATGTCGGAAAGCTTCAGGCCCTCGTTGATCCAGGCCGCCACCTTTTTTTGTTGTGTCTCGTCCAAATTCATATCGCGGGATAATAGCATGATTGGCGTCCGCCAGCGCGAGTCAATTGTCGGGCGAATTTTTGCGTTGAAAAATTTTAGCCTTTAATCCCCGGGGCACAAGCCCTATAAATTGGCCATGCCTCATTTTTTAGCGGAGGGCGGGTTGATGATTTGGGTGATTGTGGCGGCGAGCGCTCTGGCGCTGGCGGTTTTCTTCGAGCGTCTGTTGCTCTACCACAGCGAACACATCAACTCGACCGAATTTCTCAACGGAGTGCGCAATGTTCTGAAGCGGGACAATGTGGTGGAAGCCATCGCGATTTGCGACGCCACGCCCGGGCCGGTGGCGCGTTTGGTGAAGGTCGCCATCCTCAATCGCGAACGGGGCCGCGAGGCGGTGCGCGAGGCGCTGGAAGACGCCGGGGCATGGGAGGTGCCGCGTCTGGAACAGAAACTTAATCTGCTCGCCACCGTCGCCCAGATCGCGCCGCTGCTGGGTTTGCTGGGCACCGTGCTCGGCTTCATGGACGTGTTCCGGGCTGTTCAGGACAGCGGACTCAACGCCCACGTCGGCCAGCTTTCGGCCGGGATCTGGCAGGCATTGATCTGCACCGCCGCCGGGCTGGCCGTGGCCATCCCCAGCTACGCCGGATATAATTATCTGGTCGGTCGAGTCAATACCATTGTTCTGGACATGGAGCAGGTTTCGAGCGAAATCCTCAACATCGTGGCCGCTCCCCCCGAAGTTCCTTCCCGATCGGTATGAGATTTGCGCGCCAGGCGACGTTTTTTCGCGGGCCGCTGGATGCCGCGCCAGTGGCCGGGGTGTTCTTTCTGCTCCTCATTTTCATCCTGCTTGGCTCGCTGCTGTATACGCCGGGGGTGTTGGTTAAATTCGCCGATGCCGCCTCTCCCGATGCCCGGACCATCACCATTACGCGCGACGGCGTCCTGTTCGCGGGCAAAACCAACCAGGCGGCGGACCTGGAGCAATTGCGCGCCGGAGATTTGAAGAATGCCCGGGGCGATCAACCTTTCCGGCTTCAGGTGGAACCGGGCGCGGATCCCAGGCTGGTGGAACAAGTGCGCGGCCTTTTTCAAGTGGAGCTTGCCACAAATGACATTGTTAATCTGTCCGGGACGGACAATCCAACCGTGGTTGTCGCGGTCAATTTTCGCGGGCAGTTCTTTTTTGAAAACCGGCAGGTGCAAGAGGGGGAATTGAAGAAGGAATTGCGCCGCCGTTTGCAGGAGACTTCCCGCGCCACGAAAAAACTGACTTTGGTCGTCTGGGCCGACAAGGCGGCGGAAAACGAAGTGGTCATGCGCCTCTACCGGCTGGCCCGGGACGCCGGCATCACGGAATTTCTGCTAGCGGAACGGCCCAGTCCTTTTGCCGCGCCTGTCGGGCGCTCCAAACCATGAAGGGTTCGCCGGCAGTCTGCGGGGAATGGACGCGCGGGCGTTTTTGGCGCGTCGTCTGCATATTGTGCGTGGCGCAGGTGGGACTGATATGGCTCTTTGGGGGGCGGGAGCGCGGCCTTAGGCGCACGGCCCCCGTTCCAGGCCATTTCGGTTTGGTGGGCGCGCCGCTGACGCCGGGAGAGTTGACCAGGACATTCTTCGCCATTGATCCGACCGTGTTTCCGATGCCCAGTCTGCACGGTTTTTCGGAGCGCGCCTGGTTGCGTCTGCGGACCCATCAACTGCCTGACGAAACCGAGCCATGCGCCTGGTTGTCGCTCAATACGAACAGGCTCGGAATTGATTTTCCGCCGTTGGGGCGGGCTGAATCCATCCTGGCATCCGCCTTGACGGACCAAAGCGCGCCGGAATTTGATCCCTGGCCGGCGTCTCTGGCCTCGGAGCGGGTCAGGACGAATTCCCTTTTTGAGATCGAAGGCGACCTGGCCGGGCGTCTGCTCAACGCGCCCTCCACATTGCCGGCCTGGCCCAGCGCTCTGTTGCTGGCCAATTCCGTAGTGGAGATTGCCGTGGATTCGGCGGGACAGGTCGTGGCCGCCCGGATGCTGTCGCCGCGGTCTGGTTTGGCGGAAGCGGACAACACCGCCGTGGGTTTGGCGCGCCGGCTGCGTTTCAGGCCCGTGTCTTCGCCGGCACCCGTTTGGGGCAAGGCTGTATTTGAATGGCAAACGCTGGAGCCCACCAATGCCGGCCCGGAGGCTGCGCCGTGAAGACAATGGCGAAGGATTTTTAGCATGTCGTGCCAGTCCCTCATATTCGTTTATATTCTTTCTTTGCTTGCCGGGCTTTCCGTCCTGGCGGTATATTCGGAGATTCGCAGCCGACGTTTCGGGCCGGCGCGGAAACAGGACCGCGTTTTCCGGTGTGAACGTTGTGGTTCGATATATACGGACGACGCGGACGAGGTTCGTTCGCGTTGTGCGCAGTGCGGAATGCTCAATGAGCCTTTCCAGTTTTAACTTTAAATGAGGCGAATTTAACCTATGGGAATGTGGATTGGACGAAATCGAAAAGCGCGCGTCACCTACGGTTTTGACGAGATCGCGCTTGTGCCCGGCGACGTGACCATCAACCCCAACGAGGTGGACACTTCGTTCAAAATCCCGCGCAAAGACGGCAGCTATATTGACCTGAAAATCCCCATTATTGCCAGCGCCATGGACGGCGTAACCGATGTCCGCTTTTGCATCGCCATGGGCAAGCTGGGCGGCTTGGGCGTCATCAACCTGGAAGGCGTGCAGACGCGCTACGAGAACCCGACCGAAGTCCTGGCCCAGATTGTCAAAGCCGGCAAGGAAGACGTCACGAAGTTGATTCAGAAGTTTTACACCGAACCGATCAAGGAGGAATTGATTGCGCGGCGCGTGGAGGAATTGAAAAAAGGCGGTGTGCTTGCCGCCGTCAGCTCCATCCCGCAGAAGGCGGAGCGATTCGGCTGCATCGCGCAGGAGGCCGGGGCCGATCTTTTTGTGGTTCAATCCACCGTATCTACTGTCAAACATATTTCTACCGAGTACAAATCGCTCGAACTGGCCGATTTTTGCAAGAAGATGCACATCCCGGTCATCATCGGCAACGCCGTCACTTATGAAGTCACGCTGGGCTTGATGGGATGCGGGGTGGCGGGGGTGTTGATCGGCGTCGGGCCGGGCGCCGCCTGCACCAGCCGGGGCGTCCTCGGCTTGGGCGTGCCGCAAGTCACGGCCACCGTCGATTGCGCCGCGGCGCGCGATTATCATCACAAAATGACCGGGAAGTATGTGCCGATCATCACCGACGGCGGCATGAGCAAGGGTGGCGATGTTTGCAAGGCCCTGGCCTGCGGATCTGATGCGGTCATGGTGGGAAGCGCTTTTGCCCGCGCGCAGGAAGCGCCGGGGAAGGGGAACCATTGGGGCATGGCCACACCCCACGCCAACCTGCCTCGCGGCACCCGCATCAAAGTTGGCGTCACCGGCTCGCTCAAACAAATTCTCTTCGGACCGGCCACGGTGGATGACGGTTCGCAAAACCTGGTGGGGGCGATCACGACGTGCATGGGCAATGTCGGCGCGAGAAGCATCCGGGAATTTCAAGAGACCGAAATCATCATCGCGCCCAGCATCAAGACCGAAGGCAAACTCTTCCAGACCGTGCAAAACGTCGGCATGGGAGCGGGATAAACCGCTCCAATCGCCGGCGCTTGATTCCCGGAGGAGACGATCTCCAGCTCTGCTTGGGCAACGGTGCCGGCGGTGAATTGCCGTCGTGTCCGGTGGACCCCGCGCAGACCTTCGCCACAAGCCATGCCCCGCAAAATGTTGGGGCCAAGCCTGTTTTCCTGATCACCCCGAGGACGCGTGAAGGTCAACCAAAGCATTTTCTTTGTAAGAAAGGGCGGGGTTCGGTCACTATTTAACTGAATGCAGACACATTCAATGACGGCCCGGGAGCAGGAAGCGACATTCCGGCGATGGCTGGATGCGCATCTGGGGCTGATGTTGAAAGTGGTTCGCGGTTGCGCGGCCGGGCAGGAGGATCAAGAGGATTTGTTTCAAGATGTTCTGCTGCAAATCTGGTCGTCCATCCCGGCTTTTCGCGGTGAGGCCAAGGAAACGACCTGGATTTACCGGATGGCATTCAATACCGCGCTGGCCTGGCGTCGCGGGGAGCGGCGGCGGCGGGAAGGGCACGAGATATTCCTGAAGACAGAGGTATCGCCCCAAGTGCAGCCGAGCCATGTGGAGTCGCTCGCGGCACGGGAAATTGTGGAGAAGCTTTACGCTGCCATCCGCCAACTGCCCAAGGTGGATGCTTCGCTGGCGTTGATGCATCTCGACGGCGTGAGTTATCACGAGATGGCCGAGGTGCTGGGTATTTCGGAGAATTACATTGGCGTGAAATTGAACCGCATCCGCAAACAAATAGCGGACCAACTGAAAGGAGAAACTGGTGAACTTTGAAGATATGCAAAAAGCGTGGCAATCCCATGACGCCGGCGCAAAAGTGCTGATCGACGCCGATGTGTTGTTAAATGAAGTGCGGCGCAACCAACAGAATTTCCGGGCGACGATACTCTGGCGCGACGCGCGGGAAATAGGTGTGGCCGCCATTATGGCATGGCTGTTTTTGCATTGGGCCGTTCGAGACCGGTTATGGCCCTTGTACCTGGTGGCCCTGGCTTGTATCGGCGTCGGCGCATTCATGGTGGTGGACCGCCTGCTGCAACGCAGGAAACAACCGGCTGCAAATGACGCCCTCAAGGCATGCGTTGAAGGATCATTGTCGCAGGTCAATCATCAGATTTGGCTGCTGAAGAATGTTCTTTGGTGGTATTTGCTGCCGCTTGCCACGGCTCTGGCGATTTTCACCGGTGTTTGCGTGTGGCACTCAAGACACGTGGCTTTAGTCGTGGCGGGGGGCTGCGTTTATTTACTGCTCGTCGTCCTGGTTTATTGGGGCATTTACCGGCTGAACCAGTGCGCCGTGCGCAAGGGGCTGGAACCGCGCCGACAAGAATTGGAAACGCTGCTGGCGAGCCTTAAATGATGGTTCACCGCCATGATGATTCAGTATTGGCTGGCAAAGTAATCATTTCTCAGACTTCATACATCGATGAAAGTACCGCAAATCGCTTTTTCCGCCGACGGGCCGGCTGCTTCACGCATTGCGCTGGGAATGTGGCGGCTGGCCGATGCCAAATTGAACCGTGGCCAGATCCGCGCCCTGGTCAGCGAGGCAATCGAGGCCGGAATCACCACTATTGATCACGCGGACATCTACGGGGGATACGTCTGCCAGGGGCTGTTTGGCGACGCGCTTGCGGGAGACGCCGCCTTGCGCGACAAGATGCAAATTGTCACCAAGTGCGGCATCAAACTGATGATGCCCGGCTCCGAGCAGCGAGTGAAGTACTACGACACCAGCCGGGCGCACATCCTGGCGTCGGTGGATGATTCGTTGAAGCTGCTGCGCACTGACCGCATCGAGGTGCTGTTGATTCACCGATCCGATCCGTTGCTGGACCCGGATGAGGTGGCGGCGGCTTTTGTGGCGCTGAAGAAGGCGGGCAAGGTGTTGCATTTTGGCGTTTCCAACTTTACGCCCTCGCAATTTGATTTGCTGGCCTCGCGGCTGCCGTTTGCGATGGTGACGAACCAGTTGGAGTTTTCTGTTCTGCACACAAACCCGCTTTACGACGGCACCTTCGATCAGTGCCTGCGGCTGCGCGTTTCGCCGATGGCATGGTCGCCGCTGGCTGGCGGGGGGTTGCTGATGTCCAGGGACGAACGCGCGCGCCGGGTGCGGCACGCACTTGGGGAAGTCGGACAGGATCTGGGCGGCGCGACGGTAGAACAAGTGGCGCTGGCGTGGATATTGGCACATCCGGCGCGAATCATTCCGGTGGTTGGAACGACCAACCGCGAACGGGTGAAAAGCAGCGCCGCCGCTGCCGGCTTGACCCTGTCGCGGGACCAATGGTTCTACATTCTAGAAGCCTCGGCTGGGGAGCCTGCGCCTTGATGCGTCGTCGTGGTGTTCCTCACAACCACCTTCTGGTATTTGTTTTGTTATCCAGAAGCATCCTGTTCAATATCAGGGTTGAGCCGCCGCCGCCATCGGGAGGGCGTATGGCAGGGTGACCTCGAACGTGGTGCCGGACGCGGGGGTCGAGGTGAAGGCAACGCGCCCTTGGAGATATTTCTCCGTCAGGAGCTTGACGCTATAAGTGCCGGTGCCGCGCCCCTTGCCTTTGGTGGAGAATGAACGGTGGAACATCTGCAACTGCACATCGGCTGGCATGCACCCGGGGTTGTGGCAGGTGAAGACTGGGCCGCTGTGCCCAAGCTGGCAACCGAGCGTGATCCGGCTGTCTGGCAGGGAAGCTTCCAGGGCGTTCTTGAGCAGATTACCCATGACTCGATTCAGGATGGCGCGTTCCGTGACCAGTGAGAACCCGGCGGCGTCGGGCGCCAGGATGATGTGCCGGCCGGCGGCGACGGGATGACGCCAGCAGGACCGCTTAAGCCCGTTCAGGAATTCGAGCGAATTTACCTGCGAAATCTCCAGTTCCAGCCGGCCTTTTTCGGCGGCCACCAGCATTTGATGGCTGCGGATTTCCTGGATAAGGGCCGAGGCGGAGATGGACAGATCATCCTTGGCATCTTCCAAGGGGAGGGCGTCGTCGGCAAGGAGACTGGCGATGCCTTGCAAGGCGGCTGCGCGATCCAGAACGTCGTGAAAGAAGATGCGTTCGAGCACGTCGCGACGCTTTTCGGCGCTGATGTCGGTGGCAACAAACAAGGTGTGGCGCTCCTCCCGCAAGGCGAGCGCGCGACAGTCAATCCGAAAGTCCAGGGCCTCAAGACCGCCGCCGCCACGGCGCAAGATCTGGCATTCGCGGCAGGCTGCCTGGCCATTCTGCGATTCGAGGACGGCCAAAAGCGCTCCGCAAGTCCGGCAGGCCTCCCCCGTCCCGCCTCCGCACGGGGCGCTGCCGGCGTTCTCGCACTCGACCAGTTCGCAAAAGCGCAGGCCGAGGAGATCGGGGAGACCGCGGTCAAAGGTCTGACAAGTCTTGAGATTGGCGTGGAGGATCTGGTTGTTCTGGTTGAGGATGAGGACCAACACAGGAACTGCATCCAGCGCCATCGTGAGCACACCATCGAGGGCCAGTTTTCTATGGGCTTGCCCGACCTCCTCGCCATTCGAACGGGCCTCGTGCGCGAAATGCGTATTCGTAGCTGATGGCTTGTGATGGATCATCGCTTGCCCACGCACAGCGCGGGTACTTTTCGCGATCTTCCGCCTGCTCCATAGATTTGCAAGTCCTTTTTCCAGTCCGCCCTGCGTTTTTTCTGGCAGAGGTGATGTTTCGATGCCTTTTTTGGATCCACGGGAATGAGTTGTTTTCCGGCGGCCCCTCAGGGTAGAGTCGCGCGGTGGACCATTTGACGCGAGATCAAACCGATTCACCGCTTTCCGGCGGGGGCGGAATCTTGCGCCAGCCTGAGTTTGCCATAACCCGGTGGTCGGTGGTGCTGGCGGCGGGACGCAGCGAGACTACAAACGCGCACGCCGCCCTCGAGGAACTCTGCCGGGTGTATTGGTATCCCCTCTACGCCTTTGTGCGGCGGCGCGGGCATTCCGCGGAGGACGCGCAGGATTTGACCCAGGAATTTTTCGCGCGTCTGCTGGAACACAAATGGGTGGCGCACGCCGACCGGCAACGGGGGCGGTTCCGATCTTTCTTGTTGTCAGCCATGAGTCATTTTCTTTCGGATGAATGGGACAGGGCGCGCGCGCAAAAACGCGGCGGCGGGGTCCCGCCCGTGCCGTTGCAGTTCGACACCGCCGAAACACGCTACGGCCATGAACCGGCCGACCAGGTCACGCCGGAACAAACCTATGAACGCCGATGGGCGCTGGCGTTGCTCGAAGAAGTGCTGCGCAAGTTGCGTCTGGAATACGAGGAGGCGGGCCGCGCGGAACATTTCACTGCGCTGAATCCGTGCCTGGTGGGCGAGCGCGCCGCTCTGCCTTACAAGGAAGTGGCCGCGAAGCTGGGCATGAGCGAAGGGGCGGTGAAGTCCGTCGTGCATCGGCTGCGCCAGCGTTATCGCGAGTTGTTGCGTCATGAAATCGCGCAGACCGTGGCTGAACCGGGCGAAGTGGATGAGGAGTTGCGACACCTGTTCGTGGTGTTGGGAACCCGATAACGATTTAATGCGCAACCTTTTACCCCGGTATCCTAAGTAAGGGATGGAAAGAGTTTGCGAATATGGAAACGACGCCAATCTGCCCAAATTGCCGAAAGCCGCTGCCGCTGGACACTCCGATGGGATTGTGTCCGGAGTGTCTCGTGAAATCCGGCCTGCCCACCGGGAGTGAACCGCCCCCTGCCAGGGGAGCCGCCGGCGCACAATTCGTGCCGCTGCAGGTCGGGGAGATCGCCCGGCTTTTTCCACAGCTTGAGATTCTCGGTTTTCTTGGCCAAGGCGGCATGGGAGCGGTCTATAAGGCCCGGCAGCCGGCGCTGGATCGTTTGGTGGCGTTAAAAATACTGGCGCCCGCGATGGCCGGCGGCGCCGGGTTCGCGGAACGGTTCAACCGCGAGGCGCGGGCCCTGGCGCGTTTGAATCATCCGAATATCGTGGCGGTGTATGACTTCGGCAAAGCCGGCGCACTGCATTACCTGCTGATGGAATTCGTGGATGGGTCCAATTTGCGCGAAGTGGAGCAGGCGGGCAGGCTGTCGCCGGAACAGGCGGTGGCCATCGTGCCGCAAATTTGCGAAGCGCTGCAATTCGCGCACAACGAAGGCGTTGTCCACCGCGACATCAAACCGGAGAACATCCTGCTCGATAAAAAGGGCCGGGTGAAAATCGCCGACTTTGGCATCGCCAAGATGGTTGGGATGTCAGGCGGCCAGGAGACGTTGACGGGGGCGCGGGATGTGATGGGCACGCCGCATTACATGGCGCCGGAGCAAGTCGAAAAGCCGCAGACGGTGGATCATCGCGCCGACATTTTCTCGCTGGGCGTGGTCTTCTACGAAATGCTCACCGGCGAACTGCCGTTGGGCAAATTCGCGCCGCCGTCGAAAAAAGTGCAGGTGGATGTGCGGCTGGACGAAGTGGTCTTGCACTCACTGGAGAAGGAGCCCGAGCGGCGTTATCAACACGCCAGCCAGGTCAAAACGGCCGTGGAGGCCATCACCAGCATGCCGCCCATTCCGGCGCCGGCTGCATCACCAATTGTCCCGACCCTGGCAGCAGTGGGAGCGCACAGTGACAAGATAATCCTTCCGGCGTTTTTATGGGCTACGTTTCTTGGGGTCTGCGGCGCGCACCGGTTTTACGTCGGAAAATACGCGACCGCAATCCTGCAACTGGCTGCATTCGGCGGAAGCATCCTTTTGATTGAAGCCTGCGCCGTTTCGCAGGGGCACGGGCAGCCTTTGTTGGGCCTCCTGTTGGCGTTCTCGATTTGCGGCAGTCTCTTCTGGGCCGTGGTTGACTGGATTCTGATCCTGTGCAAAGCGTTCACGGACGGGCAAGGGAGAAGAATCACCAACTGGCTCCATCCGAATGGCAACCCGCCTGGCGGCGGCCAGCCCAATGTGCCACCGGCGGCCGGCAAAACACCGGCCAACCGGAGCGGCATGATCGTGGCTCCCGCCGTGGCCCTGATGGTTGCCGGGGTGTGGAACCTGTTCGCTGGACTGGCGGCATTTGGCTGGCTCGGTGCGATTTTTGGCGGCGTTGGAATCCATCTGCCATTTCATTTTGGCCCAATGGTTGGCTTTGGCATCGTGTTGTTTAAGATAATTCCGGCTGTCTTGATTCTAATTGGCGCCATCCAAATGGTGCAAATCCGAAACTACCCGTGGTCCCTGGCGGCGGCGATTGTGTCAATCGTATGCTGCAGCCGGATTGGATTTGCCGTCGGGATATGGGCCTTGATCGTTTTGATGCTGCCTGATGTGCGGGAAACCTTTGCCAGGCCTTCAAGCCTCCCGGGCCATGCATCCCCCAAATGGCCGTGGATTGTGGGAGCGGCCGGCGCGGCCCTTTTGGTTCTCTTTGCCTTGAGTCTCTTGATGGGCGAAGTCTCCGGGAATAGGGGTGAAAATGATGATTTGAATCTTTCGGGTCTATCGAAATTGTCGAAGCTTTCAAAATTGTCCAAGCTGTCGAAGCTTTCCGAGCTGTCTCAGTTGTCGAGCTTGGCGAATCTGGCCGCCCCGCTGGCGGATGCGGATGTAACCAACGAACCGGCGCAACCCCTCGTGAACGCTTCCAACGGTGCATCAATGCGGAGCTTGCCCGGGACCAATTCTGGATCGGACACCGACGCAATCCACCAGTTGATCGACGTTGCCGACGAGGCCAAATTCTCCAAATCCTTCCCGGTTGGCCCGGTCGGAAAGCTGACGGTGAACGTGGATCGGGGCGGTGTGCGTGTGACTGGTTCCGATGAAAACAGCGTGGAGGTGCGGGTGGAGCGCAAAGTCAGGCGCGCCACGGCATCAGAGGCGGTCAGGATACTGAAGGACGAGGGGCTGGTTGTGAAACAGGACGGAAATGACATTTCCATCACCACGCACGAGCCATCTGCTATTTCGAACCATTCCTTTTGGGACTGGTTGGGCGGACCCGACCTGGATGTAGAGTATAAGATCACTGTGCCGCGAAAGTTTGAGGCGCATGTGCAATCCTCGGGCGGCGGCATCGCCGTGGCGAGTCTGCACGGCAACGCGGATGTCAAGACCCAGGGGGGTGGCCTGGATTTCAACGAAATGGAGGGAAGGGTCATCGGTCAAACCGAAGGCGGCGGCATTCGCGCCGTGTCCTGCAAAAACGAACTGCTCATCCAAACTCAAGGGGGAGGAATCACGATTGAAAGGTTCACAGGTTCGCGCGTGCGGGCGACGACTGAAGGGGGGTCCATTTCCGCCGGCTTTGACGCCGTGCCCAAGGCCGATTGCGAGCTCCGCACCGAGGGCGGGAGCGTCACCGCGCGTTTGCCTGGCGGCGCTGCGATCACGGTTGACGCCCACACTGAGGGCGGCGGTGTCAGGACGGATTTCCCTGTGCAAATCGAAGGCCGGTCTGAAGACAACACGTTAAAAGGAACGATCAACGGCGGCGGGCCGTTGCTGAAACTGGCGACCGAGGGCGGCAGTATTAAAGTGCTAAAGCAATAATCGTCCGGCTCTCTTGCGCAACGGAATGAGCACCAGGACCGTCAGGCCGGCGAGCGCGACTGTCGCTGGTTCAGGTACAGGGTCCGGGCCATTCGGGACGGGCACAAATTGGCCATCGGGGAGTGAGGACCAGGGAGAAGGCGGATCTGCGTCCGAGGCGGACGCGGCTCCCGATGTCGGGGGCATATCGGATTCAAAAGAAAACACCGAACTGTGATTGCCTGGCTGGACCGGGACAAAAGCCCAGAATAATCCGTTAACGCCCTTATTCTGATTGATCAAGCCGCCCGCCTGGCTCGAAGGCACATAAGCGCCCGGTGCGGTCGTGTCGAAGGAAAGCGAAAAGGAGTCAACAATTTCAGGTGTTGAAGTTGGCTGGCCCTCGTTATTGAGGAGGACATCGCCAGCCAAATTATTGACAGTGTAGGAGTAGGTGTAGATGTCGGAAGCATTCTCGACCACCGACCATGTTATCACCAGCGCTTCGGGTCCGCTCGACGTCCAAAACACATCGGCCAGGACCGATTTGCCCGCTTCATCCAGCAATCCTCCGGCATGGGCCGTTTGGCAAAGCAAAGCGGGAAGCGCAATCGCCCCCGAAATCAAGGCCAGCAGCGGTTTTGTGCATGATCTCATCGTATCAAATCTCCTTTGCAGTATCGGCAAAATGGCCCGGTTCCTTAAGTCAGGATGCGGGGTGTAACCTCGTTGGATGAACATCCCCTGGCCTTCAACTTTCCACTTCCAATTTCGAGGCTTTGGTGTTTGCATTTTTCGATGCAAATGGATCGATTGACGATTAAGGCGCAGGAGGCGTTGAAGGAGGCGCAGGAGGGGGCGCGGCGCAACGCCAATCAGGCGGTGGACGCGGAACATCTGCTGGCGGCTTTGCTGGCGCAGGGCGAAACCCTGGTGCCGGCCGTCTTGCAAAAGCTCGGCGTCCCGGCGCCCGCATTGGCCGGCGCGGTCCAGCAGGAAATCGAGCGCAAGGTCAAAGTGCATGGCGAGGCCTCGTCCGAACTTTATTCCAGCCCGGCTTTGAAGAAGGTTTTTGACGCGGCGGAATCCGAGGCCGGGAAGCTGCGCGACGAGTACATCAGCGCCGAGCATTTGCTGCTGGGGTTGCTCGATCAGGGAGGGGCGGCATTGAAGAAGATGTTTCAAAGCCACGGCCTGAGCCGCGACGCGGTGTTGAAGGCCCTGGTAGATTTGCGCGGCAACCAGCGGGTGACGGACCCGAACCCGGAGGAGAAGTTTCAGGCGCTGGAGAAATACGGGCGGGATCTGACGGCGCTGGCCCGCGCCGGAAAAATCGATCCGGTCATCGGGCGCAACGAGGAGATTCGCCGGGTGATGCAAGTATTGACACGCCGAACAAAAAACAACCCGGTGCTCATCGGCGAGCCGGGCACGGGCAAGACGGCCATCGTGGAGGGGCTGGCCCGGCGCATTGTCAGCGGGGACGTGCCGGAATCGCTCAAGAACAAGCGGCTGGTGGCAATGGACCTTGGGGCCATGATTGCCGGGGCCAAGTATCGCGGCGAATTCGAGGACCGGCTCAAGGCCTTTCTCAAGGAGGTCACGGCCAGTGAAGGGCGCGTTCTATTGTTTATTGACGAATTGCACACCATCGTGGGCGCGGGCGCGGCGGAGGGGGCCAACGACGCCTCCAACATGCTCAAGCCGCCGCTGGCCCGCGGCGAGTTGCGCTGCATCGGCGCGACCACGTTGGACGAGTATCGCAAGTATATTGAAAAAGACCCGGCCCTGGAGCGGCGCTTCCAGCCTGTCCACGTTGACGAACCGAGCGTCGAGGAAACCATCGCCATCCTGCGCGGCCTCAAGGAACGCTACGAAGTCCATCACGGCATCCGCATTCAGGACGCCGCCCTGGTGGCCGCCGCCAACCTGTCGCATCGCTACATCGCCGACCGCTTTTTGCCCGACAAAGCCGTTGATTTGATGGATGAAGCGGCCTCGCGACTGCGCATGGAGCTGGATTCGATGCCGGCGGAGATCGATCAATTGGAACGCCAGATCCTGCAACTGGAGATCGAGCAAACCGCCTTGCGCAAGGAAAAGGACGAGGCCTCGCGCGCGCGTTTGAAAAAAATCGAGCGCGACCTGGCAAATCTCAAGGAACAGTCCACCCAGCTCAAGGCGCAGTGGCAGAATGAAAAAGCCGCTATCAACGCCGTTTCCATTCTCAACAGCCAGCTTGAAGAAGCCCGCCATGAACAGGAGGCGGCCCAGCGCGCCGGCGACTTGAATCTGGCTGCGCAAATCCAATACGGCCGCGTGCCGGAGTTGCAGCGGAAACTGACCGCGATGCAGAAGGAAGCGGCCCAACGCCAGGGCAAACATCTCTTGAACGAGGAAGTGACCGAGGAGGACATCGCCCGGGTTGTGGCGGCCTGGACGGGCATTCCGGTCACCCGCATGCTCGAAGGCGAACGCGAAAAGCTCATCAAGATGGAAGACCGGCTGCAGCAGCGCGTCGTGGGCCAGAAGGAAGCCATCACCGCCGTGGCCAACGCCGTGCGCCGCGCCCGCAGCGGTTTGCAGGACCCCAATCATCCCGTCGGCTCCTTCATTTTCCTGGGGCCGACCGGCGTGGGCAAGACGGAACTGGCCCGCGCCCTGGCGGAATTTCTATTTGACGATGAAAACGCCATGATCCGCATCGACATGAGCGAGTACATGGAACGGCACAGCGTGGCCCGCCTCATCGGCGCACCGCCCGGCTACGTCGGCTACGAGGAAGGCGGCCAGTTGAGCGAAACGGTGCGGCGCCGGCCCTACAGCGTTGTCCTCTTCGACGAAATCGAGAAGGCGCACCATGATGTTTTCAATGTCCTGTTGCAAGTGCTGGATGACGGCCGGTTGACCGACGGCCAGGGCCGCACCGTCGATTTCAAAAACACGGTCATCATCATGACCAGCAACATCGGCTCGGCCATTATCCAGGAATTTTACAGCCGCACGGGGGCAGGGCAGGGGAAGGATTATGGGAAAGTCGAAGAACTGGTCCGGGCGGAACTGAAGAAACATTTCCGGCCCGAGTTTCTGAACCGGATCGACGACATCATCATCTTCCACAGCCTGGACGAGAAACAGCTTGAGGCGGTTGTTGGCATTCAATTGAAGCGGCTGGAGCAGCGCCTGGCCCAGCAACAACTGGCCATCGAAGTGGATGCCGCGGCCCGGAGATATTTGGCGAAGGAAGGATATGACCCGCAATTCGGCGCGCGCCCGCTCAAACGCGCCATCCAGGAGTTTCTGCTTGACCCGCTGGCCATGAAACTGCTCGACGGTGAATTCAAAACCGGCGACCGCATCAATGTGACTGCGGAAGACGGCCGGCTAAAATTTCAGAAGCAGAAGTGAAGTATTCCCCAATGAGATTTTGGTGCCTTTTTAACTATTTGCTGATGGCGGGACTTGCCCTGGCGCAGAATCCCGACGCTGGCAGCATCCGCGATGAAATCATTCCTTCGCGGTTCTTGGGCGCGCCGCGTGCGGTGCATATTTACCTGCCTGCGGCATATTCGGCACAGCCCAATCGAAGTTTTCCGGTTTTGTATTTGCACGATGGCCAGAATGTGTTCAGCCCGGCGGGCAGCAACGTGGCGTTCGGTTGGGGCAGTTGGGAATTGGACCTGACAGCGGACCGGCTGATCCACGAACACAAAATGTGTCCCATCATCATGGTGGCAGTGGACAATAACGGTTACGCGCGGATGTCGGAATATTCCGGGCATCACGAGGCGGCGACAAATCAAGGTGGCAGTTTTGATGGTTACTCGGCTTTCCTCATGAACGAGTTGAAGCCTTATATTGACCGGAAATACCGCACGCTGCCTGATGCTGCGCACACCGGCGTCATGGGGTCGTCTCTGGGCGGGTTGTGCAGCGCGGCGCTGGCCTGGGAATTCTCGGAAGTTTTTGGTAACGCGGCGAGTCTTTCCGGGGCGTTCTTTTTTGACGACAAGCATTTCCTGGAGGCCTTGCTTATGAAAGACAAAGCACCGCCCAAGCCGGTGAAGTTTTATTTCGATTCGGGGTCGGTGGATTTCACGGGCGGGGATGACGGGCGGCAAATGACGGCGGCGGTGGTGGGAGAGTTGCGGCGCATCGGCTGGCGGGAAAACTTGCGGTACTATGTTGATGAACATCCCATGACCCCGGCACAACTGGCCGCTAGCGGGTTGCGGCGGGACAAATGGAAGGAAGCACAGACGAGCCAGCACAATGAATTCTACTGGCGGTTGCGCGCATGGCGGCCGCTGACATTTCTATTCCCACCGGAAAATTGAAGGGTGCTATTCTGGCTTGATTCAGTAACCGGCAAGAGAATCTTCGGCCGGATTTCGATGGTGGTCGCCTCTAAAATTGCCTTGACTCGAAGGCTGCCTTTTGCAAGGATATCGCCCACAGCAAGGAGCAGTTCAAGCACGCTTCGCGCGTTTTGGCTTTTGCGATCTCGGCGGCGCAAGGATAACTCCCGCGCGTAACTGTATGAGGAGGATGAAGGCCATAATCCGGCAGTTTTTTGAACATCGGGGGCTTCCCTATGTATTGGCCCTGGCGGCGGTCGTTTTGATGCTGCCTGCCTTGTGGGCGGGGCTTTTTTGCGACGACCTCATCCAGCGGATGAACCAATTTACGCTTGCCCAATTGCCGGCGCACAGTCTGGATACGGGTTTCGTCGCGAACGACTCGGGCAAATTGGGCACTGTTGTCAACCATCTGTTCGCTTTTGTCCACGGAAAGGAAGCGGCGGCGCGGGTCAGGGACTACGGCATCGCGCCGTGGTGGGCGCCGGAAGGCTGGACCGCCGCCTTGTGGCGGCCGTTGACCGCGTTTACTCACTGGCTGGATTACCGGCTGTTTCCCAACACGCCCGCGCTGATGCACTCGCACAACATCGCGTGGTTCGCCGCGGCCGTTTTTTTGGCAGCCTCGCTTTACCGCAAGATCGCCGCCACTGCAAATGGCCGCGATTTCCAGGAGAAACTTCCCGCGCCCGACACACGGACAAAAATGCAGTCAGCCCTCTGCGTTGCGGGTCTGGCGGGCTGCTTGTGGCTGCTGGACACTAATTTCTGTTTCCCTGTGATGTTTGTGGCCAACCGCGGCTTTATCATTGCGCTTGTCTTTGGCTTGCTGTGTCTGCACTGCCATCTTCGGTGGCGGACCGGCAAATCCGGAATCTGGATGTGGCTGTCCGCCTTGTGCCTGATGCTGTCGCTCCTGGCCGATGAGGGCGGGGCATCGACCCTGGCCTTTCCGATGGCCTACGCGCTTGTGCTGGATTCAGGCGGGTGGCGGTCACGCCTCGCCAGCCTGCTCCCTGCCGCTGTTGTTTTGCTCGTTTGGCGAATGATCTATGTCAGCGCTGGTTTTGGAGTGAGGAATTTGAATATATATATTGACCCGGGGTACTCGCCGCTTTTTTACCTGAAAAATGTTCTCCCGAGAACAAGCACACTGCTCGGCGGGCAATTAACCGGTATTCCGCCTGAACTGCCGCTGGCGATGAACGCAACGTGGCAGACGATTCTGGCGCTTTTGTTTGCCGGTTTCAGTTTCATCTGCGCGGTGGTCTTTTGGCCAATCGTGCGCCGGAACGCCGTGGCGCGATTCTGGGCGGTTGTAATGCTGCTGGCCGTCGTGCCGGCGGCGACGGTTATTCCGCTGGGCAAGAACCTTGGATTTGTCGCGCTGGGGGGCTTCGGAGTGATCGCTTCGTTTCTCGTGGCCTTCGCCGCGCCGCCGGTGCGCGCCGCCATGCCGCGAGTGCTTCTGGGGGTGTCGTGGTGCGTCGCGGTTTTGTTGTTGGCGGCGCACATCGTGGGGGCGGCCGCAGGCAGGGTCGTCTTCGCGCGTTTGGCTCCGCTTATTCCGGCGTCTTCGACGCGCCATTGTTCCATCAGCCGTTCGCAGGACATCGGTGACAGGGATGTTGTGGTGATAAACGATCCCATCCTGGTTACCCTGATTGTCCCGTTTTATCGCGCTTATTGCGGTCAGACCCTGCCGAGAACCGTGCGGGTCCTCGCCCCCGGCAGCGCTCCCTTCGAGGTGAGCCGGCCGGATGCTTCCACGTTGATACTCAAGGCCAACGGATCCGACTTGTTTGAATGCCCCGCCGTCGGGCCGTTCCACTTGGGCTACGCCTGTAAGTCGTACAACAACCTGCTCTTTGGCGGAAGACTCTGGAAAGCAGGCGACCGCGTGATGAACAAGCAGTTTGTGGCCGAGATTCTGGAGGTCAGCCCAAGAGGAGCGCCGCGCTCGGTGGCATTTCACTTTGACAAACCGCTCGAGTCCGCCGGCAGGGTTTGGTTGTTTTTCGATTGGAGCCGCCAGGAGCATGCGCCTTTTGCGCTGCCGCGGCCCGGCGAAACCATCAAGGTCGCGGGCGCCGGGCTAATGTAGTTTTCGTCATTATCCCGGTGCATTACAAGTTTAGTTCCCTTTTGTAAGTGACTAACGGCCCGAGACCCGATAGTCTCCCCATTACCGTCAGGAATGTCCCGGCGAGTCCGTCAGAATTGTGCTTATGGAAACCTTGGTTTATGCGGTTTGCTTCTTCGTCGGCCTGCTTTTTACCCTGCTGAGTGCGTTTTTTGGGCATCTTCTGGGAGGGCATGAGGGCCACATTGATATCGGGACGGGAGGCCACGCCGAGGCGGGCTTTCAAGATTCAGGCATTCCCGGGCTTTCCCCCTTCAGTCCGACCACCATTTGCTCGTTCATCACGGCCTTTGGCGGATTCGGGTTGATCTTTTCGCACATAAAGGCGACCAGCAATGTTTGGATAAGCATGCCCTTGTCGATTTTAGGAGGCCTGGCAATCGCAGGGGCTGTTTTGTGGCTGTTCGGAATGGTTTTTCATGCCACGCAAAGCTCCAGCGAATCGCACGTCGGCACTTTGGTGGGCCACACGGCCACTGTGATCACGCCCATTCCGGTCTCAGGCGTGGGTGAGATTGCTTATGTGCAGGCCGGGACACGCTACACCGCTCCAGCTCGCGAACAGAGCGGCGTGGCCGTCGGCAACGGCCAGACTGTCAAAATCACCCGCATTGCCGAATCGCAATTCTTCGTTTCGCTCGTCAAATAAAACTGTCCCAGTCCGCATACCCAAGCATCAACATTATGAACCCAGCCATCCTCGCAATCCTCGATATCCCCAACCTCGGTGTCGTAGTCGGAGCCGTCGTGGGCATCGTTATCGTCATATTCCTCTTCGCCGCCATTTGGGCTGGTCGCTACACGAAAGTCGGCCCGAATGAGGTCCTCGTCGTTTCCGGGCGCAAGCACAGATATGCCGAGCCGGACGGCACGGTTTCTTCGCGCGGATTTCGCGTCGTCAAAGGCGGCGGCACGTTCGTTATCCCCGTGCTGGAAAAGGTGGACCGCCTCTCGCTGGAATTGCTGACCATCGATGTGCAAACGCCTGAGGTTTATACCAGCAAAGGCGTGCCGGTGAAGGTCGATGGCGTGGCCCAAATAAAAATCAAGGGCGACGACATTTCCATCGCCACCGCCGCCGAGCAGGTGCTGAGCAAGACGATTGACGAGATCAAGGGCGTCGCAACGCAAACCCTCGAGGGCCATCTCCGCGCCATCCTGGGCACCATGACCGTCGAGGACATTTACCAGAACCGCGATCAATTTGCGTCCAAAGTCCAGGAAGTCGCCGCCGGCGACATGGCCAACATGGGGTTGGGCATCGTCAGCTTCACCATTCGAAACATCCAGGACGGCCAGGGCTACCTTGACGCCTTGGGCAAGCCGCGCATCGCCCAGGTCAAGCGCGACGCTGTCATCGCCCAGGCCGAAGCGGACCGGGACGCCATGATCCGCTCCTCGCAGGCCACGCAAGCCGGGCAGGAGGCCAAATTCGCCGCTGACACCAAGATCGCCGAGGCGCAGCGGAATTACCAAACCAACGTTGCCTCCTTCCAGGCCGCTGTCAATCAGAAAAAAGCCGAGTCGGACCTGGCCTATGATCTGCAGAAATTCAAGACCGGCCAGTTGGTCAAGGCGGAAGAGATACAGGTCAACATTGTTGACAAGCAAAAGCAGATCGAGCTGCAGCAGCAGGAAATTCTGCGCAAACAGCGCGAGTTGGAAGCCAACGTCCAGAAGCCGGCCGACGCCGAACGTTACCGGGTCGAGACCCTGGCCAACGCCACCAAGTTCCAGCTCGAAACCGAAGCCGCCGGCGCCGCCTCCGCCGCCAAGGCCAAGGGGTTCGCCGCGGCGGACGTGGTCAAAGCCACCGGTCTGGCCGAGGCCGACGCCAACAAGGCTCGCGGCTTGGCTGAAGCGGCCATCATCGAAGCCCAAGGCTCGGCCACTGCCGAGGCCATGAAACTCAAGGCCGAATCCTTCAAGCAATACAACGAGGCGGCGGTGATTGAAATGATCGTGCGCATCCTGCCGGAAGTGGCGGGCAAGATAAGCGAGCCGCTGTCCAAGACGGAAAAAATCGTCATCATCAACAGCGGCGCGACCGGCGGCGGAGCAAGCAAAGTGACCGGGGACGTCACCCAAATCATCAGCCAACTGCCGCCGGTAATCGAGAGCCTGACCGGCATCAAGTTTGAAAAACTGCTCGAACAGGTTCCGGCCCTGAGGAATGCAATGGGAGACGCCAAGGGCGGAGCTAAACAGCCCCCAGCCTGATGCTTTTATGCGTTTGTTTGAAGCCATAATCGCCGCCAATCATCGCGCGCTCCAGGGCGACCGCGGCGCTGGCCTTCATCTGGCCGATTATGAGAGCGAACTGCCGGTCGTGGCCCTGACCTGCATTGACCCGCGCCTGAACCAGCTGTTTCCGGGCGTGATGGGACTGCCTGCGGAGAGTTTCATCTGGCTGCGCAACGCCGGCAACATCATCACCGGGCCGTTGAGCAGCACAATGCGCTCCCTGGCTCTGTCCTGCGCGGTCAAGGGCGGCCGGGAAATCGCCATCATCGGCCACACCGATTGCCAGGTGCGCCACACCAGCGTCGCAGAGTTGGCCGATCGACTCGACAAATTAGGGGTCAACCGCAGCCAGTTGCCGCTCGATCTGACCGAATACTTCGGGGTCTTTAGCGATGAACGGCAAAACGTCGTTCGGGCGGTCGATATCGTCCGGCACAGCCCGTTGATCGGTCCGCGCATTCCCGTGCATGGTTTGATGGTCGATATCGCAAGCGGAGATTTGGAGTGGGTCGTCAATGGATACGAAGGACTGGCGCAACCGCAGGCGCAGGCTTCGCCTATCGGCGTCAAAATGCCGGAAATCGGCGGCGTCATCAGCAGTCTGGGCGACCGTATTGGAGCCGATTTGGGTGACCTGAAATTCCCTGACGCGAAGATCGGCGAAGCGGCGTCTGGAGTGGCGGCTGAAGCAAAGAACTGGTTCTCGCAATTAAACGTCGTGCCGCCCGCCGCACCGGCCTCCACTCCCTCGCCGCCCCCCGTTCCCGCTCCTCCCTCCGTCCCGCGCCCCATCCCCGTCCCCCCTCCCATCCGCATCCGCCCTGGGCGGCGATAATTGACATTTTCCTTGCTTCAATCCCCGAAGCGAATGCCTTGGGCCAGGGGAAGGTCCGAAGAGTAATTGATCGTTACGGTCTGTCGGCGCATGTAATTCTTCCAAGCGTCACTGCCGCTTTCCCGGCCGCCGCCGGTGTCCTTCTCGCCGCCAAAAGCGCCGCCAATTTCCGCGCCGCTCGTGCCGATGTTGACGTTGGCTATGCCACAATCACTGCCGCGATTGGATAGGAAGAACTCCGATTCGCGCAGATCATTGGTGAAAATGGCCGAACTCAATCCCTGCGGCACCGCGTTATGCCACGCCACGGCCTCTTCGAAGTTGCGGTAGGGGATGAGGTAGAGAATGGGCGCGAATGTCTCCTCAGCGACGATTTTCATGCGCGGGCCTGCTTTGGCCAGGCAAGGCGTCACGTACCGGCCGCCCGGATATTTTTCCCCGAACAGCAGATCGCCGCCGTAAAGGATTTGTCCGCCTTCCGCGCGCAACCGCCGCAAGGCCTTCTGCATCGTGTCCACCGCGGCAGGAGTGATCAGCGGCCCCATCAGCGTTCCGGCGAGCAAAGGATTGCCAATCGGCACTTGCGCGTAGGCCTTGAGCAGTCGTTGCGTCAAGTCGGTTTCAATCGATTGATGGACGAAAACCCGGCGGGTGGTGGTGCAACGCTGTCCGGCTGTTCCTACCGCGCCAAATAGAATCGCGCGCGTGGCCAGATCCAAATCAGCCGAGGGCGCGACAATGACCGCATTGTTGCCGCCCAGTTCCAACAGGACGCGGCCCAGGCGGTGCTGGACTTTTTGGCCGACATCTCGGCCCATGCGGGTCGAACCGGTCGCGGATATCAGCGGGATTCGTCGGTCCTTGGCCATTCTTTCCCCCACCGCTTCGCGCCCGCCGATGACCAGACTGAAAACAGCCGGATCGACGCCGTTGTCGCGGCAGACGCGCTCGGCAATCTTGATGGCGGCGATGGCGCAAAGCGGCGTCTGCCCCGACGGCTTCCAAAGCGTGGCGTCTCCGCACACCGCGGCCAGGGCGCAGTTCCAAGCCCAGACGGCGACCGGGAAATTAAAAGCGGTGATAATGCCGACAATTCCCAATGGATGCCACTGCTCCATCATGCGGTGTTGCGGGCGTTCGGAAGCGATGGTCAAACCATGCAGTTGCCGGGAAAGGCCGACCGCAAAATCGCAAATATCAATCATCTCCTGCACTTCGCCTTCGCTCTCCGCGAGAATCTTTCCGGCTTCCAGCGTGACCAATCGCGCCAAATCGGTTTTGGCGGTGCGCAAGGCATTGCCAAATTGGCGGATGATGTCCCCGCGTTTGGGTGCCGGCAGGGTTTGCCATTTCTGAAACGCTCGCCCGGCCTCTTCGACGGTCCTTTGGTAATCCGCCGCATTGGCCGTGCGCACGCTCGCCAATTCGCCGCCATCAATCGGCGAAACGCTTTTCAAGACCGGCCCGTTGCCGATCCATTCGCCGCAGAAAACGCCCGCGTTCTCCGGCCGCAAACCGAGTCTTTTGAAGAGGGATGCGAGGGTTGTGTTCATGCCAGCCGGCGGCATTCGCCGTCGATGATTTTCAGGGCCTCGTCAATCGCGTCGTCCGGCACATCAAGCACAGGGCGCAGGCGAATGGAACGATCGCCGCCGCGCAGGAGCAGCAGACCCAGATCAAACGCGCCGGTCCAGAAGCGATCGCGCATGTCCCGGCTGGGCAGGTCGAAGGCCAGGAGCAGGCCACGTCCCCGCACTGACGTAATGACGGAATATTTGTCGGCAAGCTTTTGCAATTCCGACAGAAGGCAGGCCCCTTGGTCCCGCGCATTGTCCACCAGGCGTTCCTGCTCAATGATCCGCAAAAAGTGCGTCGCGCGGACATAATCGCAAAAGTTGCCGCCCCAAGTGGAACTGATGCGGCCCGGCAGGCGGAAGACGTTCTGCTTGACTTCGTCCAGCCTTGGCCCGGCCATCACGCCGCACACTTGGGATTTTTTGCCAAACGCCAGCAGGTCCGGCCAGACATCAAAATTCATACAGCACCAATTCTTCCCGGAAACGCCCATGCCCGTCTGCACCTCGTCGAAGATGAGAAGAATGTCTTTTTCATCGCAAATGCGGCGCAACGTTTTGATCCATTCGCGGCGGAAATGGTTGTCGCCGCCTTCCCCTTGCACCGGCTCAATGATGATGGCGGCGATGTCCGCTCCGCGTTCCGCGATGATCCGGCGGACCTGCGCCTCGGCCTCCTTTTCTTTTTCGATGACGTTCTGCCGTCGCTCCTTCCCGGCCAGGGAAAAGTCGATGAAAGGTGCGCTGACGCGCGGCCAGGGGAATTTGGCGAACAAATCGGTCTTGCGCGGGTCCGTATTGGTCAGGCTCATGGTGTAACCGCTGCGGCCGTGAAACGCGCCCGTGAAATGAAGAATTTCCGTGCCCCGTTCGCCCCGTCCGGCGGCGAGGTTCTTCCGCACCTTCCAGTCCATGGCGGCTTTGAGCGCGTTTTCCACCGCCAGCGCGCCGCCGTCGATGAAAAAATACCGGTCCAGCCCCGGGATGCCCATGACCCGCTCAAAAGTTTTCACGAACGTTGCCAAAGCGACCGAATAAACATCCGAACTGGCCACCTTGACCCTGGCGGCGGCGAGCAAATCCGCCTGCACGGACGGCGAATCGAACCAGGCATGGTTGAAGCCCACCGGCATCGAGGCGAAAAACGAATAGAAATCGATCAGACTGCGCCCCGACACGGCATCGACCAGACGCGAGCCGCGGCTTTTCTCCAAATCGACCACCAGCTTAAAGCCATCGACCAGAATGTGCTTCTCCACTTCGGCAATCACGTGTGCCGGAGCGACGACATCGGCCTTTCCCTTGGGTGGCTTCTCTTTCTCTGAATCCATTTGCCTCACGTGGAAATATATTCATCGCCCCGGGAAAGACGAGCCGGAACCGCCTAAAAAAGAGCTTTACAGGTCCCTGGCCCCTCTTTAAACTGATTTTGCATACTAGACTGAGATAGAACAATATGGAAAAAGGAAAGACGATAACGGGATTTCAGCTTCACGACCAGGACACAGGCTCCGCGGACGTGCAAGTCGCCCTTCTGACCGAGCGCATCAACCACCTGACCGAGCATCTGCAGAAGAACATCAAGGACCACAGCTCGCGGCGCGGTTTGTTGAAAATGGTCGGCCAACGCCGCCGGCTGCTGGATTACCTCCACCAGACCGACTTGACGCGCTATCAATCGGTGACCAAGAAGCTGAAGCTTCGGCATTGATCCATCCCTCTTTCCCGGGAAACTGGATGTCCCGACCATGAAAATGGTGACTTCACCGGCCAGGAAACGCGACCTGGCCAGTGCAATGGAATAAGTTCGCGGTGTTAGGTTTCGCCGACTGGGGTGATTTCAATCAGGACCGGTCATTGCCCGGAGTTGATTGAAGTTCCCCTGAGTCGGCGGTTTTAAGGATTAAATTATGGCAGAACGTGTAACGGCCCAGGTTGGGTCCAAGCAGATTATTATTGAGACAGGCAAACTGGCCAAACAGGCCGACGGCTCCGTAACAGTGCAACTGGGGGAAACCATCGTCATGGTGGCGGCAGTGGCGGCCACCAAGGCCAAAGCGGGCCAGGAATTCTTTCCGCTGACCGTTGATTACCGTGAAAAAGCGGCGGCCGCGGGCAAATTCCCCGGAGGTTATTTCAAGCGCGAAGGGCGTCCCACGGAAAAGGAAATTCTGACCAGCCGTTTGACCGACCGTCCCATCCGCCCCCTTTTCCCAAAGGGCTGGTTCAACGAGGTTCAGGTGCAAAGCATTCTCCTCAGCGCCGACGGCGAAAACGATTCGGACATCCTGAGCATCATCGGCGCCTCGGCCTCGCTGGCCGTCAGCGACATTCCCTGGGACGGCCCGCTGGGCGCGTTGCGCATCGGGCGGGTGCAGGGAAAATTCATTGCCAACCCCACTCACTCTGAACAGGTGGAGAGCGACTTGGATCTCATCTATGTGGGCAACACCAGCGACGTTGTAATGTTTGAAGGATCGGCCCGCGAAATATCGGAGGCGGATTTCATAGCCGCGCTGAAATTTGGCCACGAGTGCTGCCAGCCTCTCATCCAGGCCCAAAAGGAATTGGCGGCGCGCGGCGGAAAAAAGAAGCGCGATATCACCGTGAGCGTCGTGCCCGATGACATTTTGCGCGAAGCCAAGCAGCGGGCCGGGGAGCGCATGGTGCCGGCGTTGCTGACCCATAAAAAACTGGAGCGCGAGGACGCCGTCAAGACCCTCACCGATGAAGTCGCCGCCGATCTGGTGGCCAAATTCGGCGCGGAGAAAGTGACCGAGTCCGTCCTGCGCGAGGCATTTTATTACATCCAAAAAGAAACCGTGCGGCATCTCATCATGAACGAGGACAAACGCCTCGATGCCCGGGGATTCGACGAGATCCGCCCCATTATCTGCGAGGTCGGTTTGCTGCCCCGGGCCCATGGCTCGGCTCTTTTCTGTCGCGGCGAGACGCAGGCCGTCACGCTGGTGACCTTGGGAACGACGGAAGACGCCCAGGAATTTGACTCCTACACCGGCGGCGAGACGGAAAAGAAGTTCATCCTGCACTACAGCTTTCCAAATTATTCGGTGGGCGAGACCGGGCGCATCAGCGGCCCCGGCCGCCGTGAGATCGGTCATGGGGCATTGGCGGAACGTTCCATCGAGCCGATGCTGCCGCTGGCTGAGTATCCTTACGCCGTCCGCGTGACCAGCGAGATCATGGAATCCAACGGCTCGAGTTCCATGGCCACTGTTTGCGGCGGCACGCTGGCCTTGTTGGACGCGGGGGTGCCCATGATACGCCCTGTGGCCGGCATCAGCATTGGCATTTGCACCGAGCATGATGACACGGACAAAATCAGCCGTTACAAACTGCTGACCGACATCATCGGTTGGGAAGATGCGTTCTGCGACATGGATTGCAAGATCGCGGGCACCGACAAGGGCATCACAGGATTTCAACTTGACCTGAAGCTGCGCGGCTTGCCCCACAACGTCATGGCCGAGGCGCTGGAGAAGGCCCGCATTGCCCGCCTCGCCATCCTGGGCATCATGGCCAAAACACTGGCCGAGCCTCGCAAGGAAATGAGCAAATACGCGCCGCGCATCGTGCAGGTGAAGATTAACCCCGAAAAAATCGGGGCGCTTATCGGGCCTGGCGGCAAGAACATCAAACGCTTGGTGGAGGAGTCCGGCTGCGAAATCAACATCGATGACGATGGCACCGTCAATATTTATTCCGTCTCTGAGGAGGGCATGAAGATCGCCCGTGGCGCGATTGAAGGCATGACGGCCGAGGCCGAGATCGGCAAGCTCTATCGCGGCAAGGTGGTCACGATCAAGGAGTTTGGGGCTTTCGTGGAGTTCCTGCCCGGCAGGGACGGCTTGGTCCATATCAGCGAGCTGGCCAATTTCCGTGTCAAACAGACCGAAGACATTGTCAAACTGGGCGACGAAGTCTGGGTCAAATGCCTCGGCGTTGACGAGAAAGGCCGCGTGCGGCTTTCGCGCAAGGCGGCCATGGAAGATCGCGAGCGCGAGATGGCGCCCAAAGCGTAAGAGCGCGCCTGTTGCGATGTTGAAATAAGGGGGCCTGTTGGCAACAGCTGGCAGTGCCTTGTTTGAAGGCTTGTAGTGTCGGCGTCTCGCGCCGATTGTTGAGCTGCGGGCTGGATCCTACACCAAATCCTGGCGCCACCCGACCGCTGAAAAAATTGACGCCGGAGGGATTTTATGCGATGGTGAACGGGTTGTATGTTACCGTGGAGTTCAAGTTCCCTGGCGGTTATTGCGGTGGTGGCGGGAGGTCTGTCTCCGTGCGCCCTGCCTGGTTCCGCGTGGGCCGGTGATAAAATCGAATTTTCCGCTCCAAGCGCTTCGCTGGAAGTCCCGCAAGTGGTGCATGAGGATACATCACCCTTGTCCTTTCACATGCCGAGGCAGGCTGATTACATGACTCCGGAAGGCATGCAGCGTCCGCCGCCGATGGTGATCATTTCCACTTCCAGAGGGAACGGCCTCAAGGCATGGGACTCGGACGACACTGATGACCAGGACGATGTTTATTCGGTCGATCGGCGTGACAATCTGGATCGTCGTACTGACAGCTCGTATTCCAAGCAGCAGGCGGTTGATGGTGCAACCAAAAAATGGTACGATCCAAGGGATCCGGAGCTTAAAAGTGTTTTCTCCGAAAGGAGACGGGACGAAGCTGCCAACGGGGACCACCTTCGCGGCCGGCTGAACTCGGAGAACGCGCCGGGGAAAAACGATTACGGGGCGGATCAGCTCTACGGCAGACATTTTGGTGACTTGGACGAAGACTGGTCCCGCAGGACTCAGGATCGTGGATTGCAGTCGGAAGGAAGCGCAAAGGAAGATCTCTCGGCGTGGGCGCACAGTGTTCTCCATCCCGCATCGTACGGCATCGACCGGACGCTGGCAAAACAGCAGCGGTTCACTCAGATGGGGACGGTCAATCCGAATAACCGACAGAGAGATTCGTCGGAGGACTCTTCCGGGGTTTCGGACAGACTCCCGACCAATCCCGGCTTGCCCGCCGGGGCGGAGAGCGTCGCCCGACAATGGAGTCAATGGGGTGATAGAGATCGTAGAACGCCTGAAGAGACGTCCAGGGAGCCTTTGCACTACAGAGATGAGTACACAAACACAATGGGCCAGTATTCAGATTCATTTTCGCGGCCGCAACCGCTGGCCGTGCCTCCAAGCCAGGTCCAGTCACCTCCTGCGATTCTGCCGTTCCCCAAGAAGCCCGGCTCTGTCTTTTAGCGGTTTTGGGGAGTAACGGGGGCGCGCCTGACCGGTCCGCGGGAGGGGCTGTAGCGCGGAAAAGCGAAGATTTGTCTTTATTTTTACAGCGGGCAATGCTTTAATAATAGTCACCGCACAAATAGATGCGGTCCCAAAGCGGCGGATGATTCAAGACGTGAATTTATCAGGATTTTTCTCACAGTGGCAAAGTGTTCGACAACAGGAAAAAATATGAAGGCTAAAAAACCGACTCCGCCATCTTTGGCGAAAGGCCAGCTTTGGAGGATGGACGATAAACACATCGAAATCATGGAAGTGGGCAAAACCCTGACGCACTACCGCCTCTTTCAAAGCCAAAAGCGGGTGCCTATCAGTTTGGGAGGGATCGCCGCAGTTCAGGCGTACCTAAAGACCAATGGCGCGAAATTGATCAGAAAATCGTCTCCTTTAAAAACGGCTTGATGGTGCGGTCCTTTGCGGTGGATTGGCGTACAGTTTTGGGACGCGAATCCAAAGATCAGACAATCCAAACCCCGGCGGCATGGAGCGTTTCGAATCTGTCCTTGCTCAGGCTTCGCCAGCCATCCGGCTTGTTTTCCCAGCATTGCTTGGCATTCAATGTGCTTAATCCAAAGCGGCTGTCCAGTTCCCCAAAACCGGCAAAGCTTGGCCGTGGCTTTTGGGCAGGAAGAAATGCCAAATGACAAACACGTCGCACATGGATGTTCGGGCGCTTCTGGCGCGGCAACAGTTGATGAATCAGCGGGAGCATAAACGGCTGGCCCGCAGAATCCACGATGAAATCAGCCAGAAAATGACCCTGCTGGCGTTGCAAATTTCCCTGGCGTCGTCGGAAAAAAGCCCGCCCGCGAACTGGGCCGTGAAGTGCAAAGATTGGGCCAATCTTGTCATGGAGCTTGGCCAATCAATTCGCAGTGTCACCAACGAACTGCAACCCAGAATTCTTGACGAATTCGGGCTGGTCGCCGCCTTGCGCTGGTTCGCCCAGGCTTCGGCCGGCGATATCTGCTGCACCTTTATCGCGCCGCAAGAGGACATTCCCCTGGCGCCGTTCGCGGCCAACGAATTATTCGGAGTCTGCCGCGAGATTGTCACGGATATCCTGGTGCCGGATGTGTCTCGTGTCGAAATTGCATTGGAGGAGAAGGAGGGGACCGTGCGCCTGCATTTAAGGGCCGATGACAATGGGCTTGCCAGGGAACTGATCACCGAAACGGCGTTGGATGGCATTGCCGCCCATGACTGGCTGCTTTGGGTGGATGGCTCAGTTGAGTTGAGCCATTCTGCGGAGGGTTCCGTGGTCACGCTCTCGGTTCCGTCCGTCCGTCCCTTGGCTTTCAGCGCCAATTGAGCTACATCAAGTTCACGGGATCAATATCGACGCTCATCGCGACTTCCTCCGGCAATGTGACGGAGGACAGCAATCCGGCCAGCCTTTGGCTTAACCGGCTCATTTGCCGGGTGCGCAACAGGATTTGAAAGCGGTGTTTGTTTTCCGTGCGGGCCAGCGGGGCGGGGGCCGGCCCGGCCAAAATCATGTCCGGAAATTCCCCGGACCATTTCTCGATTTCATGCTTCACATACGTGGCTGAGAAATCAACCTTCTCTTCGTTGCGCCCCTTGATCAGGAGCAAAGCGATCCGGCTGACCGGCGGATAATTGAGTTGGCGGCGGAACTCAATTTCCTGTTCGTAAAAACCGGCAAAATCATGGCGGCGGGCATATTGAATCGCCGGATGAAAAGGCGTGAAGGCCTGGACGAAAACCTCCCCCTCCACCTCGCCCCGTCCGGCCCGCCCCGCCACCTGCGTCAATAATTGAAACGTCCGTTCCCCGGCGCGAAAGTCCGGCAGGTGCAGGCTTAAGTCCGCGTGAATGATCCCGACCAGGGTGACATTGGGAAAGTGCAGGCCCTTGGCGATCATTTGCGTGCCGACCAGCAGATCGATTTTTCCCGTCCTGAAATCACCCAGGATGCGGCGGTAGTCTTCCTTGCGCTTGAGGGTGTCCGAATCCATGCGCCGGATGCGGGCCTTGGGGAAAAGCTTTGTCAGTGTGGCCTCGACTTTTTCGGTGCCCAGGCCGGCGTAGCGAATGGCGGGGTTGCGGCATTTCTGATCCGGGCAGACGGCTGGCGCGGCGGATTCGTGGCCGCAAATATGGCAGCACAACTTGCCGGCCTGCCGGTGATAGGTGAGCGACAGGCTGCAATTGGGGCACTTGGCCACATAACCGCAGAGCGGACATTGCAACGACGTGGCAAAGCCGCGCCGGTTCAGAAACAGGAGAGTCTGTTCCCCGCGTTCCAGTCGGCTGAGGATGGCTTCCTTGAGCTTGGGGGCGAGAATGGGCGTTCCCTTTTCATGGCGCGCGACCTGGCGCATATCAATGATGCGCACCAAGGGCATTTTTTTATGATCGGCGCGAATCGGCAATTCGAGCAGGCCGTATTTGCCTTTCTCTACATTGTAAAAACTTTCCATGGAGGGCGTGGCCGAGCCCAGCACCACCACCGCATTCTCCAAACGGGCGCGCACCACCGCAACGTCACGGGCGTGGTAACGGGGGGCTTCCTCCTGCTTGTAAGACTGCTCGTGTTCCTCATCCACGATGATCAGGCCCAGCGGATCAACGGGCGCAAAAATGGCCGAGCGCGCGCCAATGACGATGCGGGCGCGGCCCTGGCGGATCTTGTGCCATTCATCATGGCGCTCGCCGGCGGACAAGTGGCTGTGCAACACCGCCACCAGGGTTTGCAGCGGGCCGGAACTGAAGCGGGCTTTGAACCGCTCGACCGTCTGGGGGGTCAGGGAGATTTCCGGCACCAGCACAATCGCGCCCTTGCCTTGTTGCAAGCTGTGGGCGATGGCCTGCAAATAGACCTCCGTCTTGCCGCTTCCTGTCACACCGTGCAGCAGGAAGACGTTGTGGTGGAACAATCCTCCGGCCTGGTTGGATTGGGCGTCCCTCCCAATCCCGGCCTGCGCTGCGGACGGAACATCGGATCTTGCCTCAACCTCCGGCGAGATGGTGAAAACGGATTTTGCCGGGACGCCGGTTTCGCCGCTCGTCATCGCAGCCGTAATGGCCTCGAAGGCGCGCTGTTGGTCCGGGTTAAAGGCCAGTGATTGCGTCGGCAAAATCATCTCGCGCCCATACGGATCGCGCTCGGAAATCTGTGGCGTGATGGCGATCAGTCCCTTGTCCTCCAAGCGGCGCAACGTTTGGCCCGTAGTCGAGGCCGTCTGCACCAACTCTTGCAAAGCCAATTCCCCCCGCTGGCGCACCTTGTCCAGGATCTCCTCCTGGCGTTTGCTCAGCTTTGGCCCGGGTCCATTGACGGGCAGGGCGCGCACGATTAATTGTTCGCGCCACCCTTCCTTCTCTTTGCGCACGGCTTCGGGCAGGACGGTCTTCAGCGCGATCTCCGGCGGGCAACAGTAATATTCGCCCATCCAACGGGCCAGTTGCAGGATCTTCGCGCTGACAAACGATTGCCGCCCGACAATTTTAATGAGCGGGCGGAGATTGGGGTGTGGCGAACTTTCCGCCAGGGCTGTGACGCAGCCCAGCACCTGACGGCGGGCAAACGGCACTTTGACCCGTGTGCCCAGTTCCACCAACCCCTCCATATCCTCGGGGATGAGGTAGTCAAATTCCTTCCCCAAGGCGAGTTCGAGGGTGACGCGGGCAACCATGCCTGCAGAATGCCAGTGAAAACGGGCCGCAGAAAGCAGAAATCAAACAAAAAGGCCGCGCGAGGGCGCGGCCCGGAAAATCAAACCGTTTGGAAGCTATTCCTTACTGCTTCAAGTTGGTTTGGTTGGTATCGATGACTTCGATCTTTGCGCCTTTTTTCAACTCATCCGCCGAGGGCACCTTGATGATTTGTCCGCTGACTACTGGAGTGGACGGCGGGGTGGCGCTGAACCGGTTGGGCGGCGGAACGGGCGGCTTGGGCGACCCTTGTGTGACGGATTTCAATTCCAAGTCAAAAACGAGCACTGAATTTCCCGGGATTTTCGGAGGAGAACCGCGGAGTCCGTAGCCCATGCCCGAGGGAATGGCCACCTGCCACTTGGCGCCGACTTTCATCAAAGGCAGTATTTTTTGCCAGCCTGCGATGATCCTTCCGTTAACTGCGGTCTTGAAGTTGTTGTTGCTGTCAAATTCAGTTCCATCGATCAAAGTGCCGCGATAACCCACTGTCACCGTGTCGGTTGGCTGCGGCATGGCGCCGTCACCCGCCGTGATCACCTTGTATTCCAAGCCGTTGGTGAGAGTTATTACCCCGGGAGATTTTGCAAATTGGGCCAAAAAAGCCTCGCCCTTGCCCTTGGCCTCCTCGGCCTGAACCTGTTGTTTGGCCTGCAAGGCTGCCCTGAGCTGCTTCATGACTTCCCCTTGTTCAGCCTCGGTCAGCCGCGTCGGCTTTCCAGTGACCACATCTTTGATCGCATCCAGCACGTCATTGGTGTCAAGATCAACGCCGCCGCGCTTGAAGCTGTTGGTGATATTGTTGCCGAAGTACATGCCAATGGCATAGCTGAGCCTGCCTTTTTCCGGCATTACCGCCGGGGCAGGGATGGCCGGCGTCATCGCGGCGCCGGGCGGTTTGGCGGGCGTGGTTTGCGGGTTGTTGGGTTGGGCCATGCCACAGAGTGGCAACAGCCCCATCATTAATAAAACAGTTTGTTTCAATTTCATTTGATTCGTCGTTGTTCGTTGCATCCGCGAGGCCATGGCCCGCCGGGAACCCGCCTTTTTGGGAACGGGGCTGAACTTTTACCATGCCACCGGGGACGTGTCCAGCATCTTATTGACGTATTTTTGTGGAATTTCACTCAAACTATTTTACGGAAATCGGAAGCTTCTTCAGCTTTCCGGATTATGACATGACGCCCATCGCGCAGAACTCGAAAAGTGGCGGCTTGCCTTCATCTTCATTTGTGCCAACACTCGGGCGTGATGAACGGGCCTTTGCCATAGACTCATGACACTCGGAGCCTCATCGACGCGAATCCGCGACAGATTGCTGAAACGCGCGCGCGCCGCAATGAAATGCGCTTATGCCCCCTATTCAAAGTTCCAGGTCGGGGCGGCGGTTCTGATCCGGGACGGGCGCATTTTCACCGGTTGCAACGTCGAAAATGCGTCCTACGGCCTGACAATTTGCGCGGAGCGCAATGCCATCTTCGCCGCCGTCGCGGCCAGCGCCGGGAAACCGGCCATCGTCGCGGTGGCGGTGGTAAATCGTCGCGGCGTGCCCTGCTCGCCCTGCGGCGCTTGCCGGCAGGTCATCGCAGAATTTGGTCCCGATGCCATGGTCTGGTATTTGGGCCCCGGTGGTGTCGTCAACCGTAGCCTGCGCGAGTTGCTGGTGGACGGATTTGTGTTGTGATGGCGTCGTCTTTCCTCATGCGGCCTGTTGATTTGATACGCAAAAAACGCGATGGCGGGGAGCATTCCCGCGAGGAAATTCTTTCACTGGTCGAGTCCTTCACCCGCGGTAATGTGCCCGATTATCAAATGTCCGCCTGGATGATGGCGGTGGTGCTGCGCGGCATGACGGAGGCGGAGACGGCGGCCTTGACCGAAGCAATGTTGCGTTCGGGCAGCGTCATGGATTTGAGCGCGGTGCCCGGGGCCAAAGTGGACAAGCATTCGACGGGCGGGGTGGGGGACAAGACCTCGCTCATTCTTGCGCCGGTGGCCGCGGCGGGCGGATTGCGCGTGCCGATGATCAGCGGTCGCGGCTTGGGCCACACGGGAGGCACCCTGGACAAGCTGGAATCCATCCCGGGATTCAACGTCAATCTTTCTCCCGCCGACTTCGTCAGAGTGCTTGGCGCCTGCGGCTGCGTCATGACCGGGCAGACGGCGGAGATTGTCCCGGCGGACAAAAAAATGTATGCGTTGCGCGACGTGACGGGCACGGTTGAAAGCCCCCCGCTGATTTGCGCCAGCATCATGAGCAAAAAATTGGCCGAAGGGATCGATGCGCTGGTCCTGGATGTCAAGACGGGTTCGGGGGCGTTTATGAAGCGGCCGGAAGAAGCCGAACACCTGGCCAAAATGATGGTCGCCACCGGCGAACGCATGGGCAAACGCGTGGCCGCCCTCATCACGGACATGGACCAACCGTTGGGCTGCGCCGTGGGCAACAGCCTGGAAGTGCGCGAGTGCCTCGAGGTGCTGCGCGGCGACCGCCGGCCCGGGAGCGATGACCTGCTCTCCCTTTCCTTGGAGCTGGCCGCCTGGATGTTTTATCTCGGCGGACGCGCGGAGACTGTGCCTGCGGGAAGGTCGTTGGGCGAAAAAATCATCGACAGCGGCGGAGCTTTGCAAAAGTTCCTCGAAATGTGCCGGCTGCAAGGCGCGGCCCCTTCCTTTGACGGCCGGCTGGACAGGTTGCCGCTGGCGGAACACACCGCCGGTTTCAAAGCGACTGCGGAGGGCTTCATCGAATCCATCCATTGCGAACAGGTCGGGCTGGCCAGCCTGGTCCTGGGCGGCGGACGAAACAAACAGGACGACGTCATTGACCACGCGGTGGGCTTGGAACTCCACAAGAAGAAGGGCGACGCCGTCAAAAACGGCGAGCTAATCGCCACCGTGCATTACAACAACACTGCGACGCTCTCCGGCGCCCTGCTGCTGTTGAAGGAGGCGTATCGCATCGGCCCAAAGCCTCCGGACCGCCCCCGGCAACTGGTCGGAAGGGTCATCCACGGTTTGAAATCGTAAAACGCGAAATAAAGCGAAATATAATGCAAAGATTCACGAGCATCCTGGGCATCCTGGCCATCCTCGCCGGGTGCTATGCCTTCTCCACCGATCGCAAGGCTGTCAAGTGGAAAATTGTGGCGTGGGGCGTGGGGTTGCAACTGCTCTTCGGTTACCTGGTGCTGAAGTTCGAGTGGGGTCAGAAAATCATGGCGGTGGCGGGGGACAAGGTCAAGGGGCTGCTCGACTACGCCGCCGTCGGGGCGTCCTTTGTCTTCGGGCCGCTGGCGGATCCCAACGGAAAGGTCGGGCTTGTTTTCGCGTTTGTGGTTCTGCCCACCATCATTTTCATGGCCGCTTTCTTTGCCATGCTCTATCACTTTGGCGTCATGCAGGTTATCATCAAAGGCGCGGCCTGGGTGATGACGCGCCTGATGGGGGTGAGCGGGGCGGAGTCGCTCGACGTGGCGGCCAGTGTGTTTATGGGGCAAACGGAAGCGCCGCTGACCATCCGCCCGTTTCTCTCCCGGCTGACGCGCTCGGAAATGATGACGGTGATGACCGCCGGGATGGCGCACGTCAGCGGCGGGATCATGGCCGCTTACATCAACATTGGCCACGTGGAAGTGAAACATCTCCTGGGCGCGGTGATCATGACCGCGCCGGGCACTTTGCTCATCGCCAAAACGCTGGTGCCGGAAACGGAAACACCCGTCAGTGGCCGCAAGGTTGATATTGTGGCGGGGGAGGAGGACAAGCACAGCAACTGGCTCGGGGCGATTGCGCGCGGCACTGGCGACGGCTTGAGCCTGGCCTTGAATGTGGCGGCGATGCTCATCGCCTTTCTGGCCCTCATCGCGCTGGTCAACGGCATCATGGGATGGGTGCATGGGTCGATTGTCTGGTTCCCGGCCAGTCTGCAAAGCGTTCTGGGCTGGCTCTTCGCGCCGGTGGCATGGCTGATCGGCATTCCGTGGAAGGACGCAACGCATATCGGGTCGCTGCTGGGCATCCGCATGGTGGGCAACGAACTAATTGCCTACGGGCAACTGGGAGACTTGAGAGCGCAGATTGATCCGCGGTCCTTCACCATAGCCACCTATGCCTTGTGCGGATTCGCCAACCTGAGTTCCATCGGCATTCAGATAGGCGGCATTGGCGCGCTGGCGCCCTCGCGCAGGGATGATCTGGCCCGGCTCGGATTCCGCGCCATGCTGGCCGGGACCATGGCCAACCTGCTCTCGGCCGCCATTGTTGCGATGATGTTATAGGGCTGTGTTAGCTGACGGCGCTACATCCTATAGATGATTGACAGTGAACTACTTAACCCGGAACATGAGAAACAACGGAGCGGCAACATGTGGCTCCTTGTTGAAAATGCGAGATTGCAACAATGGAGGAAAATTCATGAGGAGAAGAACGCCTAAAAGTGCGATAGTATGGTTTGACCCCTTTGACCCCTTTGATGGACGTGGGTGAGATGGTCGAAACAGCTGACGGCTAATTCGTCACCCAATTATTATCCCATGTTATTGGAAGATTCTGGAGGTGGGGAGGGGGCTGATAAGGACTCCCCCTATTTTGCCATGCGTCAAACAATAAACATGGATTGACGGAATTCTCAAATTGTGAGGAAATGGGAGACCGAATTAAAGCCTTTATGGAGTTCAAGCCAAATTGATGGGCGTGGACGGTTCTTCGCCTAGTCTGCCAGGGGTTTAAGAGCAATGCCGTATAGGAATTCAGGCATAGATGACGCCTACCGAGTATTGGACAGTTCCTTTGCGGCAAGTGTTTTTGCGTAGCCGTGGCCAACTGCTGACCGGTTGGCGCAACGCTCGCGGGCAGG
>Ga0224554_1000321_pt1 | contig 42014 bp, 33 predicted proteins | sample 714S22024metaG_FD_180666 | JGI IMG/M metagenome (GOLD analysis project Ga0224554, IMG submission 180666) | Peat soil microbial communities from Stordalen Mire, Sweden - 717 S2 20-24 | ecosystem: Environmental > Terrestrial > Soil > Wetlands > Peat | place: Sweden: Norrbotten County, Stordalen... | reverse complement strand
GAATCCCGAAAGCATCGCAAACAAGCAACACGCAATTCAAATCGTGGACACCCTAAAATCGCCGCAATTATCTGGAAATGAATAGCTTACAAGATAACCGCATCAATTAAACCGGACACCAGTGACTTCTGAAGTCGAACTTGTTTTGCTCCGACCGAGGGACGGCACCATCGAGATGCGCCTGCGGGCCTGTCGCGCGTCAGCGGTCTGTCCGGCGTGCCAGAGCATATCGCGGCGCGTGCATAGCCGGTATGTTCGGGAGCTGGGCGATCTCCCCTGGGAGGGCATCCCGGTCCGTATTTCTTTGCAGGCTCGGAAGTTCTTCTGCGGCGAGTGTGATTGCCGACGGCGCATCTTCACGGAGCGGCTGCCCAACACGGTCCTGCGGTATGCACGGAGGACACGGCGCTCGACCGAAGCGCTGGATTGGATCACGCTGGCTTTGGGCGGCGCGGCGGGATCGCGGCTGGCGCACCGTATGGGGCTGTTGGCCCATGGCTCCACGCTGCTGCGGCAACTGCGGCGGAGATCCAGATCCGCCGCGACATCGCGGGCTCCGCGCGTTCTTGGCATCGACGATTGGGCCTGGCGCAAGGGACATCGCTACGGCACCATTCTGTGCGACCTTGAGTCACGCCGGGTGGTCGATCTTTTGCCCGACCGGGAGAGCGAGACAGTAGCCGCGTGGTTGCGCACGCACACGGGCTTGGCGCTATCACTTCGCACGCGACGCCCAGTTCGGCCAACTGCCAATAAAGAACGTAGCCCGTAGGGCCGGCCTCGTAGCAGGCCTTCAGGTGCTCCGCCGGTCCCAGCTTCTTCACCAGCTTGCATACCGACTCCATCCGGTTGGGAATCGTACCAAGACTTCGTACCTCGCCATCCGGCTCGGCAATGGCGACGGCAATCGTTTCAGCATGGACATCCAAACCCAAAAATCGTACCTTGTTTTTCATGACCGGGTCCTCTCCGCTTGTGGCTCTGAACTGTGCTTCCTTCCAGAATCACAGCCTAACCCACGGTCAGCGCATTGGACCGGTCACTCCATTGTGACTAAACCTACATTCATACTTTGTGTTTCTCGGTGAGCGAAGGGGAAGGTCCGAAGACGGAAGCCTAAGTCCCGTGCGAGAGCGGCAATGACGGTACTGTCGATGCCGCCGCTCAGCAGAAGGGCCGTCCCTCACGACATTTGGCATGCACAGAATCTACTATGTTGTTCCGCACGGCTGCGGCGCTCCCATCGAACGAGAGGTCAGCAGCACCGTCCCATGTCGACTGCGGCGGGCTCGTTCAACGCGCGGCCTGGCTTGCAACTGAAGGCGGAGCGATCCTAAGGTCAGGCGGCTCCGGAGACGTGAGAAGTTCGATGATCGCCACTAGGATCGACTATTTATCTGAATCGTTTAGGACAAACTTTTGCGTTCACATGCCAGTTGGTTTCGAGAGGGCTGATGAGGCCGAAACGGGCGGGGCATTTGTGTCGTTGTTTGTGTCGTAACTGTGTCGTCCCTATCCAGATTCCGGCAACTCGCTCCGTGTCGCTCAGCACCGCTCAGATGAGCGAAAACCCCTGTAAAGACAGGGGCCTAAGCTTATTCTGTGTCGTTTGGTGTTTCTCCGTCTGAGGTCATTCCCCGAATTCGGCCAGAGGGGGTCTGGGAATACAGACACGATCTCTCAGGAGGTGACCAATGCGTTCCTGGCCGAGTTCTCAGGCAAAGAGGAGGGTATCTGGATGATCGGCGCCACAAACCGCCGTGACGTCGTAGATGACGCCATCCTGTCGCGCTTCGGGATGGAACTCCAATTGACCCCGCCCGACGAAAAAAACCGACTGGCGATCCTCAACCAGGAGCTGGCGGAGGCTGGATACAAGGGTACGATCCCCGCCAATGCTTCGAACTTGATGCAGGGCATGTCTGGCCGCGATATTTCGATGCTGGCACAACGGTTGGCCGGCAAAGAAGAGGGATCGGGAAATTTCGTTTCAGTTGTTCGGCAGATTAGGGGCGCGTCCAACCCAGTTGTCGATGCTCGCGCCACGTGGGCCAGCCTCATGGTGAGCGCCGACACGCGATCGCGACTCGAGACCACCTGCGCCATATTGAAAGACGCAGAAGGCTGGGGCGCCCGGGGCGTGCACATCCCGACAGGCATTCTTCTGGAGGGCCCGGCTGGTTCAGGCAAGACCCAGATTGCGCGCACCATGGCAAATGAGGGATCACTGGGGTTCATCAAGGCAACCGTTGCCGACCTCAAAGGGTTGTACGTCGGCCATGCGGCCGGCAACGTGCGCGACATCTTCGCGAAGGCGAGGGCCGTATCTCCGGCTATCCTCTTTATCGACGAGCTGGATCTCGTGGCGCCTGCGCGAAAGGGCAGCGGTAATGACGTCCTGGTCCAGGAGATTATTAGCCAAATGCTTCAGGAGATGGATGGGATCGTCGATCAGCACCGGCAGGTGTTTGTTCTCGCAGCAACCAACTTACCGGAAAACATTGACGCCTCCATACTGAGCCGCTTTACGGAGCGACTGACAGTTCCCCTCCCTGACCTGGAGTCTCGCGTGCGAATGCTCAAGGTTTTGTTCGTCCAAGCGAGGATCGACTCCCTGTTCTCCGGCGACTATCCGCTGCTGGGTGAGCTGTCGTCAGGTATCTCACTCCGCGATATTCGCAATTGGCTGGCTCTCGCACAGCGTCAGGCCGTATCGAGGGCCGTATGAAACGGCGGAAGTGCCGCGTACAGTATGGTTCGCGAGGACCTACTGTACGCTGCTCCACTTGTTTTGGTAATTGCGTAGTCGCGCAATATGCCAAATTGAGGGTCTTTCTTTGCCGTGAGGTGTTGGTTCAAGTAAAACGCTGTTCTCGCGGCGGAGCTCAATCATGTATTTCTTGGTGCGCATTGCCCCCGGCCGTGCTCGCTAGAGTGATGGCTACAGGTGGGAGGAGGGAAACTGGCAAATGTACACGTTTGTGGACTATACTCTAGTACAGTGTAGTCTGCTGGACTGTACGTTACTAGAGAGTAGCCTTGTGTTGTCGAGTTGACTAAGCTATTGTCATGTAAAGTAAACCTATGCTATTGTCTTGTATAGCAGAGTAACCGTGGAGCGGACTATGCTTTTGTCCGCACCACTTGGAGTACAGTCCATGTTTAGTTTTGTGGACTATAGATACAGGCCACTTAGAGTGGACTAGTATACATGGATGTTATATTGTCGAACCAATTGCGCTGAACCCTAAAAGATAAGGAGCTAAAAGTGCCGGTCATCGTTGCAGCAAACACAAAAGGGGGAAGCGGGAAGTCGACGAGTTCTCTCATACTTGGGACCGCGCTCGCACGAAAGGGAGCGACCGTGAGGATCATCGACGCCGATCCGCAAGGCACCATCAACAGTTGGAGCAAGGGCGACAGTAAGTATCGAGACATTGTCGTCACCCCGACCGCAGGTGAGGACCTTACCGATCTGATCGACAGGCTCGCTGCAGAACACCAGTTCGTGATCATCGACGTCCAGGGGTCGGCCAACCAAGAACTCGCAGCTGCGATGTCCCGCGCGGATCTTGTCATCATCCCGATGCACGGCAAGACGGCTGATGCTGAAGTTGCTACCAATGCGATTGCGCTCCTGCGAAAACAAGAGAAGCTCTTCCAGAGGCGGATAGATCACGGAATCTTGTTCATGGCCACCGCTGTCTGGGTAAAGACCCGCGAAGAGAAGGAGATCCGAAAGGACATAGAGGCTCGCAATATCCCATGTTTTCAGACCGATCTGAACGAGCGCACCGCGTTCTCGCACATCATTCGCTTCAAACTGGCAGTAGACGAACTCACCGAGAAAGAGACAAATGGGTTGGAAGCCGCTCTCGAAAACGCGGATTCCTTCGCTAACGAGGTGATCCACATACTTCGCAAACGTAAAGAGGAGGCCGCTTGATGAGTAGCACACCGACGAAGGTCAGCCCGTTCGCTAATATCGGAGGCACGCTCGAGGATTTTACGCCACGACCCGCTGCGACGGCACCACCAGAAGCTCCTGGTGCTCCTGGTGCTCCTGAAGCTCCTCGCTCCACTGTAAGGCCTGGGGAGAGGGAGAAGCTGGCCAAGCTAGCAACAGACTCCGGTTTCAAGATCAACAACTTCAGAGAGGAGCCGCTACCGGCAAGGATCGCAACCGACACAAAGGAAACGTTTCTGAAGACCGTACGTATCCATGTATCTGATTGGAATAGATTTCAGTCATGGTGCCATGAGAACAAGTACTCGCACAAGAGGGGTTTCGAGGTTCTCACGCAGCCGCTGCCGAGGCCGAGGCCGAAGATCTAAAAGAAACCGTCGAAGTGATGCTGTAGCAAAAGGGGCTATCCCGAGGGGCTCATCGAGATAATGAAACGAGCTGGTATTCCCACAAAGTAAAGACCAGCAGCCTGTGGCCCACGGCATCAGATGGAGGTTTAGTACCCCGCGCGAAGGCCCGCAGGGCTTGCCGGGGTACTGGGGCGTCCAAAATCAACATCGACGGCGTGTAGGCCCGCCCGCAGCTCAATCAGCCCACCCCTGGAGAAAGTATTGACCTCTAAAACAGGCTGAATTGCGTCTGCCCCAACACCCATTCTTCGAGGGAAGGGAAGCCAATCTCATCCCGTATTTCCTTCTTTATCAATTGGAGAGCTATCTGCTGCCTTTGTTCTAATGTCACGCGCTTAAAAATCTCGTCGCTCTTGCCATGTTCCAAAATGATTTCTTGAACCTTGGCCCGTAGCTCGGATGGGGTAAATCGCTTTGCAAATTCCTCCTCCAGTCTTGCGTCTTTCGATTCTGCGTAGGCGATGCGGAGCTCCGCATCGCGTTGGCGCAACTCGTCCGCCGCCTTTGCCTTGTTTTGAACTTCCTTTCGGAGCCTAGTCGTGACAAAGCTCACCGGGATCGGCAAGTTGTTTTCAAGCGAAAAGATAATCAGCCCTGCGGGGTTCTGTACCCGGCTAGCCTTGCCTTTGATCTGGCTGCTTTGATAGTCGACAATATCCAGAACCCTCTCAGGCCCGTAGGTCTGCACCAATGTTTTGGCACGATCAGGCAGAACACCCTGATCGTTTAGAGCCTTCATCGCAGCCACCTCAGATTCATTCAAGGCGCGTTCGTCGTCTATGTTTGCGGCCAAGGGTCGCCTGTTGCCACTGTTTTTGTTGATGAAATTCATCAACCCCGACCCGGCCTCGAGCCTGATTTTGTATCCCTTTTTCATCACCCTTGAGTGGATGTCCCATTTCGACAGGTACTTGATAGAAACCAATTCGTCGAGCGCCAGGCCCAACGTCTGCTTGATTTTGGAAACATGCAGATAGGCTTTGACGCCCAATTCGCAACACAGGTCCTCGTAGTCCTTCTCTATCGGTTTACCTCCGCTGGCCTGAAAGACTACATGCAGGAAGCCAAAGACCCCTTTAGATATGGGTCGTTTTAGGAGTTTATAAGCGTTGAAATCCTCCGCCATAACAAAGCGTTGATTGAGGTTGTCGATGAACCATGGAGCTAGTTCAACCTCGTAGCCTTCTTCGCGGTTCTCGTCCTTCATATCGCTCAAACCCGAGCGCCGAAAATTATTGAACACATGAAAAGTATCGTCAGAATATTTTTTCTTCGAGGCTAAATAGACTATCTGAGTGGACATGATGCTGGTATCGACCATTCGCTGGCCCCAGCGGAATATCTCGGCATAGATGTCTCCGGTACGAGCGACGCCCAACTCTTGAATCATTCGATAACCACTGAAGTGAACAGGATTAGAGATGGTTCCGCCGAGAGTTCGATCTTCGTTTATGATTTTGAGAAACGCCATGAACTTGTCGCGATCGGCCGTTGTAGGGAGTCCGTATTCGGATCCGCGAAACTCGGCTACGACAGTGACAACGTGGCCGTCGCGCATTACATCTTTCTTGATCCTTCGCGTCTGCTGGAATTCGTTGGTAGCGGAGAAAAAGTGCAGGAGATTTTTCTCGTATCGAATGAGATCAACAACAACAGACGTGGGTAAGAGTGAAGGAGAAGCCGGGAGCTTGTTTCGTCGAGCCATAGAATCTCCTGTTTGTTTGAATGCTCATTAAGAGATTACAACAACTACAAAGACCAGTTAAAACCATAGACTTCCCGTAAGACACATAAAACAAGGTGGATAGAGGCACTTTTTTTACACGCACCCTCTCGCATCGTTACACGGAACATCTCTATTTCTTACACGGAACCTCGCTAGGCGCCTTACACGGAACCTCTCGCATTTTTACACGGAACCTCTCGGATTTTACACGCCCCCTCTCGGATTTTTACACGCAGACTCTCTACTGTTCTGCCATTCCCTGGGTTCGCACCTCCAGACTGCCAATTTTGGGATTCTCGACGAGCGAACGGTTGGACTTTTCACGGACTGAGGATGAGTTCTGCGGCCTCGGGGCTCAGGACGAGAGGGAGCGTTCACCTCGGGGGCCCAAGCGAACGTAAATCGCGGATAATACCACCTAGTAGAGAGGTTCCGTGTAAATGGGCTGCCAAGTCCCTGATAAGACACAGGAAGGGGGCAGGGCAATGCGCTCACTATGGCAGATCTGACGCCGATTAGAGAGGTTGCGTGTAAAACGGAGCGACAAATGGCACGGAATCAGCACGTTGATCGCAATCGTTAGCTGGAAGTATTACGGTTATGGACCGACCGCCGCCGCTAATGAGCTGATTAGAGAGGCTACGTGTAAAAAACGGCACTAACTATCTTATTTTAGGATACATAGGCTAGTGCGCTCACCGGCCGATTAGAGAGGTTCCGTGTAAAAAAGACGAAACGACAGGGCAAAAGAAAGGCGGAGCGAGGCACGCACTAGAGAGGTTCCGTGTAAAAGACACAAGGAGGCAGCAAACTCTCAAACTCGGAATAGGAATCAGAGCACATCAGAACCAGACCTTGATGATAGAGAGGTTGCGTGTAAAAAAACGGTGCAACCATAGCCTTATCATCACTTTATTCCAGTTTTACGGAATCAGCCTGGTCACAATTTACGGTTCTGCAAATAGAGAGGTTCTGTGTAAAAGCCTGACGTGTTTCTCGGGTATCACGGCTTGGGTACACGCGGCCTCCCCGGCAACCATCACCGGGTTTCAATTTTGATAGAGAGGTTGCGTGTAAAGGGGAAGCGGAGGGCTATTTAGTCAATCGGTATGCTCCTCTACCGACCGAACGAGACATACTCCCCGCGTTCCGCACCGGTCCGTGTAGTTAACGTCGATATCGGTAGCCTCACAAATTAATTTGAATCAATGCTTTAGCGTGTTGCTGCGCCGCTCACCACGATACGTTATGGGTGTACATCCGCAACTCCCCTTTCCCGGGGAGTGCGTAACCCGCCAAACCTAACAGCCCGTGGTTATTGCGTATTCCAGATGAGGCGATCTTGCGGTTTTCCGAAGCGATTGGTGCCGGCAAGGGTGTCACGATCCGCAGTTGATTGGAAATCTCCACACTAACAAAAACGATAAAGCCATATTTATAAAGCAGTTAGACTAGAAAACTTCCAACCAACTACGGGCGAGGTCTTCCAACCGACTGCGGAGTTGGTGCTTCCAACCAACTGCGGGAGTGATGAAGTCCAGAAAAAGACATGTAGCGAAAAAGTGAATATCCGCAGTTGTCTGGAAATAGGGCTACCCATAACGCCGCTAAAACCGCTTTGTTTCAGCGAGTTACGGCATAGATTTCCAGCCGACTGCGGCGATGAATTTCCAGCTGACTGCGGGCAACTCACTTCCACGCACCTGCGGAGTTAACAAGGCCAGGAGCCGAAAACTTATCGACTGGGCTTTGCTAGCGATGTGGGTGGAGTGATTTGTCTGCGATGGACTAAGGATTTTTGGGTTTGAGGTGTAACCGAACAGCAAACTGAATGTAAGCTATTCACTTTGGTGTTGATGACGCTCGTAGCAGCGTTCATGCCGCAATAACGGGCTCCGCCTTCAAGTGGGGCCAATTCAGACCATCGAAAGGGGACAATTTAGAGTAGCGAAATCATCAGAGTTCTCCGGCGGATCGCTCATGACCTGGAGGAACCGGCACGTGCCCGGCGGGTGGCGGATATGTCTTCAAGCGGAAACGATGCTGACCCCCGTATGCGCCTGCGTCGTCGCCTGGCAGAACCTCCGATTGAACTCTCCCGACGGGGCACAAGCATTCTGCAAGGCCGCAAAGCCTGGGAGAATTATGAACACCGACTCCAGAAAGCTGGACTCCCAGCCCCGCTGAACCCCTATCGGCACCTCCATCGTTCAGCGGAGTGAACAGCCTAACTCTGTTTGCTGTCCGGTTGCTCCCCAGACCCCTATAGAGCGGGCCTTCGGCCCTTGGTTTGTGCTGCGAATTCATGCTAGAAGCATCTGACAAGCTGGGCATTTCTTATTGCAGCAAGTTCCGTGCGGCAGTGCGGGCACCTATAGACTTCATGCTGCTCCCCTCCAACCGGCATTTAATCCGGCACTGCATATTGATTTATTTCGCATAACTGCATTTGTTTGTTTATACTTGAATTTGGTAAATAACCGGCAATGGATACTCCCGTCACCAACCCGAGCTGGATGGAACCGCTGCTGCCGCCCGAAGAAGGGCAGAAGCGGCTTGAGGATGCTGCATTTGATTTGGTCTCCCGCTCGAGTTCTCTGGCAGGGCAGACCAACCCCATCGTCACAGCGTCCATCGGCACACTCGTTCGCTCGATGAACTGCTACTACTCCAACCTCATCGAAGGCCACGACACGCATCCGCGCGACATCGACAAGGCGCTACGCAAAGACTATTCCGCCGAACCGGCCCGACGCGCCTTGCAGCTTGAGGCGGTCGCACATATCGAGGTCCAGCAAGCGATTGACGAGGGGCGCGACGATCCTGCGTTTCCGGCATCGCTACCTTATGTCCTGTGGCTGCATCGAGAGTTCTACCGTCGCCTTCCCGACGAATTGCTCTGGGTGGAAGATCTGGAGTCGAAGAAGCGCGTTCGGGTGCAGCCCGGCGAACTTCGGGATGGGGAGGTAGTCGTTGGCCAGCATCTGCCCCCGGAGGCAGCCGCTTTGCCACGCTTTCTAGAGCGATTCGAGCTGGCGTATGCTCCTGCTAATCTCTCCAAGATGCGGCAGGTGATTGCCGTGGCGGCCGCCCATCATCGCTTTGTATGGATTCATCCTTTCTATGACGGCAATGGCCGTGTGGTGCGACTGATGTCCCATGCCATGCTGAAACGGCTAGGGGTGGGCAGTAGCCTTTGGTCAGTGGCGCGTGGATTGGCCCGCAATGTAGGCAACTATAAAGCACTGCTGATGGCCGCGGACAAGCCTCGCCAGAATGATCTGGACGGGCGCGGAAACCTCTCCCAGACCGCATTGATCGAGTTCTGCGAGTTTTTTTTGAGCACCTGCGTGGATCAGGTCGAATACATGCGCTCGATCCTAGAACCAGCGGAATTATTGCGCAGGATGGAGATATACACGGAAGAGGAGGTTCGCGCCGGACGTCTGCCCAAGGGCAGCTTTCCATTGTTGCGTGAAGCACTTCTGGCCGGGGAATTCGAGCGCGGTCAGGCACCGATTATCACCAGCTACAAGGAACGTATGGCCCGCATGGTCCTTGCACAGCTTTTAGAATCCGGCTTGCTCGTCTCGGCAGGCCACAGAGCATCGGTTCGTCTGGGCTTCCCCATCGGCGTTGTGGAACGCTGGTTCCCGGCGCTCTATCCGGCGAACTTCCGTTGAGATGCGAGGCTAAGTTCCCTCTGAATTCTGGCAGTGTCGGAGGTGGTCAGCTTATAGGACACGCTGACTATTTGATTTTTGGAGGACCAGCAAACAGAAAGTCCATCCAACTGATGGCCTGGATCCCTAATCTCCGCGCAGTCTCTTCGTCTCCTGGTGCGGTAATCACGAGCGGAGTAAACGCCGGATAGCGGCGGCAGAATTCCAGCAGCCCGCGCAGGTCCTGGCCGCCGAACCTGCTGGTCTTCACCTCAACTGCCCAGTTTCCCCAACTGCCTTCAAATAATCCGTCTACTTCGAGCGGTTCTTCGCGCCAGTACATCACCTGCTGGCCCTGATTGAAGGCAAAGGCCAGACACGCATTCTCAACCCATTGACCGAAACGCGCTGGTTCGTGCTCCCGATCCGGCGCGCCGTCTGGATGCATCGCCGAAAGAAGACCGTTGTTCAACGTCACGAGCTTGGGTGGCGCCGAGCGCCGTCTGTGAACTTGGGCCGCATACTTTTCGAGTGATGCAATCAGGTAGGCATCCTGTAGAAGGGCCAGATAGTGAGCCAGCGTCTCCAGAGCGCCGCTGTCCTGAAGCTGCCCCTGCATCTTCTGGAGAGAAATAATCTGCGCAGGCGAACCGGCGGCCACGGCAAAGACTTGCCTCAGCAGAGCAGGCTTCCGCACGGTGCCGAGCGCCAGCATATCGCGCCCGATTGCCGGTTCGATAATTGCGTCGCGCAGATAGGCGCGCCAGCGTGCCGGAGTTTTCTCCAACTCCACCGCGCCGGGGTAGGAACCGAAGCGAACAAGGCCCAACACCGCATCCTGAGTGGACCGATGAAAGGCTGACGCAAGAGACGCGGCCGACCAATGGCTCAGGGTCAAACGCTCAAAGCGGCCGGCCAGACTCTCGCGCGAGCCGGAGGCCACGCGCAGAGTCGAGGAGCCGGTCGCAATCACATGAATGGGAATATGTCTGCGACGGATACGATCCCAATTGCCTTTGAGTTTGGCGGCCCAGTCGGGGACCTGATGCACTTCGTCGAGCAACAGGAGCGTCGTGCCACGTTTGGCTCGGGCCTCGGTCTCCGCCCAGCATCGTTCCCAGAAACCGGGCAACGCGGCGTTCGGATCGTCGCCTGCGGCATAGACGGCCTGATCGCCGAACTGCTCTGCGAGTTCGAGCAGCAACGTGGTCTTGCCGACCTGTCGCGGCCCGGTCAGGATCTGGACGCGTCCTGGAGCGGCTTCACGGAGCCTCCCGGCAAGCTCTTGGCGGCAATGGGCATAGTCGTTTTCTATTTCAGCCATAGTCTGATAATTATTAGACTATGATTTGTTTATGTCAACTGCCGGCTATTTGCGCAGGTACTTGGCCTCTGGAGAGTAATGGAACAGTGACCCGGCTTAAGGAGTTGCCAGCGCCCGGTAAAGGGTCTTCCGCCCGACTTTGAAAAGGGTGGCCACCTTCTGCTGGTCCTCGCCTTGGTCGAGCAGCTTCCGGGCATGGGTACCCGCCAGCACTAAGCTTGGAGAGCGAAGGTATCCTCTACCTGAATGGACTCGGGAATCAGGCTGACGGCCTTGATTCGGATCGGCGTGGCTTCATGGGCCTGGTTCAGTAATACAAAGCCCCTGCGCGTCAGTTCCAGTAGCGCCAACAGCAGTACCGCGCGCGCACCGTTGCCCGGCTGATCTGCGAACCATGGGGATGTATTGACGGCCGTGTTGATGGGGACCTCCGCCAGTTTCGCTCTGATCCAGTTGAACTGCTGCTCAAGGGTTGGGCCCTGCGTATCCTGATGCGCGAATGATGAAGCCGCACGCGCTACAGCGACCGCTTCACGGGTTTTAGCGAGGACGTCTTCAATCGTTGGGGCGTCGTCGACAGAGGGTGGAAGAACTAAATCCTTGCGTCCGGCCGGGAGGGAACTGGTGCGGCCAGGATGCGCGTTGCGGTCGTAGCCACCTCGCAGAAGATCTGTTGCTGCTGTGAGGGTGGCGTGGTCGAGGACCGCACGGCGCAGCTCCTCTTGCGGCAGGGCCTCATCGTCCTGCGCTGGAAGCAAGCTCCGCGACTTCAAGAGCACAAGCCATGAAGCCGTCTCTACGAACTCGCCTCCCAGTTCCGGGTCGATATCGTCGGCATCTTTGATATAGGCGAGAAACTGGCGCGTGATTTCGAGGACTGGGAGATCGTCGATCGACCACTCATTGCGCCGGATGAGGGAAATAAGCACGTCGAATGGACCGTCATAATGCGGAAGCGCGATGGTGAGTTGGCTTGAATTCTCCTCAGCCATTTAGGTCTCCTGGTGGATCACAGGCTGCAGCCCGGTCTCCGGTGGCATCGCCGTCTCTGCCGGCTGTACATACGCAACTCCGAGAGAGGGGTGATCCAGACATCGTTCGAAGCTGGCGAAGTCTTTTACTGCGGCCTCGACAAAACTTTGGATTCGCTCGAGCAGTTCACTTGCGGTCGAAAATTGGAGGCGCAACTCGCCAGGGGCCGAGACAGTGAAGCCCGGTGGCAGGGAGGTGTTCGTTACCCGAGGTAGTGGTGGCTTGATGCGTCTGGGGCGAGGTTTGCGCTGTACGCTCTCCAGAGCCTCGATCATCGTTGTCTTGCGCTTGGTCTCGGCACCGGCTACCCCGCGGTGCTCTCCCATCTTCTCCAACCCGGCAAGCAATTTGGTCCGGTCGACCACCTTGGAAGCGCCAAGCTGGTAGCCGTGGTGGATCCGGATCAAATTGTTGGCCTGGCGGCGGCCGACGCCGAAGAGTTGTTCAATCGCTGACCGATCAATGACGGGCGCGGTCATGTCGGTAAGGCTTTGTCGAATATCGGGGAGTTTGGAGTGCCACCTGGGTTTGACGGGCATGGTACAACTATACACATGATATTGGTTATTGCGTAGTTACGCAAAACAGTGGTAGTCTATAAGGGATGATAAGAAGGCATTATCATCCCTTATAAGGGAAAACGCAATTTCAGCGCATCAGCCGCACCCGCACTGAGAAAAGAGGCCCCGTGAGCCTGGACCCCGAGATTTTGCCGCCCACACCATACGATGCCGGCTCCGAAGAGGGAAGTCGTCCTTCGGTCGGGGCCGCGCTTGCGATTGTGCCGCACGACGCCGAGTTCCTGACGGCCCTCGATCCGGGTGATCCGATGTATGAAACCGATCGGATGGTAGAGGAATACATCAGAGCGTCCAAAGCGCCTGCAACCCAGCGCGCCTACCTGTCGGACTGGAAGCACTTCGTGGGATGGTGCGAGAAAAGCGGATTTGCAGCCCTGCCGGCCGTGCCCAGCACTGTCGCGCGCTACATCACGTACCTGTCGAAGCCTGGGGACGGCGCGAAGGCGCGCAAACCTGCCACCATCATCCGCCGACTGACATCGATCAACAGGATGCACAAGATTGAGAAGCTCGACTCACCGGCGAGCTTGAACAACAACCCTGGGGTAGCAGACACGCTCCATGGGATCCAACGGCGGCTTGGTGTGAAGCAGCAGAGGAAAGAGCCGCTCACGCGAGAGCGCATCGTCGAGGTCCTGGGTATTCTGGATGGCCCCATAGCGGCGGCGCGCGACAAGGCGCTGCTCCTGATTGGCTTCGCCGGCGCCCTGCGGCGGTCAGAGCTGGCCGCCATGCGGTTCGAGGACGTGACGTGGCACAGGAAGGGCATCACCATCAACCTACCGCGCTCGAAGACAGACCAAGAAGCCAAGGGGCGCACCATTGAGATTCTGTGGGGCGTCCACAAACAGACTTGCCCGGTGACGGCGCTAGAGAGTTGGCTCAAGGTCTCCCAGGTGAAGGACGGCTTTGTATTTCGCAGCGTCGGGCGTCATGGGAGCGTCGGTAAGGGGTTACACCCTAATTCGATCGGCAAGCTGGTAAAGAGACTCGTCAAGAGGACAGCGATCGAGTCTCCCGAGTTGTATGGCGGGCACTCCCTGCGTGCAGGCTTTGTCACTGAGGCCTCGGCTAACGGAGCAACGGATCTGCAGATTATGAAGCAGACAGGTCACACCTCGGTGGAGATGGTTCATCGCTATGCGCGCGCCGATCAAGAGGACAAGCAGACCGCGATGAGTAAGCTGGGCCTCTGACTGGGGGCTTCGGAACCGTAAACTGGAGGCAGTACTGATGGAAGCATGGGAACTGAAGGCAGGGCTCGAAGTGATTTTAGGCAGCGCCAATCGTGAGCTCACGTTGAGCGATCTGGCGCGCGGCCTCCGCATCGATGAGCTGGCGGTGGAAGATGTGCTTCGAGACTTAGAGGCGGACCTCGCCGCGGCCGACCGTGGGTGGCAAATACGCCACCGCGCTCAGGGCATCCGGCTGGAGTCGAAGCCGCAGTTTGCGGCACTCCCCAAAGCTGCGATCCCCGAGTGGGCACCCAGGCCAATCTCTGAGCAAGCCATCGAAGTGGTGGCCATCATCGCCATGAAGCAGCCGGTGAGCATCTCCGACATCAATGCGATCCGGAATGTAGAGAGTACAGCCACACTCCAGACCCTGCGCGATCGCAAGCTCGTGGCGCGCACGGCGCAGCTCGGACCACACCGAGAGAAGTATTGGCGCACCACGCCATTCTTCCTCGAAACCTTCGGGCTGAGCAGTCTCGATGATCTGTACAAAGAGGGAGCGCTCGAAAAGACGTTCCCCTCGATGTACGTTGGCGTGGAAGCCGACGATGATGAAGTCGACCAGGCTGCGGATGGCGAATCTCAACCATCCCCAGCCACAGCCGAGTGAAAGACAAAAACTCCGCCATTTGGCAGGTACTAAGGGCTGTCCGGATCGCCAGCGATCGCTCCTGGAGCCTTATACGAGGGCGGTTTTTTCCATTTTGACGAACTTGCGCTCGGTGCGGGAATACATATGGCCGGGGGGTGAGGCTATCTCTTCGATCAGCGACAGCACCACAGGGAAGCGCTGGCCACCACCGTTCTCGGCGGTCACATGCTCCGCAAACTCGGATTTGTCCGAGACAACGGTGTGCAGAGAAAAGGCAGCGTCGCCAGGGCGATACTCTTTCTTTGCTGGACCTGTGGCGTACCAGAATCCGACGCGTGTTGCTGCCATTGAAATCTCCTATTGGAACTTTCGTTTGATGTGGGTGGATATTCGGACCGGGCAAGAGTTCGTAACTCAAAATAGATCGAGCGATGTGAATGGTTTGGCCACTGACGTGCTGTTTGCCTTCATGGGGACTGGATTTTGAAGGTAAGCGGTTGCTGCTTGGAGTTGCGTATGTACAGCCCATTAACGGACGACGCGCTTTGGTTGTGTTTATGTGTAGCGATGTGTAGCTTAATAGCGGTTGCATGTCGTCATGGCCACACCCGCTGTTAGGGGGGCTCTGCGCAGGTCACTGATTTCTTAGCGCCAGGGAGTTTCGGTATTTTCTCGGCGATTTACGAGCAGGATTTCCCCAAACGAAGGGGTATGCGGGTTGATTTGTCGTCCGTGGAGGCCGTTTTTCGGCCTCCATACACACTACTCCCCGAGCGTTGCCAGATGTTTGCGGTGGAGGTAGAGGTTCACCAGCGCGAAGTTTGCGCACAGCCGGTGATGGTTCTTCGCTATCCCCCGATAGCGCACCTTGTCGAAGCCGAAGACGCGCTTCAAGATGCGGAACACGTGATCTACCTTCGCTCTGACTCGCGACTTAGTCGTGTTCTTACGTCGAGCTTCTTCGTCCACATAGTTTTTGAACTTCGTCCTGCGGCAGGTCATGTCCTGCGCGTGCGGAGCGGCTTCGCGGATCGCCTCGGTCTGGCTCTGATAGCCGCCGTCGCCCCACACCTTGCGTTCTTCGCCGTGCAGTAAGTCGGGTAGCATGTGACAGTCCGCCTTTAACCACGGGCTGCTAACCGAGGATCGCGCATCAAACCAACATGAGCAATCTTACAGAAAGTCGTACTGCGCTTCTGTTCAAGCCCTTTGTCCTTAAAAATCTGGTTTTGCCAAACCGCATCGTAATGGCGCCCATGACGCGCACCAAATCGCCGGAAGGCATTCCCGGTCCGGATGTAGCGGCTTATTATCGCCGCCGCGCCGAGGGAGGCGTGGGCCTGATCGTGACCGAGGGGACTTACGTTCCGGTTCCATCCGCAGGCTTCTATCCCGCTGTGCCGCGCTTCTATGGCGAGCAATCTCTTGCGGGATGGAAGCGTGTGGTGGGGGAGGTTCATCAGGCAGGCGGCAAGATCTTTCCCCAGCTCTGGCACGTTGGCTTGACGCCGGCTGCAGGCGGAAAGATTCCATCTGGTGCGATAGGTCCTTCCGGGCTTGCCAACAGAGGCGAGAAGATTGCCGAGCCGATGACGCAGCCGGAGATCGACGACGTGGTTCGCGCCTTTGGCCAGGCCGCGCTCTCGGCACAGCGGTTGGGGTTTGACGGCGTGGAGATTCACGGCGCGCACGGCTATCTTCTGGATCAGTTCTTCTGGGATGGGACGAACCAGCGGACCGACGCGTATGGCGGCGATCTGGTGGCGCGCACTCGCTTCGCGGTGGAAGTGATCCGCGAGGTTCGCTCTCAGGTGGGACCGGAGTTCCCGATTTGCCTCCGGTATTCGCAATGGAAGCAGCAGGATTACAACGCAAAATTAGCTCATACTCCCGCCGAGTTGGAGCGCTTTCTTGCGCCTTTGACCGGAGCAGGCGTGGATCTGTTTCACTGTTCGCAGCGCCGCTTCTGGGAGCCTGAATTTGAGGGCAGTTCGCTGAATCTGGCGGGGTGGACCAAGAAACTGACCGGCAAGCCAACCGTGACTGTGGGGTCGATCACGCTGAACATGGAGTTCACGAGTACGTTTCGCAGTTCGGAGACTGCTGCCGCGACGGGAATCGATGAGCTGCTGGAACGCCTGGAACGCGAGGAGTTTGATCTGGTGGCCATCGGGCGCTCGCTGATCGTGAATCCCACCTGGCCGCAAATCATTCAACGTGGAGCGATCGACGAACTGCTGCCCTACCAGCGGGACGTTTTAACCCAGTTGATCTAGAACTGAGTCAGTGGCCATCCTGCATGCCCGACAAAGTAGCGTCTCACTGGAGATCAAGTTGAAAATCTGTCATGAGCTTGTTCCTTCGTTCGAGTCAATCAAATTCGTTCTACCGGCTGGCAGCGAAGATTTGTCGCCAACCATACCAGCAGACCTCGCGGATCATTTCCGGGGTAAGATTTCTGCCTGTTGCAATCCGGGCAGACTCGCGGAGCGTGTCATTCACCGCCAGGAAGTACTTGTCACCGGCACAATTGATTTGACGCAGTAAGTTTTCATGTAGCGTCGGCCTAACTGTTGATTGCCACTGATCGTGGATAGCAGCCAAGTTTCCGCCGAATGTCTCAATCGTGTCGTGGATATAGAGGATATCCTTCGCGCGTTTGGCGTGGTCGCGCTTTTCATGAATCAAAATCTTTTGCACGAGGAATGCCGCGGGATTGGGCACGTGGACACGTCGAACGGAAGGAGTTGGATAGCCGATGGCGGGAGAGATAAAAACCTCCCACGGTGATTCAAGCAACAGTTCGAGGTATCTCAGTTTCTGAGCGGAGATTCCAGAGATGCGTGCAGTGATGTCGCGTTTGCCTTCGCGCTTCAATTCGCTCCCAACCAGCGGCGTGAGGAACTCCGCATAGAATCCGCTGTCGCCAGCTTCAACAAGATAATGCACGACTGGGGGCTGCGTATCGCCCTTCAAGTCCTCTTTGAAACCTTTGTCCAGCAACCGGTCGTGAATTCTTTCGGCTGATGGCAGCAATTGCGATGGCACCGCGACATCAGCATCGAATGTTCCCAGCGGTTCGTAATCGAGCGTTTGCGCAAGCGGATGCGCTCGATAAAGCCGGTGCGCCCAACCTCCGATGATGACGACTTGATTGACCCACGGTTCCAGAGCCTCGACCAGACGAGCGAAATACGTGACCTCGGAATTGGTTTCCATTACGACTTCTCCTCGAAGATTGACGCAAGTGCGTGACGGCGTATCTCGTCGGCCTGGGCTTCACCGCGGACAGGATGTGAGCTGACATCAAGCCAGACCTGCAGGATATCGGACACCAGCACACCATCGCGCTCAACTACGGCGCGAAAAACTGACTCGCGAGAGGCCGGAACCCGCACATAGACATCCGGCCTGTGCTCGGCACCCTCTGGCGAAAGCCCCATGCGTCCGAGAACCGCCCGATCCAGTTTCTCAATATAGAAGCACGGTGGAACACCATGTACAAAGCCAAGTCCAAACGATTCGGCGGCAGCGAAAAGGCCGAGGCAAGCGCGTGGCGCCAATTTGTTTTCTTCCTGGGAATGAACTTGTAACGCACGGAGCGCGGAAGGCAATCGGCGCTCGTCCTTGGTTGGAATAATCCAGCGTAAGGGAAGTTCGGGCACTGGTCGGAGATTAGCCGCCTGCCAGCGACGCATCAGTTCTTTCCTCCGAACCAACCGCAGCGAATCGCTGTCGCTGTCGAGAAACCCCTCCAGCCGCAACTGGCGGACGAGGCGGAAGGAGCTCATCACCGAAACATTGGCCGCCGATGCCAGTTCGGAGGCGTTGCGGTACTCCTGACGTGGTGCCCGCAGAAGTCCCTCTGCCACGAAGGGTGCAAGAAGAACCTTGATCATCCACTGGTTGAGATCGGAGAAGAGATACGCCGAGTCTGGTGGGGCTAGTTTCTGCCGACGCGCTCGACGGGACGGAGCAGCATTCAAGTGTTCAAGGCCGGTGCCGACGAAATGCAGAAAGCCCTCCTTGTCAATGATTCCGGTCGCGGCATCTGGCGCAACTTCGGCCAGGAAGCGCATCAATCCCTCGGCTACACTCGGAGAAATGACGGGCGCTGCAATGATCGCCATAGGAACTGCCGGCTCGGAGGAGGCCTTCGCAATGGCCCGAGCCTGGAGGATGGCTTGAGAGAGGAGAGGGATCAGGCGATCACGCCGTCCCTCGGAAGAAACCTTCATTTCGACGATGTAGCGCAGTTCGCCGCGCGAAACAGCAAGGTCGGCAGATCTACCGCCGACGGAAGGCGAGACTTTGACCCGCCAGCCGTTCTGCCGGAAGTGATCGGCGAGCAGGCCGAGGTAGTCTTTCACCTCGCGCGGAGCAGGAAGCGAATTGGATCGAGAAGTGAGCATTACAGTATCATGGCCGCGTGAAATATCGTGTCCGTGATATTTATCATGGACGCGATAGGACTAGATGTCAAGTTGCATTGGAAAACATGATCTGAGAAGAGCCTCTTTAGAGGAACGAAATTAGGCGATCATGGTTCTGCCAGACAAGGCATAATAAGGCCCGCCAGCCGCAACTCTGCGTAGATTTACGGTAGCGTATTACACGCTGGATTGTCCCCTGGGATATCGCGTTCGAAATTGTACGTTCCGTTGGGAATGATATGGGCGAAGCACAGGTCAATTGTGCAGCAGCCTGTGGCACTATTGACCGGAAGCCAGAGGCCAGATGACCGTAACCAGCCAGATCGCCGTTCCGCCAGGCTACCACGAGCTGCTCGAAGAGATCGCCAGCCGTATCTCTACCTCCCAGGTCCGCGCCGCCCTGGGCGTCTCGCGGGAACTGGTCCTGCTCTACTGGTCGATCGGGCGAGAGATTCTCGTCCGCCAGGGGACCGAAGGCTGGGGAACCAAGGTCATCGATCGGCTGGGCCGCGACCTGCAAGCCCGGTTTCCCGGGGTCGAAGGCTTCAGCCCAAGAAACCTCAAGTATATGCGGGCGCTGGCTCAGGCCTGGCCCGACCCCTCAATAGTGCCACAGCGTGTGGCACTATTGCCCTGGGGGCACCTCCGGCTTCTGCTCGATCGGGTCAAAGAGCCGGAGACCCGGCAGTGGTATCTCCAAGCTGCCCTCGAATATGGCTGGAGCCGGGACGTTTTAACCCACATGATCACCGGCCGCCTGCACGCGCGTCAGGGCAAGGCGTTGACCAACTTCGCCGCTGTCCTGCCACCCGCCGACTCGGACATGGCGGTGCAGGTCCTCCGCGATCCCTACAACTTCGACTTCCTGACCCTCTCCCATTCCGTTCAGGAACGGGAACTCGAACGCGGTCTTCTCCTTCACCTGCGGGACCTGCTGCTGGAGCTTGGCCGCGGCTTCGCCTTCGTCGGCAGTCAGGTATCGCTCCCGGTTGGAGATCAGACCTTCTATCTGGACCTGCTCTTCTATCACGTGCGTCTGCACTGTTATTTTGTGATTGAGTTGAAGACCGGGGAGTTCAAGCCGGAGTATGCCGGCAAGCTCAACTTCTACCTGGCCGCGGTCGACGGGATTATGAAGACGGATCGCGACGATCCCACCATCGGGCTCTTACTCTGCGAAAGCCAGGACGAAGCGGTCGTCGAGTATTCCTTCAAAAACCTGCAGAGTCCGATCGGCGTGTCGACCTACACGGTCACTCGCGAACTTCCGACGGCTTTAGAGGAGGAGGTCCCGTCCGTCCAGGACCTTAAGGGTGTCGTCGAAAAACTTCGTGCAGAACTCGAAGCCGCGCGCAAGGCGGAGTTGTCCGACCCGGGGGAAGGGAAGTGACCCCGACCGCGTTGGCCACGATCTCTCCGCCGTCGACGGAGCCGATCGATCTTCGCCTGGCCGAGCTCAGGCGGATGGTTCTTAACTCGGTAGTCTCCGAGCATTCGAAGCGCAACTACGCCAAGGCTCTCGACGATCTCTTCCTCTTCGCTGCCAGCCGACCTCTCACCCGCGCTCTGCTGATGGAGTGGCGGGCGGCGATGAACAAACTCTCGCCCTCGACGGTCAATGTCCGGCTCTCGGCGATGCGCAAGCTGGTCACCGAAGCTCGTCGCAACGGCATGCTCGGAGCCGAAGAGGCCGCGAATCTGACCGAGATCCCGAATATTCCGGAGAAGGGAACTCGTCTCGGCAACTGGCTGACCCGGGAGCAGGCGAAAGAGCTGCTTGCGGTCCCGGATCGTTCCACCATCAAAGGCAAACGCGACTACGCCATCCTCGCGCTTCTGGTCGGCTGCGCCCTGCGCCGGCAGGAACTCGCCGAGCTGGACGTCGAGAAGATCCAGATGCGCGAGGGCCGCTGGGTCATCGTTGATCTCCGCGGAAAGGGCGGGCGGGTGCGCACTGTGGCGATCCCGATATGGGTTAAGCACGCGATTGACGCCTGGATAATCGCAGGCAACGTCGAAGACGGCCGTCTGTTGCGCCCGGTTCTCAAAGGCGGCAAGGTCAAGGGAGAGACGTTGACCGACTGGTCGATCTGGTCGGTGGTCGAGCGATCGGCGAAGGAAATCGGCATCGAGCGCTTCGGCGCTCACGATCTGCGCCGCACCTGCGCCAAGCTCTGCCGCAAGAACGGCGGCGACCTCGAGCAGATCAAGTTCCTGCTCGGGCACTCCTCGATCCAGACGACAGAGAGGTATCTTGGGTCTCAGCAGGAACTGGCGGTAGCGGTCAATGATGGTCTGGGCTTCTAATACAGTCGTCAGGAGCGAGCCGAACGATGAAACGACGAATCTGTTCCTACGACCTGGCGGCCGTTCCCGAAGATGGTTACGTCGTGACCGACGATGGGGGCGAGATCTACCCAACGATTTTGAATTAGGACACTGCCTTCCGCTGAAATCCGCTGGATATACCTCGCGAGCAAAGTGTAGGATGCTCCTGATAATCTAGCTGCGTATGAGTGAACTCGCCCCACCCCCGCCCCCAGTCGCTCCTCTCCTTGAAGATGTGCGTCGCTTGATCGTCGAGGCCCGGCGCCAGACCGCGGTAGCCGTCAACCTTGGCCTCACCGCGCTCTACTGGCAGATCGGCCAGCGCATCCGGCACGAAGTCCTTGGCACGGAACGGGCCGCCTATGGGGAGCAGATTCTCGTGACACTGTCACGACAATTGATGGCAGAATATGGCCGCGGGTATTCAGAGAAGAACCTGCGCCGCATGGTCCAGTTCGCCGAGGCATTTGCCGAAGAGCAAATTGTCGTGATGCTGTCACGACAATTGAGTTGGTCCCACTTCAGTGCGCTTTTACCTTTGGCCCAGCCCTTCCAACGGGAGTTCTACGCTGAGATGTGTCGCATCGAAGGCTGGAGCGTGCGCACCCTGCGCGAGCGCATCGACTCCATGCTCTACGAACGCACCGCGCTGTCGAAGCAACCGGAAGCCCTTATCCGCGAGGAACTGGCCCTGCTGCGCAACCGTGGCGACGTGACACCGGCTCTGGTTTTGAAAGACCCCTACATTCTGGACTTTCTGGGACTGGTAGACCGTTTTCATGAGCGCGATTTGGAGGACGCGATTCTGCGTGAGCTGGAGACCTTCCTCCTGGAGTTGGGTTCGGGCTTCTCCTTCGTGGCGCGGCAGAAACGCATTCAACTCGACGGCGACGATTTCTATATCGACCTCCTGTTCTATAACCGCAAGCTCAAGCGCCTCGTGGTGGTGGAGCTGAAGCAGGGCAGCTTCAAGCCGGAATACAAGGGCCAGATGGAACTCTACCTACGCTGGTTGGACCGGTATGAGACCGAACCTGGCGAAGAGACGCCGCTGGGCATCATCCTTTGTGCCGGCAAGAATACAGAACAGATTGAGTTGCTCGAACTGAGCGCAGCCGGCATTCATGTCGCCGAATATCTGACGGTTCTGCCCGCGCCGGAGATCTTGCGCGAGAAACTGCATCAAGCCATTGAAACGGCGCGGCTGCGCCTGGAGAGCCGCGCCGAAGAAAAGAACGGGGAAGAGCCGAGCCTATGATGGGGGTCAAGGTGCAGTGGAACGGTTATGCTGAGCTCAGCATAACCGTTCCAGTGCACCTGAAACCCCAGATTCCAAAAACTTAGGGTGGGTCACCCGCCAGGCATTAGGAGAAATTGCCCCAGCGTCACCACAATTTCAGCATTCAATTGGAGATGAAACTCGCAATTCGTTCGCTGTAGATCAGAAAGCGATCCGTAACGCATCATCTTGCGTCGGCCTACACTCTCGGCCTCCAATCCCTTGATCACTCTCTTCACGTCTTCTAGTTCCCTGATCGTCCTAATCACGTTATCCACGTTATACCCCCAAAACAACCCTAAACCCTAAGTCAAGAGGGGCAACGCCGATCACCAACTGAAGTTCGCCACGGTTAGGACATGTAGTCCTTTGCCTTAATGTTCGTCTGACGGAAAGGTTTCTGTCCAAGGAGCCGTTTCACCGGGATGCTTGTTTAGATAGGCGACTGTCTCTGTCACTTCGCAATGAGCTTCCGTGTCCATGGTCGTGAACGACACACACTTTTTGCGCAGCCATTCAGGATAGGTGTCCCAGCGTTTTTGCAACTCTGCCTGGGCCTTGGCCATCTGATCGTCGGTACAATGTTGTATATTGCCTTCGCTGTCTCTGCAGGCGTAATCGCTATCAGTACTGTTTTGCAGAGTGGGGGCGTTCGCCAGCGTTGGATCTTTTAGGGTTGACGCGGGGATAGTAGGCCCATAGGTCCACTCCGCCTTACTATCCGTTGCAGTCTCCGGCGTGGAGCCTGGGTGTAGAACCATGAGCACAGTGAAGACAACTGCGAAAACCAACACGAATCCAAAGATTTTTCTCAATCGATGTTTCCTTCTTCAACAATGTACGCTCTTTCGGTGTAACCAGGGCGTTATCTGGCGGGTGGCCCACCCACCGCTATTTCTGGATGCGGGAGACGTCGCGGACGGCGCCGCAGGAGGCGCTGGTGGTCCATGCGGCGTAGGCTTGGAGGGCCTTGGAGACCTTGCGGGTGCGCTCGGCAGGCTCCCATGCGGATGCGCCGCGGGCCTTCATCGCCTTGCGGCGGGCGGCCAGCTCGCTGGCGGTGAGCTTGACGCGCAGGATGCGTTTGGGGATGTCGATCTGGATGGTGTCGCCCTCTTCGACCAGGGCGATTGCGCCGCCCTCGGCCGCCTCCGGCGAGATGTGGCCGATGCAGAGGCCGGAGCTGCCGCCGGAGAAGCGGCCGTCGGTGACGAGGGCGTAGAATTTGCCGAGGCCCTTCGACTTGAGGTAGCTGGTGGGGTACCGCAACCTTCGTGCGACCGCTTCATCCGGTCGCTCAACGTCTAGAATCGAGGGTTTGCGGAAATGGATTTAAACCGTTTCACGGCAGAGAATCGAAAAGATCACTGGATTTTACGGAGAGTGCCCGTGCCAATTTCACGATGTTTTCGAGTGCCACGTTTCGCTCGCCCCGTTCGACTCCACCGACATAGTTCCGATGCAGTCCGGCTCTTTCCGCAAGCTCCTCTTGCGAATAGCCGCGTTCCTCCCGCAAGGTCCGGAGCGCTTTCCCAAAAAGGGACTTCGTCGATGTCTTAGGCACCCCATAATGTTTTTCCCTTGACCACTATGAGTCTACACACTATGAGTGTGATATTCTAGCTTTATCAATTCTTGAGGAATGCCCCTGGGCCGGCAACCCTGCGGGAAGGGAACGTATCGAATCATCGACATCAATCACGGATGCAAGAGTGCAGCGGTGGTTGACGCTTACCTCCAACCATGACACGGCCCTCTACCGACACAGTCGGCATGTAGGCGAGTTGACGGCTGTATTCGCAGCCACCCTCGGATATTCACCCTATGACCGACGTCGGCTCGTTCAAGCGGCGCTACTTCACGACATCGGTAAAACCTACATCTCGCTTCGACTTCTAACAAAACCAGAGGGGCTATCCGCGAAAGAAGTCCAAGAGATGCGACTTCATCCGGAGATCGGCTACACGGCGCTTGTCACAGAGGGAGGACATGACAAGCACATGCTCGAGGTCGTGAGGCATCATCACGAGCGTCTGAACGGCTCGGGTTATCCAGGCGGATTGGGTGGGGCGGAGCTGTCAGATGCCGTGCGGATGGTCACTATATGTGACATCTACGCCGCGATGACCGAGACCCGTCCGTACAGAGTTCCGCTATCGCCGCAGGATGCTCTTTCCTTGATGAAGAGCATGGGGGAACTGATCGACCATAAATTGGTCGATGCATTTACGAAGGCCGATGTATGTAATTCGAGCGCTGTGAAACGAAGAGATCTTGCCCGATGCTTTGCGTGAGCGATTCTACAGCGGACGGCGATGCTTATTTTCTGCGACGTTTCGCTTTAGGTCATTGCACTAGTACACATCAGCGAACTCTCTAACCGCTTCATTAAGGATCCCTCCGAAGCGGTCAAGCCCGGACAAATTGTGAAGGTCAAAGTGCTCAGCGCCGACGCAAAGTCGAAGCGGATCGCGCTTTCTATGAAAGCGCTCATGCCCCCCCACGCCGAAGAATAGCCGGTCCAATTCACCGCAACCAGTTCCCGAGCCACACCCAAATCTGAGCGAAAAGCTCGCCATGCTTTCGACCAGATGGAGGGTCTCCTGACCGGCTTCTCGCGAGACTCGATTTGAACCGCCATGCTGCGGGACACGGTGCTCCCAATCCCGTGCTATGGCCGCCAGATTGGCGCGGAAGTCGTTGGTGCGGTGTTGCTGGGCGTTCCGTTTCCGCCCAGAATCTGGAGGTGTGTCTTCCATCACTGGACAATCAATCAGCGATCAGATATGTGTAAGTATATAAAACGCGCCAAGTGATATGTGTAAATATATCACTTGGGCGGCCTCTGATATGTGATAGAATATAAAAGTGAGAAACAATATATCACAACATATCAAGCCCCTGCGGCTCAAAGGCCTGCCTGCTGATCTGCGCCAACAGATAAAGGATGCGCGGGCAAAGCGGGGTTGGGGGCAGCGGGAACTCGGCGCGCAGATCGGCCTGCCGCAGCCGCATATCTCCGCGATCGAATCCGGGGAAGTCGTGCCCCGCTTCGACACCCTGCTCGACCTCGTCCGCGTTCTCAGCCTGGACCTGCTGCTCGTCCCGCGCGCGCTCGTGCCCGCCGTGCTGTCCCTCATCCGCGCGCAACAGGAACCGGAGGGGTACGAAGAGCGGTCCCTCTATGCCGGCGGCGATCAGGAAGCCGACGGAGAAGGGAAGTAGCCCCGATGATGTTCGATCCTAAAACCCTGAATGCGCTCGCCGTGAAACTGCATGGCCGTCAGATCGGCGTCATCAACCGGCTGGGCGGCGACCGCCACCTGTTTTCCTTCGAGCAGGGCTATATCGACGATCCGGACAGGCCGGTCCTCAGCCTTTCCTACAAAGGCCAGTCGGGCGGACTCGTTGTGCCGACGCGGGCCATCAATACCCGCCTGCCCACCTTCTTTTCGAACCTGCTGCCGGAAGGGCATCTGCGCGACTATCTGGCCGCGCGCGCGGGCGTCAAGCCGCAGCGCGAATTCTTTCTTCTCGCCGTGCTGGGCGCCGACTTGCCCGGCGCGCTCGTGGTCGAGCCGATGGAAGGAAACGCCGCCGCTCATGAGGGCGAAGATCAGCATGAGGAACAACGCGCCGGCGAAACCGCTCTGAGATTCTCGCTGGCCGGCGTCCAACTCAAATTCTCGGCCGTGATGGAAGCATCCGGGGGCCTAACCATTCCGGCCGGAGGCATGGGCGGCTCGTGGATCGTCAAGCTGCCCTCGGCCCGCTTTCCCTCCGTTCCCGAGAACGAATATGCCATGCTTGCCCTTGCCCGCGCCGGCGGCATCGAGGTTCCGGCGAACCGTCTTATCGATGTCGGCTCCATAAGCGGCCTGCCGCAGGATGCCGGCGCGATGAAGGGCCAAGCTCTCGCGGTGCAGCGCTTCGACCGGCGCCCCGGCGGCGAATCCGTGCACATGGAGGATTTCGCGCAAGTGTTCGGACTCTTTCCCGACGACAAATACCGCGAGCGCAGCTACGCGAATATTGCGGCCGTGCTGTGGGCAGAAGCCGGGGAAGCCGGCACCTATGACTTTTTGCGGCGCCTCGTGTTCTCCGTGCTGATCGGCAACGCCGACATGCACCTCAAGAACTGGTCGCTGCTCTATCCGGACCGCCGCACACCCGTCCTCTCGCCGGCCTATGATTTTGTCGCCACGCTTCCTTATATCCCGAACGACACCCTCGCGCTGAGTTTCGGCGGCAGCCGCAGTCTCACTGAAATCACGAGAGATCAGGTGCGCCGCTTTGCGGATACTGCGCGCCTGCCCGTTAGCCCTCTACGGCCGATGGTGACGGAGATGACCGACCGCACCGTTGCCGCGTGGGAGACCCTCGATGAAAAGAACCTGATGCCGGATGACATGCGCAAAGCGATCGGTGAGCAGATCATGACAGTTGCCAGGAGCATCAGTCAGGCTGTCACTCAATAGCTACAATCGAGATGCTGGTCATCGACTAGGAACTGAATGGGCATGCTTCTTCTTGACTCTGAAATCATTCCCGTTAGGCATGGGGGCTATACGCTGCGCTTGTTATCTCACGGTACCTGGCGTGATTCTACGTAACACGCGGCTACGCTGATTCTGTAAGCGTGATCAATTCACATTCGCGGTTGGGCCGACGCGATAAGGTATGCATGCCGGAGCACATGGACGGGCGTCCCCCCGGCCGTAACGATTGTGCCGTCAGGCGCGGTATAGGGACAATCGGTGTATGGAAGCTTGTCGCAGGTGCGGTTATTCTTTCCCTGCTGATACAGAAAGATAAAGGCATCAAATATCGATGTTCTCTTCCCCCCGTGTCTAAATCTCCGAACATAACGAAGTAGGAGCCTTTGAAAACTGCCATATGGTCGATAACCGCGGCAGTTGTCAAAAGATCCTTCCTAGCCCGAATCGCACCTGAAAGGGTTCGACGGGGTGGGCAACGCGTGTGAATGCCGACGGACCGATTGGAGTTCCTCCTGAAGTAATTCCTGGAATGACTCGGGAGACATAGGCGTAGTCAATGTCGCTATCGCTACGGTCAAGCATATTCAAGAATTCGGACGAAACGCGCCATTTCTTGTTTATTTGATAACCGACCTCCCCATTGAGCAACACCGTTTCATTGGAGCGAAAAAATCCGTCGGAAGTCAGATCGCGCGGGCCGAAGTAGCGCAGGCGCAAACTCGTTGAGAAGCCTTTGTAATCGTGCAGTGTGATGCCCGATGAAATCACCACCCCAACCGCTTCGGGCACATGCTTGCCCCCCGCGCTGTTTGGTGCCGCATCATCTCCATCTACTTCGGTAAATTGGGCTCTGGAGTCCGCAAGGTCAAAATCCACAGCCAAATGTTCCGCTGGCGTGTAGTAGTTCGCCCATTCGATGCCATAGCGGTTGCTCGACTGTTCTGAAGCGCTCGTGCCTCCGGTGTCGCCATCCTGCATTAGTTCGGAATTACTGCGGAGATACCAGAGCGCAAGGGTGCTCTGTAGATGAGGGACGGGCACAGTGCGCACTCCGATCTCCCCGCCTTTGGTTTGGACCAGGGGAGGGATTTTCGCGGTGGGCGTATTGGGGGTTGGATTGTCCGCCGAAACCGGTTCCACCGTTTGCGTTGCACCGCGCCCGTCGTTGCTGTGAAGACTGAATCCGCCCTGGGCATAGAGCTCAGTATTGATCCACGGGCCGAAGATCAAACTTGCTTTTGGGCTGGGCAGGAACTTGGTGGCCGAACCGGAGTTGGCCGCGTTAACCGAGGCCGAGTAAGCCAAGCTGGTGACGACAAATTTTTCGTCATCGCCGCGCAGGGCCAAGACCGAGCGGAATTTTTCCACCCACTGAATTTTATTTTCCGCGTAAAAACTGCCTATCGTGTCCGTAAAGCGGTCCCGCTCCCTGGTTGCGGGCAAAATCGGGGGAATTGGGTCGCCGGTGTCGTAATCAGTTTTGTCCATGCGCACGCGATTCTTCGTCACGTAAAGGCCGTTGTTGATCCAATCGTTGCGGAGCTGTAGGCCGAACGTATTTGCCATCTTGCGGCCAAACCATGTGCTGAAGATCGTGTGGTGTGCATCCAGCCCAGCCACCCAGCGCCTGTCCTGCTGTTCGAACTGGTCGCCGCGAATGGGGTCCACCAAGTAGTAAGTGAAATTAGAAAATAAATCGAGATCATAATAAAATCCGTAGGCCATGAGTTTCGACTCGGAATTTGTGCCTTGGCGATGCCACTCAGACTGCAAGCTATAACGCTGGCTGTGGCCACCGTCCGTCGGGTCCAGTGTGCCGTATAAACCAACGAGAGGCACGGCGCTAACGGGAATTTGATCGCTTGAGTTCCATTTTCCGTGATAAGCGCGGGCCGTGACGCTGACACCGTCGGCGTCGTCACCCTGGCTGTAGCTTAGTAAGCCGTTGATTTTGTTAAAAGCATCCGGATGCGTCCATGGGCCGTTATCGTAGTACTCTTCTCCGCCGTATAGCAAACTGCCCGAACCGAGCTTTTTCGATGCGCCGAAGACGGCCCGCCCATAGCCATATGTGCCTCCTTCCACCTTGAAGAAGTTCTGGGGCAGCGTCGTGAAATATTCCACATGGGCCGATCCAGCCGAGCCATAGTTGCCGACATCGGCGTAATAAGGGCCTTTCTCGAAGTTCACCCGCTTCACAAACTCCGGGATGACGATGTTCATGTCCGAGTAGCCCTCGCCGTGCGCGTGCGACGGCAGGTTCAGCGGCGTATCGTCGATGAAGATGGCGAAATCCGTGCCGTGGTCGAGATTGAAGCCGCGAAGATAATACTGGTTGGCCTTGCCGCCGCCGGCGTGTTGCGTGATGATGAGACCGGGAACCGTCTCCAAAACCTCTCCCGAACGAAGAATCGGACGATCCTGGATCTCCGTTGCACCCACCGTTCCCTGGGTGCCGGATTCGGCAATTCCGATAAGGTCATCCTCCCGGCCCTGCACGTTTAACGTGGTGCTTACGGAGCCGACTGCCAGAGAGATGCGCAGCGCGGCCGTCGCCCCGGTGGTCCCTATGGTGACGGGGATTTCTTTGGTTTCAAAACCGGGATTCGATAACACAAGTCGATAATTGCCTGCCGCGAGTCCAGAAATAATGGAGGAGCCGTTCGTATCCGACTGTGTCGTTCTCTGTACAGTACCGTTCGCGCTTCGAACCTGTACGGTAGCCCCGGCAATCACCGCGCCAGTCTGGTCGGTGATCCGAATGGAGACTATCTGTTGGGCTGAGAGACTGCCAGAAACACTGGCATTGAACGCAAGAACGAGAACAACAAGAGGGATTCGCAACAAGGGAACTCCTTCGGACCGGAATCCTCCAGGGGCTGGAAGGACCATATGAATCATAGGTAACACGATTTTAAAATTCGTAACCGTGACGGCCATCACAACGCCCATCCTCGCCAAGGATTGTGGACTGGTGGTGCTTTCCGGCATCCACTGATGGCGCAAGTGAGACTCTGCTTACGAGTCAGAACTTCACCTGTGTTTCGCCGAAGTCAATTGTTGCGAAATAGTCATTCCACCAACTGCCTGAAATGCCCCTTTTTTTGAGATAATTCGCCGGGTCGGTGGGTCAAAGTGGGCGAATAACCCGTTTTTTGCTCCTCAGTTGAGGAGCAAGGAGTGCCGGACAAATCGAAGAGGAATGCTCTCGATTACGCGGTTGAGTCCAGGGCGGCAAGAAATCGCTCTGTTATGCGACAGGAATTCCAGCTTTGCCCTTGCCATACTGCTGAAGAGCGGTGGAATCCGACCGAACCAGGGCCGAAAAGGAGATTTTAGGTGAAATTGTTTCAGTTCCTGAGGGAACGCCTGCGGTGGGCAAAAGATGCATCCAATGGAGTGCAGGTACGCAAACAAAGAGTTGTTCTGCGGATAGATAGTCTTTCCCGATGCCTGTCGAGCGGGTCAGCCAGCGGTGAGGATGGATAGACATGAACAGGACGCGGAAGAGTAGACGGGCAAGTCTTATTCTGTGCAACGGGTTGGGCCGCGCGGCAGGTTTGCTGCTGTTGTTATTCGTGGTGAAGTCTGTCTGCGCCCATGCCTCCGTGGCGCTGCTGATGGAAGAGCCGTACGGCAGGTTCGGGGCCATGAATCCGACCGGTCACTCAGCGGTGTATCTGAACCACATCTGCGCGGCGTCGCCGACCGAACTGCGCATGTGCCAACCGGGAGAGTCCGGCGTGGTCATCAGCCGCTACCACAAGGTCAGCGGACTGGACTGGGTTGCGATCCCGCTGATTCCCTATCTATACGCGGTGGAGGACGTGAGCCAAGTTCCGCAGTCGGTGGATCAGGCGCAGGTAGCCGCGCTGAGCGATGCGTATCGCAGAAAGCATCTGCTGGAACTGGCACCGAATGGCAGCCACGGAAAGACACCGAAGGGGGAGTGGACGGAGTTGGTCGGAGAGTCGTACCTCCGGACCATCCATGGCTTTGAGGTGGACAGCACGGTCGAGCAGGATGAGCGCTTCATCGCGCTATTCAACGACCGGCGCAACGAAGGCCACTTCAACATTTTCGTCCACAACTGCGCTGATTTTTCACGCTCGGTGCTGAACATCTACCTGCCCGATGCGATCCATCGCAGCGTCGTGGCGGACATTGGAATGACCACGCCGAAGCAGGTGGCGCACTCGCTGGTGCAGTATGGCAGGAAGCATCCTGAGCTGGAGATGTCCGCGTTCGTGGTTCCCCAGGTGCCCGGGACGATCAAGCGCAGCAAGCCGGTGAAGGGCGTGGCCGAGTCGCTGATGAAGAAAAAGAGGTATGTGATCCCGATGGCGATTCTGACCCCGGAGTTGACCGGCGGGCTGGTGGTGGCGTATCTGGCCAAGGGCAGGATGGAGCTGCCCAAAAATGCGCTGGTCTTCAATGTGAACGATAACGTGATGGAGCCGGGAGTGCCCGAGACGGTGCAGTCGGCCAAAACCGGTCCGGATAGAATGCCTCTCACTTCGTCTGCACCTATCTCTACGCCGATACCCGCACCCGTGCCTGATGCAGCAACCGGCACCACTCCCGCAGCCCTGGCTACTTCTCTGCCTGCGGCGCCTGTCGACAATTCTGCCACGCCAGCGGCCCTGGCGACGGCTATACCTGCGGCACCAGCTGCCTTGCCCTAGGGAATACCTGAAATGTGTTCAGATATTCCCTCATTAAAGGACCAAACAAGTGAGCGACCAGGAGCACATTATCGCTGCAGGTAGCCGGGGTGATCCACCCAATCCAGAAATGGATTACTTCCAGGTTGCTACACAGCCTAGTACTACAGTTGTAGATAGAAGATCGGGAGCGGGGAGCCATGTTTGCGGTAGTGGCAGCAAAGTGCATGGAATTGATGTTGTCTTCGCCATTGGGACCAGTGCAGCAGATGCTCAACGCCGTGCCATCCTCGCCAGAGCAGGTGGGTGAGCAGGTGGCGCAGTTCCGGTACGCTTAGCAGCACCTGCCCGACTGGAGTTTTTTTCTCCGCGTGCGCGCAGAATCGCCAGTACCGCATGGGCCAGCATGGCCAGAGTAATGTGCCGATACCAGCCTTGCCAGTGGCGGACTTCGTAGTGGTCAAGCCCGCACTCGCCCTTGGCGGTCTGGAAGGCTTGTTCAATCTGCCAGCGTTGTCCGGCCACACGCACGAGGGTTTTCAGCGTGGTCTTGGACGTGGGCGCATAGAAGCGATAGTAGGCATGCTCGGGCTTTTCTTCGATACTGCGCCGCACCAGCAGCCCGTGGTTCCAGCCATCCTCTTGCCAGCCCGAAATCATGGTCCAGTCGTACAACCGTTCACCTTTGCTGCCCGATCCTGCGGAAATGCGTTCCCAGGCCAGATTCGGTAAGCTCTGTGCAATCGTATCCACGCGTCGTTGCTCGTGATCGGGCCAGCGCATCCGTTGGTCTGAAGCTATGGCCAGCACATAACCCAGCCGCCGCTGTTCCAGCCACTGTCGCAGTTTGCTGTTGTTGCCATAGACCTCATCGGCAGCTACCCAGTTACAGGGTGTGCCGGCTTTCAACGCACGCTCGATCATGCGTCGCGCCAACTCTGGCTTGGTGGCAAACTCCGTCTCTTCCGGCACTGCCGCGGCGCGGCGACGCTCGGCATCGGAGGCCCATTCTTCTGGAAGATACAGCTCGCGATCAACCAACGCCGCGCCCTTGTTACTGGCGTAGCAAAGAAACACGCCAACCTGGCTGTTCTCGATGCGCCCCGCCGTGCCAGTGTACTGGCGCTTGACCCCAACCGAATGCAGACCCTTCTTCAGAAAACCCGTCTCATCGGCGATCAGCACGGCATCTGGACTGCGCAACTCTTCCAGAACGTAATCGCGGAGCTGATCCCGCGCTGCGTCTGCATCCCAACGCGCCCGGTCCAGCAGATGCTGCACTCGGTACGGTGCGGCTTCGCCCATCCACTCCGCCAATTGCCAGCCGTTCTTGCGCTCGCAGTGACTCAACAAACCTTGAAGATAGGCGAGACTACGCTCGCGTACTTCCGAGCGCGCAAACAACCCTGTTATACGGTCGTGGGACCGCAACAACTCACGCTTCCAACCCGACAATCGCTTCTCCATCGCGCACGCCGGAGAATCGTAACCCAAAGCAAATTCAGATTACCACTATCTACAACTGTAGTACTAGAAGCTTGTGTTGAGGCGAAGAGAGAAGCTTCGTCCGGGCGCGATTGCATTGCTGGAAAATAGGCCACCGAAGTCGATGATGTTCAGCCGGTTGTTCAAGTTGTCCCCGTCGGCCTGAAAGCGCGTGGTAACGCGGTCTCCCTTATAGATGTCGATGCCGAGCGTGGTGTTGACGGCCAGCAGCGGCAGGATGCGGCCACGTGCGAAATTGATGCGGCTAATCACCTGCTGCCCATACTCAGCGAGAGCGGTGGGTTCATCGCCGTTGTAGGCGAAGGGCAGACCCGATCCATAGGTGGCGCCCGCCGCTAACCAGAGGCGATGCGCAACCTGATAGCGAAAGCGCGTCCGTAGCGTGTTACGCTGGTCCTGCGAGTCGGGAAAGTGGCCTGTGGTCTGGTTCAGCGCGGCGATAGCGTCATCACCCAGGAAGAGTCCGCCGGTTACTGGGAACCATGCAGCGCCCACCATATAGGAGTAGCTGGCATAGCCCGAAAGCTTGCCCAGGTGGACCAGAGTGAGCTTTGCTTCCGCACCATAGATAACCGACTTATCGAATGCGATGGGATAACTGACGCCGGTATTCAAAAGCTGGTCATCATCAGCGTAGTTCCGCACATCGCGACGGTAGAGATTGACGTCAACGCTCGCCCGGCTTGCGATGGCTTGACTCAGGCCACCCTCGTAGTAGTTGCCCTTCGACGGTTGAACTGGCAGGTGCAACACCGATGGGTCAATCTGGTTGATCCATTGCGAACTGGTAATCTGAATGTTCTCAAACGAAGGCGTCTGGAAGACGCGATCGAAGGAGGCGTGCAGCACCATATTCAGCGATGGCACAGAGCGACCAAGGGAGATACGCGGGCTGAATGCGTTCTGGTTCAGAAGAAGCTGGTAGTGGTCCCAGCGCAGACCGGCGCTGACCGTCCATTTACCTAAACGAACCAGGTCTTCGACAAAGACGGACGGTTCAAGGTCGGTGCCATTGCCGAAAAAGGCAGGTGGGGACGTGGGAGTGCCGGGGTCAAATTGTGTGGGATCGGTGATGGAGTAGCTAAAGTTCTCATGCAGAAAAACGGTGTCCGATTCAACTCCCGCCCTAAACTCCTGCATGCCGTGGTGCAGCGAGTACGCTGCCTTGAAGTAGCCTTCGCGAAAATTGTTGTGTTGTGCGGCGATAATTGGGGTCGAGTTTTGGTTGGAGTACAGATCGTTGGAGTTGTCGCGCACCATACCGGCAAACGAAAGCAGACTGTCCGGCGAGAGGATGTGCTGGTAGCGGACTGTTCCGAGGGTCTCAAAGTTATCACCGGTCTGCAGTTGGTCCGCCTGTTCCTGCACAAGTTCATTGGGAATCTCGTAACGCGACAGTTCATGACGAACGCTCAAGCTGAGCCGGTCGCTCTGCGATAGATCGCGCTCATAGTTGGCGGAGAAATCTCCCGTCGTCCCACGGTTGGTGTAATTTCCCGGCACCACCGGATTCAGATAATGGGCAGACATGCTGCCCGATGCGCTGACGCCGAAGCTGTTCCTGCCCAAGACATCCTGCAACTGGGCGTATGACGCTGCGGTATCGTAGCTGCCGCCGGACAGGACCATCTGTCCGTGCAGGCCTACACCGGTCTCGCGGCGGGTGTTGAGTTCTACGACGCCGCCCATCTTGCGACCGTACTCGGCCGGAATGCCAGCAGTATAGACACTGATGGAGTCGACATCGTCGGCTTCGATCTCCGGACCAAAGCTGGGCGAGCGGTTGTCGGTCAGCGGAATCCCGTCAACCACAAACTGCGTCTGGTACTCCGAGCCGCGTGGATGCAGCACGGCGTTGCCCTCGTACAACCAGCCAGGCTGCGAGTTCACCAGGTCCTGCACCGACCTGCCCGGCAGCGATCCCACTCGCTCCTGAATCTGCTGGAAACCTATCTGCATGATCGAGGAGGACCGATCCGGGTCGATCAGCGGCACTGTGCTGCTTACCTGCACAGTAGTCGTTACCGGTTCGACCGTAAGCCGGATCGTATGTTCGGCAGGCAGTGCCGATCTTACTTCCAGCGTCTCAGTGGTCGTCGCAAAGCCCGGCTTCTCCACTCGCACCAGATAAATACCGTAGGCCAGAGTCTTGATCTCGACCTCGCCCGCGTCGCTCGTGATCACCGCATTCCGGAATTGGTTTGCCTCGCTGGAGATAGCCACGAAAGCCTTCAGACCAACTCCCGCCGGGTCTGTGACCCGCATGCGAAGCTCGCCCGTGTTCACTTGAGCGAGTGCCAGCCATGCGGATCCGAGCACGAACATCAGGATCGACATCATTGAATACAACGGCTTGAGCATAGCATTAGGCTTCGAACAGAGTTCTTCATCATACCAAGATGGACGGACGATGGCCCTTCGTCCGCGTCGCGATAATATATCAAAGGTCGCATTGGCAGTGCGCTGCTCGCATACCAGTTGTTTCGAGAACATTCAACCGCGAATCACAGATTCGGTGTGTCGAAGTTGAGCGGCACTGGTGCTCCAATGTTAATCGACATGCTATTTGGTAACAGATTTGTGATCCGAAATCTGTTGCGCGGTGATTACTACCTCATCCAGTTGAACATCACTGTCGTCATTACCAGCCAATACCTTCGCTGTGATGTGGTCCCCAGGATGAAGTTTGGCCGTCACGTTCGCATCCTTTAACTTGTATGACATGGTCATCGCATCCATAAAACCGGGGATTGCTTCATGATCCACCGTTACAAAGTCAGTTGTCGCATCTACAGACACAACCTTCCCACGCAGGTTGTATATCTTCGTGTCGGATGTCGCAACAATTATATTCATAGCGCTCTTCTGCCGACAGCCACCTGTCAGCACAGTCGCCGTCATCAGAAGCACCAACCCTAATATCCGAGCGGAATAGAACATTGCATTCCTCCTTATCTATCCATTTCAATTTCAGTGATATTTCTTACAGCGTGCAACACATGATCAAACCTAACCTGATGGCGAAGCCAGTGTTGCACAGAGGGCATGTACGGTTACGCGAGAAATAGACTGCTCAGAACTTGAAGCGGTAGCGGAGTTCGGCGTAGAGCTGGCGGGGATCGTTGTAATGGAATCCGCCGAAGGTGAGGGAGTTGTCGAGCAGGACGCGGCGGTTGGCGATGTTGGTTGCGGTGATAGAGGCGGAGATGTTTTCGGTGAAGGATTTGCCGAGGGCTAGATCGAAGGTGGTGTGCTGGGGTAAATATGCGTTGGGATACGGCGTAGTGGGATCGGGTGATCCGTTGGTGAAGCCGGAGCCGTAGTAGAGGTTGGTGGAGGCGAACGCGTGGTCGGGGAGGGTGGCGTTGAAGCCGACATTCAACGTGTTGCGCTGGTCGTGATCGACGGGGGTGTAGGTGAAGCCAGCGTCGCATGCGGGGTCGCCGATGGGAGTGCAGATGAGGCCTCCGGTGATATTGCCACGCTGCTCCGCGATCTGGTTAGAGTAAGCGAGGTGGGCCTGGCCTAAGCGAGCGATGCGCGGCGACCGGAGTGTGAGCTCCCAGGCGCGGACGAGGGCGCCGTCGACGGTGACGGGGAAGTAGATGCTGGAGTCGCCGATGTTGGAGTGGTCGAGGAAGTTGTTGATGCGGTTCTTGAAGATATCGGCGTCGAGGAGCCAGCCGCGGAAGGGAATCTGCAGGCCGAACTGATGCTCCTCGTCGCGCTCGCCGTGGAGGGGAACGAGGGTGGTGTTGTTGGTGTTGGCGAAGGCGAGGACCGGGCCGGAGGCGGTGACGAGCGGCGGGGGCTGATAGAAGCGTCCATAGAAGGAGCGGAAGACCCAGTTGAGGTGGGGAATGCGCAGGGCCGCGCCGAAGCGGGGGTCGGTGTAGTCCTCGGTAAACTGGCCCTGAAATCTGGATTGGCGGAGACCGGCGATGAGCGTGAGCCATGAGGTGGGCTTGAAGTTGTCGGAGACGAACTCTTCGACAACGCCGCCGGACGCGGTGTCCGGCTCGCTGATGGGAAGTGTGCCGCTGCCGTCGTTGAAGAGAACGCCGAAGAGGTAGCTGTCATGCTGGGCGAAGGAATAGAGGCCAGCTTGCAGGGTGTTGCGCGCGATGGTAACAGTGAGGGAGGCCTGCGCGCCGGCGTAGTTGGAGGTGCGATTGTCGGTGGTTGCAGTGGGTGTGTCGCTGGGATTGGAGTTGTAGCCTGCCTTGTTGTAGTGGAAGAAAGGAGAAGCCTGGAGCACGGTGGATGAGTTGAAGGTATGCAGCCAGGAGAAGGAGGCGACGCCATCGGTCTCGTGCTGGGTGTCGCGCAAGCCGCTGGAGTTGTATTGCTGATTTTCGAAGTCGTTGGGGTCGGGGTCGTAGGGGATCTGGAAGAAGTCCTCGCGCAGTTGTGTAACGAGGCGGAGTTGATCCCTGGGCGTGCGGTTGACGAGGAGGGATGCGAAGCCACCGACGCCGTTGGTGGCATCGTGATGGACAGCGGCGATGGGTGGGGCGAGGCCGTAGTCGCTGCGGTTGGCGTTGAGGCTGACATAGTACGCGCTGCGCGCGCTGTGGTCGCCGAGGCTGAACTGGTCGTCGGTCTGGAGGAAGTTGCCGGCGGAGAGGACGAGTTCGGCCTGGCGGTCGCGCTCGAATCCTGTGCGGGGGACGACGTTGAAGACGCCATAGGTGCGGTCGCCGATGTCGGCGGTGTAGCTGCCTCGCTGGACTTCGAGGTAGTCGATGTCCCTGGGGTCGATCTGCGCGGCGAGGTTGGAGGCGATGTTGGTGTTGGGAATCTCGATGCCATCGATGAGCCATGCGACCTGGTGGCCTCCACGCATGTGCAGCATGTCGTGAGTCATGTAGGCACCGGGAACGTAGTCGGTGATGATGGCCATGGAATTTGTGCGGTCCGCGCCGGGGGTTTGTGCGATATCGGTGCGGGAGAGGAGCGTGGTGGGAGTAACGGTATCTACGTTGGCGGTCTCGGTCTCGGTGGTAACTGTGATGGCTGTGGAGACGCTGCCGAGCTGCAGCATGAAGTGGAGGATGGGCGAGGTATCGGAGTGAACCGTGAGGGATTGGCGAAGGGTGGCAAAACCATCGTGGGCGATGGTGACAACATAGTCGCCGAGGGGAATGTTGGGGAGATTGAATGCGCCTTCCGAATTGGTCTCGGTAGAGAGGGTGAAGGCGGATTGGGTGGCGGTGAGGGTGATGTGCGCGGCTGGGAGTGGACGATGCTGCGGGTCGTGGACTACACCCTGGAGTTGAGAAAAGACGGTGGCGTGTGCGATGGAGGCCTGAAGCAGGCAGCGAAGCATGGCGAGGAGAAAGGCTTTCGAGCGAATCTGGGCGAGTGATCGCATAGGAACTCCAGGGTCACGAGGTCGTGACAAGGCAAGGACGCGCGTCGCTGGGCGACGGTCAGTGTAGAGGGACGTGGATTTATCGGAGAGAGATTACGCGAGAGGAGTGGGAGGGCCGCGAGTGTAGTTCGAGGAGGTGGTGAATGTGCGGATGTGAAGCGCTGTGGGCGCAGGCGGGGCGGGGTTACCGCGAAGCTGAACTGAGGGTAGCGGCGGGGCGGAGAAGTACGCGGTGACGATACGGACAGGCGCGGCTGCGGCGGGGTAGAGCGGGCAGGGCGGAGCAGTCAATCCCGGGCCACTGGATGCGGCCAGCATCGCCATCATTTCCATCGTCATGTGGCAGTGATGTTTGCCATGACGGCGGCAACAGGCAGGCAGCGAGGCTTCGGGGTCAGCGGTTGCAGCGAAAAGTGGCAGAACGAAAGGCGAGACGAAGGTCAGCAACAAAGCAATGGCTAGAAGTCGACGGGCGAGCAATCGGCGCATGGAGTGATGCTTGCGGATTGTCGGTTGAGTTGCGGACATTACTCAAGTAGATTGTTTACAATGCGCATGGGATGCAAGTTTAAGCGAAGGAAAACGCAAGAACTTTACTGTGGTGACTATGCACCGATAGGTACTGGGAAACGTTATGTTCCTATCGGGACCAATGCTCCGAGAGCGGCCATCACTTCGGAGCAGTGGTCTTGAAATGACCGTCGTCGGTGCACTCGAAGGAGCCGTCACCTACATAATCGGGTGTCGGCATCGGCCACATCGCTGGATCATAACTTGAAGGACGAATCATAAATGGAACTATTCTGACTTCCGATTTGCGCTCGTGTGACGGTCAAACCAGAACTGTGCGTCAGTTGCCGATATCAGCCCAACTCACTCATACACCGCTATGTGAGAGCCTCATTGGTAGTTGGCATCACCTCCGTATACAGCGGACAGGGTATGGGAGCCGCCCGAAAGCATGACAGTCGTGTAGGTCGCGACGCCAGAAGCATTGAGCGTGGGCGACGCTAGCGCTGTTGAACCGTCAGAAAACGCGATTGTTCCAGTCGGGGTCGCTAAACCCGAGACGCCGGCAACCGTGAAGGTGAAGGTAACAGATTGGCCAAAAGATGAGGGATTGAGACTTGACGTGACGGTGATCGTAACTGGGGCTCTCGTGATAACTTGCGATTCTGCAGCCGAGACGGCAGACAAGTAATTTGGGTCGCCCGCGTAGCTAGCCGTAATGCTGTGCGTGCCCGCTCCCAAGCTGTTTACGGTGAAAGTAGCGACTCCCCCAGATAGCATGCCTGTACCGATGCTCGCTGCGCCGTCATAAAAGGTCATCGTCCCGGTTGCTGACGCCGCTGTCGGCGCCGTGAAGGTCACGGAGCCTCCGTAGACCGTTGGGTTCGCTGAGGAGGTCAGTAGCACCGTTGGTGTCACCTTATTGACCGTTAGCGACACCGTTGCACTCGCGGAACTGTAGTCCACAGCGTCTGACGGCGTGAAGGCCACCGACAGCGTGTGAATCCCTGCGGTGAGGGTGACGCCTGCGGCCGGTGTGTAGAGGTAGGTCCCGATTACGCCGCCGCTCGTTGCATTGAGTTGCGTGGCACTCAGGGCCGTTTCGTATGAAATTGAGGCGGGAGTGGCCCAAGTGAGGACTGTCGTCGCCTGGGTGATTGTGAGCGCACCAGCCGTCTGGTTGAGTGTGTAGTTGCCCAGCTTAGCGCCTGGATCAGACAGCGTAGCTGCGATCGCGTCTGGTCCAGACGAGTAGACGCCAACTATTGTCGTCGGGGTCGCGGCGGAGGTGTATGTTGCGGTGATTCCATCGCCGGGGATCATGCCGGTGATCGAGCCGCTAAACACTGGGTTCGCAGTGCCGTAGACCTTCGAGGATGGCGTCGGCGTTACCGTGAGGACCGCAGGGTTGACCGTCAAAGTGACTGAGGCAGTTGCCGTACTGTAGTCGGCACCATCCGTTGGGGTAAAGGTGACATTCAACGTATGGCTGCCAGCCGACAAGACCGCGCCAGCCGCAGGCGAGTAAACGAAGGTGCCGGCTACGCCGCCCGACGTCGCGTCAAGCTGGACCCCACTGAGAGCCGTGCCGTAGGTTATCGCTGCTGGGGTGGCCCACGTGAGACTTGTGGTCACCTGTGTAATGGTCATCGTACCAAGATTTTGCGTCACCGAATAATTGCCGAGCTTAGCGCCTGGGTCTATGAGCGTTGGGGCAATCGCGTTGGCCCCAGCCGAGTAGACCCCGACCGGAGTTGTGGCGTTGGCGCCCGATGCATACGTGGCCGAGATCCCGTCTCCAGCGATCATTCCGGTAATTGTGCCGGAGAAGACCGGATTCGCTATTGCATACAACCTCGACGCCGGGTTCGGCGTGACTACGAGTGCAGCCTTATTGACTTGCAAGTTCACGGTGGCGATTTGGGACCCATAATCTGCGGTATCAGTCGGCGTGAATATGACTGAAAGCGTCTGCGACCCAGCGGCTAGTACCACGCCTGCGGCTGGCGTGTAGACGAAGGTGCCGGCCACGCCGCCCGACGTCGCGTTGAGTTGCGTGGCCGAGAGAGAAGTCCCATAAGTGATTGCTGCGGGAGTCGCCCAAGTGAGGACTGTTGTTGCCTGAGTGACAGTGAGAGTTCCGAGGTTCTGAGTCAGGGTGTAGTTGCCCAGCTTGCTACCCGGATCGGCGAGTGTCGCCGAGATGGCATTGACGCCGCTCGAGTACACGCCGACCGCCGTCGACGTTGTTGCTGCCGAAGCATAGCTGGCGGTGATTGTGTCGCCGGCGAACAGTCCGGTGATGGAACCCGTGAAGATCGGATTCGCGGTACCGTAGACCTTCGAAGCCGGGGTTGGGGTTACGGTGAGAGGCGCCTTGTTGACGGTAAGCGAAGCGGTTACCGCGGCGGAACTGTAATCGGTACCGTCAGTCGGCGTAAAGGTCACGGAAAGAGTCTGGACACCTACAGGAAGAATGGTTCCCGCCGGAGGCGCGTAAACAAACGTCCCAGCCACGCCGCCGCTGGTCGCGTCGAGTTGTGCGGCCGAGAGTGCTGTGCCGTAGGTTATGGCTGCGGGATTCGCCCAAGTCAAAACCGTGGTCGTCTGCGTGATTGTTAGGGTGCCAAGGTTCTGAGTGAGAGTGTAATTAGGCAGCTTGCTTTCTGGATCAGACAGCGTGGCTGCAATTGCGTTCGCACCGCTGGAGTAGACCCCCACCACAGTAGTCATGTTGGCCGCTGACGCATAGGTCGCTGTGATGGTATTGCCAGCGACCAATCCGGTGATCGAGCCCGTAAAGACCGGGTTCGCAACGCCGTATAGTCTGGACGCGCTATTGGGCGAAACCGTAAGCGGAGCCTTGTTGACAGTCAGAGCGACGGTGAGCGT
>Ga0224554_1000319_pt1 | contig 42234 bp, 35 predicted proteins | sample 714S22024metaG_FD_180666 | JGI IMG/M metagenome (GOLD analysis project Ga0224554, IMG submission 180666) | Peat soil microbial communities from Stordalen Mire, Sweden - 717 S2 20-24 | ecosystem: Environmental > Terrestrial > Soil > Wetlands > Peat | place: Sweden: Norrbotten County, Stordalen... | reverse complement strand
AGCCTCAAGACACGAAAAAGCCAAGCAACAACCCGCATTTTTCGTAAGAAGACTGATTCAAGATCAGGAAACCCTCTGCGGTTGAGTCGTCGCTACAAAATCACGCACCTGCGCAGAGGTTCCTTAGTACTGGTAGCGTAGTCCGAGGGTGCATTCACGAGCAAGCGTTTCAACTCATCAGGATCAAGGGTCGATTGCGCGTGCAACATCGCTAGGAATTTTCCCTTGCCGATTTCGATGAAATAGTCATCCCGGCAATACCGAGCGAAGGCCATCATCAGCAGTGTTATGATTGCGAAATCGGGGTCATTGAGGCCGAAGGCGGCATACGTGGCACGGAGCAGCTTCGTGGAGTTTCGCAGTTCGGCCGCTGAGAATATCTTCTTTGGGTCGAGTGTCTCCAACTGCGGTGGAACGAACTGGTCCCGACGGAGCTCAGCCATAACCAGAACGGAGGCTCGCTCAGGCTCAAGGAAGTAATCGTCAAGCGTCTCGAGCCAGTGGCTGGCCGATAGTCCGACGCCATCGACCACCAAGCTGAAGTCATCTAGCGTCTCCAGTAGGGCGAGATTGAGGTGAAGGCTGGTGATGGTCACGCAGCTATGCTCGATCAGGGGCAACAAGACATTCAGCGTGTCGAGCGGTTCAAGCACTTCCGTTCCCTTGCACGCGAAGGGCATGGTGTAGAGCAAGGCGACCAAATGGCGACGCCGCGACTGGAAATAGTTGACCGCCTCTCCCACAGTGTCAAGTGTGATGCTGGGACCATAAACCGCCTGACCATTTATTTTGAAGGCGACAGCGATAGCCGCCGTCTGCAGCATGATCTGGAGATAACGTTCGATGACGCCGGGTTCAAAGTACGGCGACAAGGCTTTTCGAACGGCCATCAAGACTACACGCGGGTTGGACAGAAACCTATGGTCGAGAGGGATCAAACGAAGCCAAGCCTGAAGATCATGGTCCTTGATGCCAAACAACGGGATGTTGATGAACTCCTCGACCGCGCGGATTGTCCCGAGCCAAGTACGAACGGTGTTCGCAAGTCCATACGGCGACAAGACAGCGAGAGTACCCGCACCGTGAGCAGTCAATTGCGTCTCAATCAGCGCCTTGGCTTCATTCCCGGAAATCTTGCGCGAGGTACCGAGAGGCCGGTAGGCTGAACTTGCAGTATCGTCATTTACCATGGACCACCGTCGCAATCTTCAGTCCGTCAAGCATATTGTTCCTCAATACACAATTCCCATTTCACAGTTGGAACCGATGTAGAAGAGTCTAGATCCGAGTCGGTGCCGACGAAGATGATCGTTTCCCCAGTGAAGATGGCTTTATCGTACTGGTGTGGCGCAAGATGCGCAGATTCAACGGTGATATTTCTCTCTCAAGACTCCACTGAACCACACCACTTCAGTCCGAATTGAACAGCATCGCAGGACGTCTCGCAGAACGCTTTGTTGAGCTTGATCATCTGTCACGAACCCGTGGCAAACTGGCAAATAAACAGACGCCAGAAGGTCGATTGCCCCGGCCGGTCTCAGAGCAACAGCTGTCTTATTGCGATGGATGTGTGCGAACAGAAACGCATAGATCATTGCGTGAAGCGGCAAGAATCGTGCTGAGAACCGTTCCAAGTCACGGCTCTCCACAGAATGCCCCAGAATGCTTTCGCAATAATAACGGACATTATGCTGTATTAGACCTGTTCTACGCGCGCGGATCGCGATGTCATCTATCGTTTCATCGACACAAATCTCCGCAGGGAATAGCCCTTCAAACTGCGTCCTGGCTTGCGCCACATAATCCTCGAAGCGTTGCAGATTTTTCCGATTCTGCTCTTTTTGTATCCTCGCTAGTTCATCGTCGAAGTCATCTCCCGATGCGAGCGCCTTTTCGTATTCGGGAATGGCTCGGAAAAGAATTTCCCAATCGATTTCATCGACCTCCCAGAACATGCGGACCCCCGCCTCGATGACATGCCATGGCGAAAGCAGGATAATCATTTCCGAATCAGATTTCAGTTCTCGGCAAGTTTCCAAGAGTTGCGCCCGTTTTTCGGAGTTTTGGGTCGCAGCAATCTCATCAAAGACGTACATCGGAATACGATTCACGTTGCCGGAATTGTTCATTCGTACGATCAGTTCGCGTCGATCCATTTCTCTGCTGAGGGCGTTGATGGCGGACGTATCCCAAATCAGCACTTCGCGTGCCTCTCTTTGCGTCGTTCGATAGTCATTGCTCATCTGTTCGGCTTGATCATCGAGAGATGACATTTTGCAAAAGTGCCTAATGTTTCGTGCGGAAAGGATCGCCAAAGACATTCATGGCGAGAAAATCCACTGGATTGCCTCCCAGCGATCTCGCAATTTCGTAATTCGCGGCAAAAGTCGCTTGACCTACATCGTCTCCCTTGGACCATCTATCCAGAAAGACTGGTAGCCAAGCTGGAGGAACCTTTACATTGAGCGGCCACGGCGAAGCAATCACTGTAGAACAACCTTGATTGAAGAGCTGCTTAATCAAACCGACGGTCGTCTCGGCCTGTGGATGAGAGTCTACGCGGCCACCGCTGCAAATAAACAGCACTACAACGCCGGAACCTTGAACCGCCGCTGCCAGGGTCTCCGGGTAAATTGCTAAGTTCACATCGTCGGAGACTCTGCGAAAAAAATGTTCCCCCGGAAGGAGGCCGCCATGAGCCGCAACGATCACTAGCTCCGATTGCCCGATGTCTTCGGGCACTTCAGTATCCCTCCGCAAGCTAATATCGTGTGTACGCAAAGGCTCCTCAAGCCTTTCTGCCAACCAATCCAAGGATATATCCCGGGTTTCACCGGGCTCAGTCGGAATCCATGCCCGGCTCGGTTGATTTGGTGGTATAGCTTTATTTTGACGCGCATTCACAAGCCAAGACATTGAAGGGGCACTGGCTATCGGAATGAGTTGCCCTGCAAAGCCATCACCAAGTCTCAGCACGTTCGGCGGTAGCTGTTGCAGCGTGGTGTCCATTATTAGAACAGTCGGGCTTGACGGTGCAAGCGTGAGTCCCAGCGAATCGGTGCTTGTCCAAAATACATTCGGGTCTTGCGACTTCGAGTACTTAGTCGATCCTGAAAAAGTGCTTCTCAGACATATTGAAGTTGAGTATTTCGGGCTTGGGGGCCTTGGAAGACGAGTAGCCCGTTCCATACCCTCATCATGCAGAACAGAAAAATGCGCCAAAAAGCTCCGAGGAGCTTCTGGAAGTTCATCGCGGCGGCTGCCAGGATCGCGTTGATCGCATTTCCAGCAGTACCCCTCAGCCGGTTGCGCTCCAATCGGTGTTCGCTCTTCAGATGTCCGATGCTGGGTTCGACTGCGGCACGACGTTTCATCCATCGCCATCGTGCTTCAGATGTCCGTCCTCTTCGTCTCTTGTCGACATGTACGGTGACCGCACCGTCATAGTCGTGACCTCGATAGCCCATGTCCACGTACGCTTCGCTGACCTTGTTGGCGATCAAGCTCTCGACTTGCTTCATCTGTGCAGCCAGCGTGTGGCCATCGTAGGGATTTTCAGTGAAGCTCTTCGCGCCGACGAACCATCCACCGCGACTACTCACCGCGACACTCACCTTGTTGCCAAACTCATACTGCTTGCCCGCCTTGCCCTTGGCGATGCACTGCACTTCAGGTTCATGCACACTGTAGATCTTGTTTTTGTCTTGCCTCTGTTGTGCATGGATTTGATGCGCTGTCCGAAGTAGCTTTCGAAGTTTGTTGGATGGCGTTTCAACCTGGCGTTCTATCTCGCGAACGATGCGCCCCAACTGCGTTTTCAGCTTGCGCGTGCAGGCACGAGCGCGTTTCATCTGACCAGCATGGGCATAGCGGCTGGACTGCATCAACAAGCGGCGGCCAACGTGCTGATAACTCTGCTTGATCGCGAGGCCCTCAGCTCGTGCGGCCTTCACCAGGCGCTCACGCATGCGCTGATAGAGTCTGGCATCGGTGGGGAAACGAATGGCCTTGGTCTGAACTGTCGTGTCCACGTTGATGCGCTTCAACTCAGCAGGGCGAATCACGCGCATCACGATGCCTGCTTCAATCGTCGCACGCAGCATCTGCTCGGCTCCGGCATCGCCCAGCCGCTTGCGCCAACGCGTCATGCTCGATGGATCGATCGGCATCCGATGCTGAAAATGCCTCATGCCGCTGAAGTGCTGCCAGTAAGGATTTTCAACCCACACGGCAACCACGTCTTCATCGCTCAGATCCTGCTGATACTTCAGATAGTGCAGAGCCACCATCAGACGCGTGCAGATCCCGGGCGCACCTTGGCTGGGATGATAGGTGCTCCCCAGAGTCTGTTCGAACGACTGCCAGTCGATGAAAAGACCGAGACGAACCAACGGATGGCTCATGTCGATCAACTGCTCCAAATCTATCTGAAACATCTCCTGCTGTGGCTGCTCCGGCTCGCGCTTGGGTCGCATCGTTTTTCCCCAGTTTCCAGGCTATTTGCTACGCCTTCAGGGAAATTCTAGAGCAAAAAACACCGCATTTCATCAGGTTTTATATGGGTTTTGTTGGTTTTTCAGGATCGACTACTTATAAGGGAAATCTTCAGACCAACCACGAAAGCGGTCACGCGAAAATACAGATACTTGTTCTGCCAAAACCTCGGTGACCGCGCCATCAACTACATTGACTCGGATGAGCCGTCCCGCTTGGCTCAACCCTAGAAACACAACCTGATAGCCATTGCGGGAGATCGCGACGGCTCTTTCAAATGTCGTCTCGGGTGACGAAAACGTTGAGTTTGGTCCGACGATTGATGTTCTCCGAATCGCTAGATCGGACAGCATCTCAATTGCCAGAATGACGGTCTGCACATTTTCCTGCGAAAGGTCAGCATCGAGAAAGCGTCTTGCTGCAGTCGCAATGTGCGTCAAGTCGAACGCAATATCTTGGTAGTACCTGGCTTCTTCAAGGCTCTTCACTAGCGAGATAAGGCCGCGTCCGTCGGGGGTAGGAGAAGACACGGCGTCCAGTATCTGCGCAAGTTCGGCCGGCACCTCTGGAAGACCTGAGTGGATAATCTCTTTTATTTCTTTATCGGCTGGGAAACCATATAACTTTGTCAGGTATTCGCAATGAACGAGCAGTGACAAGGCTGGAGAGATGTCTTCATTCGTTCCGCGTAATGCCAAATAGTGTTCTTTGATTTTGCGTGTTAAAGCGGCGAGCGACGCGGGTGTCGGGTTGTCCCCAAGTGAAAAAGATGCGAGTTCGAGTCCAAGCTCCATCGTGACCAATCGTTGCTCATATTTTGCAGGTGATGCGGTGAGGGGAAGTGACTCACGCAGGCGGCGCAAAACAGGCTCAGCCGCAAAGAAGATTTTGAGGTCGCGCAGTACACGGAAGAGAAGATACGCCTCCTGCCACATGTCCTCGATAGAGATCTCGCTTTCAACCGTGAATGCACAGGTGAGCGCAATCAACGACTCCAAGAAGTTGTGACTGCGGTGGTAAATGTCCGCAAAAGCCAACCAGGCCAAACGTTGCCGAATTGGCGTGGTGCCTGCGATAGCTAGCGTCTGCTCTGCAAGGTCGCGTGCCTTCTGCGGCTTGTGTGCCGCGATATAACGCGCGGCAGCGTAGCGAAGAATGTCCAGGTCTTCATTTGGGGTGCTTGTCATCTGCGCTACGAGTGCAGCGAGAAAGACGAAGAGTTCAAAGGTGTGTGCGAATGCTTCATCACGCAAATCTTCATCGTGGTGCACGAGTTGCCGGAGGTGCTCAAACACTACATCTGGAGACGCCGGCAACAAAGAGGCAGGAAACTTCGAAAGATGAAGAAGGATTGGGCCTTCTGCCCCCATCCATTGAAATGCGTTCTTAAGAAACGCACTCAAATCAATATCCGGGGTGGATTTCTCATCCTCTATGTGATCGCTTTTCGGGAAAGCTGTTGTAGCGCCTGCTCTGTCTAAGACAATAGAGGTAGCAACGGCCACTCCAAGAGTGCCGGAAGTTTCCACCGAAAGTAAGTCAACCAATTGGATTCGTGTGTGCGCGTCCGTTGGATGGACTGCAAGATAGTCCAGAATGGCGGCAACAGGAACCGCAAGGCCATCACCGCTTATGACAAGATCCTTTCCGTTACGCTGGAGCAGAACTTGCTGTGTGGCATGGATGAGCATTCTTGCAGCACCCGACGAGATCGGCCGCTCATCGCTTGGGAGGCATATTGTGATTGATTGCAAGAAGTCCCGTCGTGCGAGCGCCTCTCGCGCGCACATGGTTCGAGCCCGATTCTCACGCTCTGGATCGGCCTTGGAAGTCGCTGTAACCAGTGCATCGTAGTTGGGGGACTCCTCAGTATTCAATCCCTCCGCGATGGTCCGGTAGAACCTCTCCAGTTCGGGGTCTACGGTAGTGTGCTTTGAATCCAGTAGCACAAGAGCTTCAGCATACCGCCGTTCGTCGAACAGATTCGTAAGCTTTCGCTCAAATAATCTTGCCTAATTTGGGTATAGCGATTCGAGTCGTTCCTCAACCTGGGCGCTGAGATCGTCGTCATTCGCTGCGATCTCTAGCGCGAGTTCCAACTCCTCCTGCGCCGCCAGTTCTGCTATCGCGGGGTCTATGAGTTCCTGAGCGAATTTTCTGTCATCAGCGCGACGGGCAATCTGTGCCAATTTCACGCGAAAGGATGGATCGAGATAGTCTCGTCTTCCAACCTCTTCGCGAAGCATTTTGAGTGTCTGGTGACCAGGCGCAACCCTGTCGAGAATCTGGAGTTTGAGGAAGGACTTGTGAGCGTCCATCCACTCAGGGAGTTCGTCGATAGCTGTAAATGCACTACCAATGTGCCCGTTCTGGGCTTCCTCAACCCATTTGTTGGCGTGCGTCGCCACAATTTCGCTGGCGTCGTTTGGAGGCAGCATGGTAAACAGCCCGCAGCCTTCGACCGACTTCAAGGCATCCTGGTTTTCCTTACGATGTGGCGTAGGTGCACCTGTATCTATCAAGATGTAGCACTCGGTCCGTTTGGCATACTCGATCGCTCCCTTGGCTAGGCCTACAAGATGTTGGGTCCACTGGTCTTCAATGAGGCGAGTCGTTTGGGGCCGGGTTGCACCTTCGGGGATTGTGTCCAAGCGATATGCTGCCGCGCGAAGAATGACGGCCGCGTCATGCTTTCCGATGTTTTCAAGCGCGTTCAGGGCAGAAGAAACGGACAAATCGCTTGCCCGGATGATCGCAACGCGCTTGCCAATGGCTGTGTCTTCCTCTCCGGTTAGTTCCCGCCCAATGTGGGTTTTCGCGGCTTTTATAATGCTGGAGGTAATTGCATCCTCGGTGATGTGTATCGCTTCTAATGGCGGCAGAATGACGAAGATCTTTGGTACAGCATTTGGCCCAGTTTCGTCCCTCACAAATGACATCACTAGGCAGAAGGCGCCCGCTCGATCTTCGGAATGAGGAAAATCGGCGGAATAGATGTCGCCGGCGCCAAAGTCCAGCGGGGATTCCGCGTACATGTCTATCAGTGCGCGGACATAGGTTCTTCGCTCTGATGTAGGAAGGTCGTGTGATTCATTGTTCTGTGTACTATTCATTCGGATTTAAGGCAGAAATGCAACTGCTCAGAGTGGCGCGAGGGACTAGGATGTGAAGCTGAGTCCACGCCGTTTCGCGACGGACTGCTTTGCAGTGAGTGACTTGTCGGTTGTTGGCGGTTGTGGCTGCCTTTTGGAGGCCAGGCCCAACAAAGCGAATGCTCTCCCGAGCCTGCTGGATCTGTTCGATGACATCATTTTCAGTCAAATAGTCCAAGTGAATGATCGGCGGTAAGAGTGCGTTGTCGCTTGGCATGGTCACCTTTCGCTGAAACTTAGATGCTACCGGGCCAGCGTTGCAATCCATCACTGGTCCCGATGCAGCCCGCCCTTGGTCAAGCTTGATTGTGTTTCATCTCGATTCATCATTCTCCCGGCTCAAACCCAGAGGCACGGAACTTGAGAGCGTTGCAGTTTTCTTTAACCGCGCGCTGAATAGCATCATCGAACCCCGCAGGGGCCACAGCCTGAATATCGACGACAATACTCACGATGTCATTCGGGCGGGTCGTGAAGTTTTGTACAACTTCATCGATAATCTCCGCAAACTGCTTCTTGGCCAACAATGGATTTAGGTCGACTGTGCCGTAGAAGCGCCTGTTCACTCTCTTGGTCGTTGGCCCAGCCGATGGCGGCGACGGCTTTGGCGGATCGCCAGGCTTGGGCGGCTGATGAGCCTCGTCAGCTTTCCGCTTGGCCTCTTCGGCTGCTCGTACCTCTGCCTCATAATTTGCCGCAGCCTCGGGCTCGATTAGCAGGTTGGTCTCCAGATGCACGATTGCTCGTTGACCGTAAGTAAATCCGACATACTTGCTTTCACGCTTCCCCTGCGCCAAACCGAAGAAGTCCCGGCTGCCCGTGCCCTCGCTTATGGTCGAGGCAAACACATTGCTGTCCTTGAGACGTGGCATATACAGGTACTGACACGTTTTTTGCCAGACATCCTGAGCCGAGGCGTCCTGGGCCCCGTCCTTCCAGAACCATGTACGTAACAACTTCTCAAGGTGTATGGGTGCCCAGCGCTCAATGAGCAGTTCATGCTCGGTCATCACACGTTCAATTTCCTTAGTGAAAGACCCGGCGCCCGTGCTTAATCCAAAGTGCTCCCAGCGCATCTCCGGGAAGCCCTTCGTATTTATTTCCTCGGTGGGAGCAAGGAGCCACTTATAAGCTTCTCGAATTGCACGGTTGGCCGCGTCGGAAGCACTAACGCAACTATTCCTAGCTTGCGTGCTCTGCGGTTTGTCTAGGTTTAGATCTCCGTGATCGAAATCCTTGACGATGGATTCCCACGCCTTAAAGGAACAAATCAAATCATCCAACCTGGCGGTAGCTTCAGAATCGGCTGCCAGGAAGAGGACCCGATTTCGCTTCAAGCGTGGCTGATCACCGCGATTATTGAGCATCTCCAGCGCGGTCTTCACTGCGGCCGGATTCTGAATTTTACTGAATGGCTCCGCTGGTGGAAGGACTACGAGATGCATCCGCCAGTCGTCGGGAACGTCTGAACTGTTTGGGAAAACATGAATCCCGGCGAAGGTAGTGGCTTGGATCAAGGTGCGAATCCGCCCCTGAATCTCCGGCAGAATTTGTTCTGCTGAGGTAAAACGCCGCTTGCGGTCTTCCATCTCCCGGCGCAGGTTTGGCCTCACATCGAACCAGAAGCGGTGGTTCGCAGTGTTTAGATAGTGCAGCTTATCTGTGAGTCTGCGAACCGCATCCTTGTATACGCCGATCTGCTGGCCTGGCTGCAACACCCCGAGCAGCAAATGTTCCGTGTCAATACCGCGCACGGCCTGGTCGGTTGTTGTTGGCGCGCTCCCGAGAAAGATAGTCCTTGCCAGCCGTCGGCAGGCCTGCACGCTACCGAAGCGTGGATCGTAGGTTTCAATCTCTACCGTCTCTGAGCGCTCACCGTCAATATCGCCCTCGACCACGGGGTCCCAGCCTTGCGGGAGGTAATAGATCAGTTCGTTGCGCGTCTCCGCGTCGTAGAGTGGCAGATTGCCCGGCATGATAAATGGATCTTTGTTGCCATCCTTCCAGAGGCGGTGAATCACCTTCGCCATCAGCTTGAGCACGCCGCGTGTGCGCTGGAAATTGTCCAGCGACGACCAATCCTCATAGAGCCGGTCGAAGACCTCCGGGTGAATCGGATAGGCGCGCGCCATGCGGTCAAGATAGCGCCCTTCCAAAGTCTCCTTCGGGAGATCCTCGCGATTTTCCGTATATGCGTCCGCAAAGGCGCGGCAAGTTTCCTTCGCTTGCGATTCATCCTTGATTTGTGTAAAGAGGCGACGCCGAACAATCTCGAAAGCTTCTTCCGTCCCGACCGGCTTCCAGAGAGCGTGAACGCGACCAACGGTTTTTTCCAGGCTCCTAAGCGAAAGTGTTCCTTCCAACTGGTCCATTGCGCGCTTGCCACGAGCGCTTCCAGCTTCCGACATTTTCGATGCTGGCAGCGAAACCAACATGATTGCTTTAGGAACTCCTTTGAAAGCCTGGGTCAGGTTCTGGATGAAGGTCAAGTTCGACTCAAAGGTTCCGCCGGCATAACCCCGGCCATCTTCAAACTGGCGCAGGTAGGCGACCAACTCGTCCATCAACAGCACTACGGGCTGATGCGGTTCCAGCATCTTCTCGATGAGCGAAGCGTCGGGGGCCGTGCCATTTTCATCGCTTTCGGCGATTGCGGCAAATGCGGCGGGGCCGCCCAGTTGCCAAGCCATCTCGCCCCACAGCGTTCTGACTTTCTGGTCGCCGTATTGCTTGGGCTGGCTGGGAGAGAAGCGCGTGCCGTCGAGCACGATGACCTTTGCCTTCGGTAGATCGGTGACTCCGGCTGCATCCAGAATCGGCGAGATGCCGGACAATTTACTGGCCGGGACAGCTCGATTGGCCAGGTGGTAAACCGCAAGCATGGTGTGTGTTTTGCCGCCGCCAAAAGCGGTCTGTAGTTGAATTACTGGGTCGCCGCCACGGCCAGCTAGACGACGAATTACGGAGTCCAGCAGGAGGCGCATCCCCTCGGTGATGAAGGTTCGGTCGAAGAACAGCTCCGGGTTCAGATACTCTTCGGGGGCTGTGCCTTCATGCACTTTGGCCAGATCAGCGGCAAACTCAGCCTGCTGAAAGGTGCCTTTCAAAACGTCTTCGTGCGGAATAGCAATTTCACGCCAGGGCTTCATCGGTTCCTTCCCATCTAAAACAAGTCGCCTTGCTTCTCAATCGGTCCAATTTCGTCGGCAACCACTTCAATCGCGGCCCAAGCCCCGATCAGTTCGTTGTAGGGACGCGCGTCTTCAGCCAGTCCCTTGCGTTCACAGAGCGTATAAAGGCGGTAGGCAAGCGTTCGCACCGGCCCGCTCACAGTAGACATGCTGGCGAGCAGGGCACCTGCCGCCTGCTCCCCGTGCATATTCAAGTTACGTATTAGTTGGTGCAGCGCTTCCCATACCGGAATCTGGTGGTCTGGGTCCGGTTTCCAATCTGTCGGCAACTCATTCCAGCGGAGCAACTGAACTTCGCCGCCACCGGAATTCAATACTCCCGCCCTGAAGAGTGCATCCACGCTTGTGCCCTTAGCGCGGGCGGCCACATCGGCCACGCCATACTGGCCCGGCTTCCAATAGTTCGTCTCGAACCATTGCAGACAGAACTGGGTCTCCGGGTCAAATTCATCATCTGCGAGGAAACGGTTGATGAGTTGCAGAGCCGTCCGGACAGTCATGGGAGAGCCATCAGCCTCAAGGACTGCCTTGTACTTGGAGAAAATGCCCATGCCGGGACCAATAATCGCCTGGGAAAGATCGACAGGGGCCACCGGTGAGTTCTCACCACCGCGCGTCATATCGATGAGGGCGTCGGGAAGAATGGCTTGGAGTTCGCGGAGGAACTCGCGGCGGGAAATTGTCGGGGCATCGGAGTTTCGCCTACGACAGACCAGCACAATTGAGGAAGCTAACGCGTTGGAGTCGGTCGATCTCATCCGGTTGCCCAGCTCTGTCCGCATGGGCCAGGTTCCGTTTAGCGCAAAGCCTGCGCGCAAGACAGCATCGAGGAAGGTAACCCACCCGCTGCTGGAAGTTGCGTCCTCACTATCCGTGTCGGCTTGTTTGAATGCGTAATAGATAGTGACCGGGAATGCCGGATGGGCCTGCATCGCCAGATTATGCATCGCTCGCGTCATACCATCCAGAAAGAATGCTTCGGCGTTCTCCTTGCCCCCATGGCGATAAGGCGTGGCTACCAATTCGTCGGCCTTCGGCACCGCAACGGTGGCGAAGAGATCGGGGTAGATAGTCCTCAGAGACCTGCGTAGCCAGACATAGAAGAAGTCCGATAGGTCAGCGTAGCCAATGTTGTCGTAATACGGTGGGTCGGTCGATGCAACTTTGTTGGTCCCTTGAAGATTGCTTTGAGCGGTGTCTTGGGTGGCGAATCCTCTCCCGGACCGCCCTAGAAATGGAAACACTTTCGGAATGAATAGGAAGGTCTTGTCGAATCCGCCCGCGGAACCTCCAATTGGATTCGCTTCGGCGAAATCCCAAACCATCGCGATTGCCTGCCGTGCGAAGAGATGTCCAACGTGTTGCTTCCCTGGATCGCTTCTCCACTGACAAAGGTTATTATTCAGATCAACCATTCGCGATACAAACAAAGCAAGGTAAACTGCCAGCGCATCCCCGTACGCTTCGGGTCCGTTTTCACCGCCGTCTGGGCAGTTATCTTCGTCATTCAGGCAAGCAGCCGTGGCAGCGTGGCGAGCATTCTCCCGAGCTTCAATCACGAGGTCACTAAAGGTGGTAAGCGCCACCAGCTGCCGTTGCGTGAAAAGATCGCTCCATTTTGTGAGGCCGTAATTTCCTACCCGGAAACCCAGCGCCTGCTGCATGAACTCAATATCCGGCTTCCAGTCCGCTCTTACATCCCGCGCGATTTGCTCCTGCAAGTCGACAGGAGGGAGATAAATACGCTCCCTCGTTCCCTCGGCGACAATACCCAGAAGCCTGGTTCCCATCCGCCCTGCCTGCCCCTCGGCTCTAATGTATTCCGCACTGATTGGCGCACCAGAAACCAAACATCGGAAATCCGCACCTCGACCGCCAGCTTTCGTTCCGAGCCCCGCATTCGCGGGCAGCTTACCTGTTCGGACCTTGAAGCGGTACTGGTCTGCTTCGACAACCGGCTCGACAAACGACTCCTTACCCGGCTTGGACGAAAGCACGAAAGTCGAGACAAGTGGCACATCAACATGCGAGAACGCTGGATTGGGCGACTTAACCGTTCGTGCCCAGAGCCAAGCAATGACAGCCAGCTTCTGTCCGATTAACGGTTTGAGGTCCGGACGGTCCGACGCGATTTCGGGAGTTATCTCGACCTTTGGATAGAGATAGCCGAGGCGTTTCTGCGCCTCATTTCGCACCCAAATACCATAGCGGCGCACATCTTCGGCGAGGCCGCTTGTTCCATCCCATTGCTTCTGGGCGAGGTTCTGCTGTTCACCATCTGGGATGGGGCCGATGGGCGCGCGATCGGCAAAGCGAGGCGGAATTTCGATCATCGCCTTATTGATGGTGACGGCAACGGGATTCAGGTCGGAAGCATAGCTTTCCAGGCCAAGACGCTGCGCCTCGAGCGGAATGGTCCCGCCGCCGGCAAAGGGATCGTGGAAGGCTGGTAGTTTCTCCGGGTTGAAGAGCGAAGCTGCATCAGGGTGGTTACGATTCAGCTCGCAGGTTTCGCGCCACGACTTCCAAATTTCTGCGCGCGCAGCATTCAGCACTGCTTCATTATTTGTGTTTTCCCAAACGACCAAGTCTTCAATGATCTTGAACAGTCGCTCACGCTCTTTTGCCGCTTCAACCTTGTTGATGCCCCGATTGAGATGCCTCTCGTATCCCGGATCGTTCACCAGTTGGGCAAAGAGAACCGCCCTGGCCGCTGCGAGCGGGCGACGCGCCCACCATAGATGCAATGTGCTCGGATGCCCGTGGCGAATAGACTTTTCTCGCGCGGCGGCTACATTGATTTTGTCCAGCGGCAATGCCACTTCGATGAGCTTACGCGGACTTTTGACTTCGACAGTTTTGCTTGATGCCATGGGGAATTAACTCGGAAACGCGGGCTCGGCCCGTGAAAGCAAAGACTTCAAATTGAGATTGACGCTGGTGGTAGCCCAATCGGGCTCCTGCGTAAACGGGCAACGAATATAGTACGGACCATTGGCCTGCTCGCCCTCCACCAGAACGATGGCAAGCAGAAATTTCTCCCGCTGGTTTAAGCCGTACATGATTTCGTTGCTTGTTACTGTTATGGTATCGCTTCCGTGGATGCGCCCCTTCACTTCGATGTGCCTGGGCTCGGGGAGCGGGCAGCCCGGTATCCCCGGAGGCTGGCTGGTAATATCCCAGCCGCATTTCTGGGCCGATACATCCAAAACCTGGTGGCCGAGCGCCTGCTCAGTTTTGACTACCGCATGCATTGCGATTCGCTCGATGCGCCTGCGAGCCTCAGCATCCGCGCTCCAAGTTGCGCCAGCCAGCGGTTCACCGCGTCTTTTCGCTAACAATCCTGCGGGTATCACAAGCGCTCCGCCCAGCACGACTGGAGTTGCTGAGCTGACCTCTCTCATTGCGGCCAGTTCAATCTGGCGACTGCGAAGACGGTTTGTGAGGTCATCGAGAATGCGGTCGATGTTTCCGAGCGTCACACGCGGCACTTTGCCGGCGGCAATCTCCTCCTGTATGCGAAGGCGGCGATTCTGCCAGTGATTGATCTCCCGGACAAGACGGTCCTGCACCGCGGCAAGGACACGATCTGCGTTGCGCTCTGCGCGTTCTTTGACGGTTCGGAGATGCTCCGGCACTATCGTTGCTGAGGCCTGCTGGATTGCGAGTTTCTCAAGATCCTGGGTGATCCAACCGGCGGCGAGGATGTCAGGGATCAGTTTGAGGTCCGCCTCCGACGCTGGCTGGAGGTCCAGGTGAGGCGCCCATCCGGCATTACTTGCCTGTCCATCGGCATGTATGTCGATGAATTGCACAAGTCTGGAGATGGTCCGTCCCGAATCGCCTCCCTGACGAATCGAGTGGTCCACGAGAAACATGATGCGAGGGTCGGTGGCAGGATCTGCGCCAGACTCGACCGGGTCAACAAAGACCGCCCCTTGCTTGAGTTTGTTGCGCAGACGCTCAAGAGTGAGATCAGTCACCGCCTGCATGAGAGGATGGGCTGGGTGCAGCAGACTCGCCATCGGAGCCCCGGCCCGATCTTCGAGACGAACGAACTTCTTTTCAAAACAGACCCGCTCGTAGCGGAGAGTAACCGGATTCAGATTGCGGCGATCCCGGCCTGTGATCTGCCGATCCCGTTCGCGAATGATGGCCGGGACATTCGTTATCTCATAGCGGCCTTCTTCACGTGGGCGCAATTCGCCGCCGAGTTGTTGAAAGGCCTGCGAGAAATAGGAGCGGATGAAGTAGGGCTGCAGCTTGCGTGCTTCGGCCTTCTCCATCTCGTCTTTGACCGAGTATAGGCGCTGCATGTCCATCACTTCTTCAGACAGTGCGTTGCGGGAGAGAATCTCCTCAATGTGCGCGGTGTCGAGTGCGCCTTCGACCTTGGTTCGCAACTCGTCGCGGCGTTTTGGATCGTCCCCGTAGCGGATGGCTTCGATAAGCAGGTCTTTGAGGCTCTTTTCCTCGAAGACTTCGCCGAGGATGTCGAATACGCGCCCGCCGAGGGCCTCGCGCTCAATTTCCAGTTTCTGAAAAAGGCGGTGAAATACATCTCCCTCTCGCGTCTCGGAAGCGAGCATGTTCCACAAGTGGCACACCTGAGTCTGGCCGATGCGATGAATGCGGCCGAACCGTTGCTCAATCCGATTAGGGTTCCAGGGGAGATCATAGTTGACCATCAGATTTGCATTCTGAAGGTTGACGCCTTCGCCTGCCGCATCAGTCGCCACAAGCACGCGGACGCGCGGATCGACGCGAAACAGTTCCTGAATTTTGCGACGCTCGTCCCGGTGGACACTCCCGTGAATCTGAACGACGCCTTCCTGACTACCCAGCAGGTCCTTGATCTTGCGATCAAGGTAATGCAACGTGTCCTTGTGCTCTGTGAAGATGATGAGTTTGCGCTGGTTCCCATCGGCATCCCGCATAACCGGGTTGTCCTGGAGAATGTGCGAAAGCTCATCCCACTTACGATCCTGGTTGGAATTCCTGAGTTGGAGGGCCTGCGCCTCCAGATCGGCTAGTTGCAGGATCTCAGCTTCGAGTTCCTGGATGGTTTGAGCCGCGGTTGCCTGATCAACGACTTCTTCCTCGAACTGATCGAATTCCTCAGGAGGCAACTGGTCTGCCAGGTCCCAGAGGTCATCTGAGGCGTGCTCGATTGGGAGTGCTTCCAATCGGCCTTGGGAGCGCAACCGCTCTTCCTCCAGACGGCGCTTCATTTTTCCGTGGCGCCGGCGAAGGGACTGGTAAATTGCCTCCGGACTGGACGCCAGGCGCCGCTGCAGCGAAGCCAACGCGAAGCCGACTGTGCCTTTGCGGCCTCCATCCTGAAGACGGTCAGCACGATTCATCTCTTCTGTGACGTATTTCGTCACGGCCTGATAAAGGGCATCCTCTGGTCCTGAGAGCTTGTAGGAGGCAGTATAGGCGCGGCGCTCAGGAAATAGGCGGGTGCCGTCGAAGCGCAACATTTCTTCCTTGACCATTCTCCGCATGAGGTCGGCGACGTCCACCTTGTGGGCACCGTCTCGGAACTTCCCGTAGAAACGGTCCGAGTCCAGGAGGGAAAGAAAAAGCTGGAAGTCCGCCTCTTTGCCGTTGTGCGGAGTCGCAGTCATCAAGAGAAAATGGCGTGTGACGCTGCCGAGAAGTTGTCCAAGCTCAAAACGCTTTGTCGTATTGATCTTGTTTCCGTAGTAGTTTGCCGACAGCTTGTGAGCTTCATCGACGACAATCAGATCCCAATGTGAGGATTTGAGCCTGTCCTGTAAATCCTCGTTGCGGGAAAGTTGATCGAGCCGTGCGATCAGGAAGTCGGTATCCTCAAACGGATTGCCACTCAAGGATTGCTCAACATGTTCGCGAGAGAAGATGGTGAAACTCAGGCCAAACTTCTCGAAGAGTTCATCCTGCCATTGGTTGACCAAGCTGCCGGGAGCGACAACGAGGATGCGGACGGCGTCGGCCCGCATAATCAACTCGCGGATGTAAAGTCCGGCCATAATCGTTTTGCCAGCGCCGGGGTCGTCGGCAAGTACGAACCGCAACGGCTGCTTGGGTAGCATCGCCTCATAAACTGCGGTGATCTGATGGGGAAGCGGCTCGACGTTCGAGGTATGGACGGCCATCATCGGATCAAAAAGGTGTGCGAGATGAATCCGGAACGCCTCGGCAGCGAGCTTGAAATCTTGCCCTGAAGCATCGAACGCCCATGGACGGCCGGCTTCGGCCAGAGATAGGGTCGGTTCGTCGGCCCTGAAAAGCATTCTCTCCAGAACGACGCCCTCAATTGTCTTGTAGTAGACGGTGAGGGCATTCTCCCCGACAAACTCTGTCGCCACGATCCGGACGGGACGGTTGGGATCGATACCCGAGATCGCCGACTGATTCTTGATCTCTTCCAGCTTCAACATGTCCTGCCTTTGGGGCGATTAGCTCCATCTGGACGGAGCAGCGCCCGATGCAAGTGCTCTGTTTTAAGCAATTTGCTCCGCCCCGGAGATTAGAGGCGTGATTTCAAAAGATCAATCCTCGTCTGGTTGCTCTGCAAAAAGCCTACCACCTCAACTTCACGAATGAGTCACCGTTCTCCCGGATTGAATCCGGGGAGATTAGGAGGGTTACCTCGATGAAACAATAGGAAAGGGTTGATGGCAGAATTTCAGCGGTTTTCGCTGGAGATTCTCGTGTGTGTTCTACATGTTCGTGAGGAACAGGGCAGAGCGTAGGCACTCGGCTAGTCGAGAGAGCCCTGATAATCGTCCACTTTGTGGTTGATTATCATCCACTCTCTGGTTGATAATACCGTAATGCTTCGTCGTAACCTTATCGACCGGCTCCTCGATGGATTGGCAGACACGCCTGCTGTTCTAGTCAACGGCGCACGCCAAACCGGGAAAAGCACACTGGTGCAATCAGCGGAATTGGCGAAACAGGATCGGCAGTACCTCACCTTTGATGATCCCGGCATTCTGGCGGCTGCCAAGCGCGATCCGAACGGTTTCGTTGCCGGACTGAACATGCCGGTCACGCTGGATGAAGTGCAGCATGTTCCTGAAATCTTCCCGGTGATTAAAGCCGCCATCGACCGAAAGCGGCAGCCCGGGCAATTTCTGCTCACTGGATCGGCGAACGTAATGCTCCTGCCAAAGCTGTCCGAGTCCCTGGCGGGACGCATGGAGGTGCTGACCCTTTGGCCGTTTTCCCAAGGCGAGTTAAGCGGAGTGCGAGAGAACTTTGTAGACACCTTATTCTCACCGAAGCCCGTCGGATGGACGGGAAAGACCGCCGCAGTTCGACGGCACGAGTTGTTGGAGACCGCCCTGGCCGGTGGCTATCCGCTTGCTGTAGCCCGCCAGAGCGCCACACGCCGCGACGCTTGGTTTCAGTCCTACGTGATGACAATGCTCCAGCGGGATATCCGCGATCTGGCCAATATCGCTGACGTGACGGCCGTCCCACGCCTGCTCTCGGTAGTGGCTGCACGTGCTGGCGGCTTGCTGAATTTCGCCGATCTGTCGCGATCCGTCGCCTTGCCGCAGACGACCCTGAAACGCTACTTCGCCCTGCTGGAAGGGACCTTCTTGGTTCAACTATTGCGCCCCTGGGCGCGAAACCTGGGGAAACGGATTATTCAGACTCCCAAGGTTTACTTGAACGACACTGGATTGCTTGCCTACTTGCTGGGAGCGACCGTTGACCGGCTGAAAGCAGAGGGAAATCTGGCCGGGGCCGTTCTAGAGAATTTCGTGCTTATGGAGTTGCGCAAGCAGTCCACCTGGAGTACGGCTCAGCCGGACCCCTTCTTTTGGCGCACGGCCTCCGGGCAAGAGGTGGATGTCGTTCTGGAAGATCGCACTGGCAGAGTCGTAGGAGTGGAGGTCAAAGCCGCCGCAACCCTGAGCGGGAACGATGTGCGCGGTTTGCAGGCGCTGGCGATCGCTGCCGGTAAACATTGGGTGCGCGGTGTGGTGCTTTACGCCGGCACAGAAGTCATTCCGTTTTCGGCTAACCTGCACGGCGTACCCATAAGCCGGCTTTGGTCGGCGTGACGATCAGCGGCCTGATTGGAGCTTGCGGGGACAGATCACTGTCAATTCCGAAGCCAATACCGACCAAAAGGGTTATTTATATAACCTACAGTTAGTTTTTCCCTTGCATTGTCTCCCAAGTTGATGTAGCCTCCAATCAGGATCGGGGTCGGTTTGGCCTTGGTTCTTGCAAAAGAGTGGAGCGAACTGCGGGGAAAAACTTGCGAATCGCTCAATCTAGCCTCTGCCGGTGAACAGAAAAACCTGGGCGTATGGTCTGCGTTTCAGCCTCTGTGTTGCCGTAGTCCTTCGGGACATAGACGCGTGCCGCTAGTCGGCGCGAGTCACGCCGTCAATTCATCGCGTAGATGGGTTGTCGTGCGTCGCGGGAGTCAGCCCTGATATTTGGCGTTGGCGCTTCGCGGGAGAGCCGGGGGTCGCCGTGAGGCGGCTACCATGACTCCACTCCACAAGGGGGCTAAATGAGCCAAAAGGTACGTCGTAAGCAACGCCAAGCAGTCGGGTTGCTGGATCAAGCGGTCAGGTGCTTCAAAAAGACCGTTCAGTCCAGCGCCTCGTATAAACCCAACACCGACACGTCGGTGACAACATTTGAGCGGTATGTAAAGCGGCTGGAGAAGCTCATAGATGTTTCGGGAGCAGAACGAGAGTTTTGGTTCCTTCATCAAAAGGTCTACATTCGGCTTGTGAAACAGACTCTCAAATTGCGTGACTGACGTGTCGGTATTCTCATTTTGAGGTATTGTGTGACTCTAGGAAACGCAATCAAGCTGATCCGCACTGCTAAAGGAGTGAAGCAGCTCACGCTTGCGAAGCAGTTGGAGGTTTCTCCTAACTACATTTCGCTTGTCGAGAAGGATCGTCGTGAGCCAAGTGTAGGTTTCCTGCGGAAGCTAGCAAAAGAACTCGGCGTCCCTGTAGGTCTGTTTTTTCTGTGGCAAGACACTGACGACCCAATTCTCAAGACGCAAAACATGATCGAGCTAAGAGACTTACTAACGCGAATTCAAGCAATGTACCTTCGCAATCTTGACGCAGAAAATGAAAACGCAGCCTAATGCAACTCGGTTTGCCGTATGCAATGCGGACCAACTGGCCTCCTTGCTCGCAACGGAGACCAAACAGATCGAGTGGGTACTTTCACATTTGAAGACGCTTTACTATCGCAAGGATCGCACCAAAGCGGATGGCTCGAAACGGACCCTATGGATTCCCCGTCCTCCCCTGCGGCCCATACAAGACAAAATCAAAACAGAGATTCTTGCAAAGGTGCATCTTCCAACTTGCGTTCAGGGAGGCGTAAGGAAATGCTCCATAATCACAAATGCGAAGCACCATGTTGGAAAACCCGTTCTTTCAACTATGGACATCAAGAACTGCTTCCCCAGCGTTACTGTCCAGAGAGTGCGTAACGTTTTTGAGGAGCTTGGATTTTCCGGCGATGCTCTTTCAATTGTTACAAAGCTAACCACCTGGGAGTTTCAGCTTCCCCAAGGGCCTTCAACAAGCCCCGCGATAGCAAATCTCGCTCTGGCGAATTTAGATCGGCGCCAAATGGGCGTCGCGAAGCGGCATGGGTTCACCTACACGCGCTACGTGGACGATATTTCCGCTTCGGGTGGAAAGCGATTACGCAAGGTCAGAAATCTACAGGAGCGGATCGTCAATGATGAGGGGTTTTCGGTTAAGCCGCTTAAGGACGGGCAGAAGAAGTTAATGTACCGCGAGCAGGATCGACAGCAAGTGACAGGTCTTGTATTAAATCAGAAAATCAATCTCCCACGTGAGAAACGCAAGGAAATTATTGGCAGCACTAAGGCTGCTCTCCGCGGAAAAGGGGAGCTCAGCGATTCTGAGCAGGGAAAAATTCTTTGGCTTGGATCAGTCAATGCTGGCGCTGGAGCTGCTGTAGTGAAAACTGTAAGACAACAGAGGAAGTTGCGATGAAGAGACTGGTTTTGGACATTGAAACGATCCCAATATCGAGTGAGGCCATTACCGCAGAGGAGACCAAGAAGGCTGCGTTGGATGCACTAACCGGCCAGATCGTGTGCATTGGCTTCATCGTCATTGATGAATTCAAAGCACAGGCAGCCGTGGCGATCGTGTCAGATGACGAGACCAAACTCTTGAACGATTTCTGGTCAACGTTGCGACGTGAGAACATCAAGTCGTTTGTAGCTCACAACGGTCTGAGCTTCGATCTCCCGTATATCTGGAAGCGATCTGTGATCAACCAGGTGAAACCGTCCATTCAGCTTGACCTCCGCCGCTACCGCAATGATTTTGTATATGACACCATGTGCGTGTGGGGAAATTGGGAAATTCGCGGGAACGCCTCACTGAACGCTTTGGCAGGTGGATTTGGATTGGGCGCTAAGAGTAGCAGCGGGGACCAGGTACTACAGCTATGGCGTGAGGGGCGCCACAGGGAAATTGCTAACTATTGTTTGCATGACTGCTGGCTCACTTATCAGTGCTATGGCCGAATGAATTTTTCACAGACGACAGAACAATCTTCGGTCGAAGAGGATATTCGCATCAACGTTCAGACAGTTCCGGAAGAGACTATTAAAGTAGTCGAAGTGCAGTCACTTGCTGAATCTGCAGCATAGTACCAGATCGCAGGTTCGTTGCCGTGAAGTCGGGCGGTAACTAGGAAATGTGAATCGTTCAATTGGCATCCGAATCTCCGAGCCAAGCTTTGGTTTTGCAGACACTGTCCCTCTGCAAAATGCGGCTTGAAAGGTTCAACCCATTCCGATTCCCTGGGTGATGGACGGGGCGGGGTTGATTTCCAACGCAGAGGTTTTCGAGACATCGGCACTGAGTTGCGGGCCGAGCTTGGTCATGTTGTCCGTGAAAAGGGTGGCATCGTGACTGGCGCGGGATATGGAGACGTAGCCAAAGCGGGAGTTGAGCAGGTCCGGGTGAACGCCGGTGTCGGCGTTGACTAGAACGCGCTCGGCGGTGAGACCCTGGGAACTGTGGCTGGTCACGGCGTAACCGTGGTCGAAGTGGCGATGGTCTTGAGTGTTGAAATCGACTTGGCGGTTGCTGTCGAGGCGGGCTGAAACCCGGCCGTCAGGCGCGATGGATTCAATGTTGGCAAGGTCGCGATTTGCGACGCCAAGCGACTTGTCCGGCGCGGTGAATTGGATGCGGTCGCCCACGGAGAACTCGCGGTCAATCTCGCGGTAGACGCTGACGCCGGTCAAGCGGCGCGGATCGTATGTGGCCTGTTCACCGGAGAGCCTTTCGACGGTGAGCAGGTTGGCGGCGGGGTCGATGCCTACCACCGTGCCGTAGGCCCCAGCTTCGATTCCGATAGCGTTGCTGCCCCGCGCGTAGCGGACCACATCATTGATCTCGTAATGGCTGGCCCAGGACCGTTCGGCGCCGGTCATGTCTTGGCGTTGAACGAGCACACGGAAGGTGTGGTCCTCTGGTGCAAGGATTCCGTTGGCCTTTAACTCCGTACGGACAGCGACATTCAACTCACGGCGTGAGGCATTGTCGGGCGAGACGATGAGGGTCTTTTCGGGCGACTCGACATAGCTTTTGGCGATGGCGCGGATGCGCTCCTGAGTGTCGGGGATTTCCTTCACGCGGCCCTGTTGTTGGAGCGATTCAAGGGCCGCGGAGACCTGGCCCTTGGCCAACAACTCGACGGCGGATTTGAGCGCCGGGTCTTTCTGGCGAACGATCTCGTCGAGCTTGGCGGTGCGCATTCCGGCCTCCTGCAACTGCTCGAATGGGCGGCCTGCTTCGACTCCCTGATGCTGGCGGGTGTCGCCGATCAGGAGTACACGGTCGTTGGGGCCAAGACGCGCAAGAAACTCGCGCATCTGGTTGGTGCTGGCAAGGCTCGACTCATCGACGAAGTAGAAATGCCGCTGCTCCTGAGTGGCATGGTTCGGGGAACGGGCAAGGAACCCTTGCAGGGTTCCCGACTCAACGCCAGCATCATTCAACTGGCGGGCCGCACGGGAGGTCGGGGCGAGGCCCTCGACCGCATAGCCGTGCGATTCGGAGGCGTCGCGGACCTCAGAGAGCGTGGTGGTTTTGCCCGCGCCGGCGAAGCCTTGGATACCCTGAATTCGGTCTGGCGAACTGAGCACATCCTCAACTACGGTCATCTGGGTGCGGTTGAGATGCGAATGCTGGTCGGCAAAGGCAATGGCCTGCTGGCGCGTCAGAACCGGCTGAATCTGGGTTTGCCCCTCGCGGACACGGCGGACGATTTCGTGCTCTGCTTCGATGGTCTTGGCGGTGGTGAACTGGCGCGCCGGCAAACTTTGCGAACGCTCGACAGTCTGGAATTCTCCAGATGCAAGACGGGCATCCAGATTGCCGCGCACCTGGGCATAAGTGACCTCGCCCATTCCACGACGGAGGCCGTCGCGGATCAGCGCCCGCTCATCGACGACAGCCTCGCGCTCAAAGTTTTTGTCACGGGAAAAGGTGAGGGATTCTCGAACGCGGTCAACGGAGTTGACAGGCTTTTCCTGGTTCTGAAGATGTTCGCGCGCGGCGCGGACGACGGCTTCGGCTTGATGCCCGAAGTCGGCGGCAAGTTTGCGGTGTGCGGCCATTACCTCGCCCGGAGAATGAATCTCCTTGCGATCGCGAGTGGAGTGCGCGGCGATCTCCGCGGCCTCCGAGCCGGTGCGGCCAGTGCGCTCCAGATACGAGCGAATCTGCTGACTCCGCGGGCTGGATGCGTCAAGATACTCTTGCGTGTAGCCCTTGATCTCCGGCGCGCCGCTACGCCCAACGGCGATCTCGTAACCGAGCTGGCGAAGGCGGTAAGTCAATTCCGACTGATATACGGCGGTGGCGAACTGCTGCGAGGCGAAGAGGCTCTGCGGCTGAACGGCGCGGGGTTGGCCGTTGTCGCGTTCGGTCATGTTAAAGACCACTGCATGGGTGTGGAGTTGCGGAGCAACGTAACCATCGACCGGGCGGGCGGTGTCGTGTTCGAACTTGGCAGCAATAAATTTGGCCGTGGTTTCCGGCGGATGGTTTCCGCCAATACGGGCCTGCGTATAGTTTTCAAGCTGCTCAAGCGCAAGGCGCACACTCTCGCGGTGGGCCAGACGCACGTTGTCGTCACCGCCAACAAGTGCGGTGAGTGAGATGGATTTGGGCGCGGAAAAGGTCGCATCCCAACCAGCGCGATGCTCCATTGTCTTGACGGTTTTGCCATCGGCATCCTGGTATTCATAGGAAGCGCGCTGGCGAACAAGCTGCTCGCCGGTCACGGGATGCTGTCCTTGGCTGAGTTTGGCAAAGTCCTCGGCAGACACCGCTCCGGCAAGACCGAACTGCGGAGCAAGCCGGCCTTGCCATTCGCCCGCAATCACGCCGCGTTCGGACCAATAGTTTTGCTCCTTGGCGGTGAATTCCTTCGCATGGTAGCTTTGTGCCTGCCCTGCGGAAAGAAGCTTGGAAATGGTTAACATGGGCGTCTACTCCAGTTGATGCCCGGCAGATTGAACTTCATGTTCTGGGAACAAAAGGTTGCCCTGCATCTCTTCCGGCTCCGCCGGGAGAGGAGTGCTCGGAACAATCAGGTCGTCCATCTGACGCTCATCGAAGCCAGGGTTTCTCTCTTCGAGCGCAACGAACGGGAACGAGAATCGCGCGACGTGATTGCCGTACTTGAGAAAGCCGCGCAGATCGTCAAGGCCGGAGACCTCCGAGGGCAGAACAAGCGGCTCGGTCTGACGATCAAGCGCGAAGTTCTTGCCTGCGCGCGAACCGTCGTAGTGGGTCTCCCGGAGACGTTCGATCTCGACCTCGCCAATGGCCTCACTCACCCATTTGGCTGCGCGTGGCTCTGTGGTCCGCAGAAAGATTTTCGTGGCTGGCTGGGAAAGCATAGCCTCTGAATCTTCGCCGTACCGGGCCTCCATCTGGCTGCGCCCTTGGAAGCCGAGGATGACCGGGTTCTGCGATTTGCGATTCTCAGTGATCGCCGTGTGGAGCTGTGGCAACCGTTGCAGGCTGGCCAGCTCATCGATGACGAACCAGACAGGTTTCTGGTCGGGCATGGGTTCGTTTAGCAGACGCAAAACCAGAGTGTCGATCCACAAACTGATGAGCGGACGAAGCGCCTCGCGCATTGTCGGACGCGATGTGATGAAGATCCAACCGCGCCGCGTCTCGGCCCACTTGGTTGCTGTCCAGGCAGTGGTCGTCTCGCTTTCTTTGGGAAGCAATCGGAAGCTGTCGGCGCTCATATTGAGGGAGCCGAGCACGCCCGTTCTTTGCTGAGGAGCCTTCGGATCGATGAGCATCCAATACTCGGTTCCCTTGACGCGGCGGTCGATCTCGCCGGGGTCGGACATCCACTTGATCAGATCCTCCGGGGTGGGCAGGTAGCTGAGTAGATGAGCGAATATCTTCTGCGGCGCCTCGACGAAAAAGCGATTCGTCACTCCTTCCGGTTGATAGAGCGAGACGGCAAGCGCCTTCGCCTCTGCCTTTCGGCGCAGCTCCTTCGATGGGTTCCAGTACGGCATTCGGGCATCGAGCGGATTGAGGACAATGTCCCCACGGCGTTCGTCGTAAAACTGCTTCACGAACTCGCAGGCAGGGTCATAGACGATGGCGCTGTCGCCTCGTGCATCCACCTGGTAGAGCATCTGGCGAATGATGCTCGACTTGCCGGAACCCGTGTCGCCAACGATCAGGAAATGCTTGTTTTCGGCGTCGCGCGGGATGCGTAACGGGAGCTTGAAATCATTGGTCTTGATCCCGATGCCATTGCCCGATACGGCCGCTGTGAACTCTTTAGCATTGACGAGCACGGGTCCTTTGAGGCGGCGGCCGTAGCGCAGTTGCTTGATGCGCCCGATGTCCTTGTGGATCGAAAATGGAAGTTGCAGGACGAAGGCCGCGAGTCCAAACAGAAGCTGCATCTTGAACAGGCTGTAAAGCGGAACATCCCCGTATATCCAGTGCGCAATCCACGCGTGGATTACCTTGTTCTGATAGCTACGCGGAGACTCGCGCATGAGGAAGTAGGTACCGTGGATTGCGGCTTGCGGGGTAAGCGTCAATGGCAAGGGCTTGCCCTCAAATTGAGGCGTTGTGCCGGGCTCCACATCAGCTTCAAGCGCGACGCGGCCCGGCGATTCGCCGTCTGAAACATACAGCATTTCGTATTTGCTCGCCGAATGCGTCAGACCCGCCGTTTCGCTCCGCAAGTAGTACGGCAGGTAATAACGTTCGAGCGGCGACAGACCAAATTGAAAGCGCAGGTAGATTAAGAAGCCTGTTGCAACGATGGCAAGAAAGAACGCGCCGAGCGTGTAGAGATAGCCGCGTGGCGGCCAGATGATCGACTCTCTTCTGCCCCATTGTTGAACGTTTGGCATGACTATTTCTGCCTGATCTGACTGCGCTTGGCGAGGAGTTCCTGCGCCTTCGCAGCCTTGGTTGTCTGAACTTGACGGAAGAGAATGTTGAGCTGATCCTGAACCATCTTTTCCCCACGCAGGAGCGGTTCGAGCGTGCCCATCAAGAGCAACTGAATGCCGACAAGTTCGGTGAAGATGTGCATTTCCAGTCCTGCCGAGACCTTTCCGGGCAGATTGCTTATCAGTGCGTCGTGCGACCAATCAGCAAGGGTCGTACCAGACTTCCACGCAATCTGTTCAATCTCGGAATACTCAGGCTCCGTAAGCCGAACTCCGATTTGTCGGCTCCTCACAGCAGGACGTTGCGGTGATTCAGAAACGCCATTTGTCGAATGATTTGCGACCATGATTCCCCTCCAATTCTGGCATTAGCAAACGACACTCGCCGATACCATTCGCTAGCGCGTATCTGGTAACTATCTAATTTCAAAAGCGCTACCGTTCGCTACCAATCGGTAGCAAACGCCAACCTTTCAGGGGTGGAGTGTCGAGATACACCCGGTGCGCAGCACCGAACGGGCTTTTGACGGCTGCAGCACTAACTGCGAGAGCGCGATTCACTGGCGGTCTCCACTACTCTTGCGGGCTTTGCAGGCTGCACCACGGGCTCTGCAACCGCGCCATTCTGCGGGGCGCGGCGAATACGAAGGCTCTGAGTAGCGCGAGCGGCATCCGGAGTCCGAAGGAACTCCTGGAAGTCGCGATCCTTGGCGAAGACGTAAGCCAGCGCCTTGTCCACGACTTCATCGGCGGAAGCATGGAGAAAGGCTTCATACTGGTCGATCTGCTCAGCGGTGGATTCGTCGAGGCGGATCGATGCGGTAATCTGTCGGGTTTGAACGATCTCAAGCAACGGCATTTCGGGGCTCCTTTCGGTGAGTGATTAGGGGTTGGTCGGGAAGGCGAATTTCCGCTCTTACGGCCGAGAGGATCTCAACTGCATATATGCGGCAATCGTGCGCGGAAAATTCGAAGCGGCGGCGGACCTCAAGCATGGTAAGAACATCCGCGATCAATACGCCCTCGGTTAGCCACTGGCGAACCGACGCGGTATCGGCAATCTGGCGCCCATGAGAGGCGGATTCGTTTCGTAATACCTGCGGCCTGCGAACAGTTCTCAGCATGGCTTGCCTCCCACAATCTCCTGGCTTCCAGTCTGGAAAACTTGCTCCATTTGGAACGCCTGTGCGGTCCGGTCGTAGCCGTTCAATTTGAGAACTTCGCGGATCACTCGACGGCCAGGCTGGCGTTCGACATGGACGACGTAATCGACGGCCTCTCCGATCTCGGCTTCAATGTCCTCGAAGGTGGCCTGAGAGTGGCTGCGGAGAACAAGGTTCGCAAAGCGGCGCAGCGCCTTTGCAGCCGAGTTGGCATGGATGGTGGCGAGCGAACCGGCGTGGCCGGTGTTGAAGGAATCGAGCAGCGTGCGCGCCTCGATTCCGCGTACTTCGCCCAGGATGATGCGGTCAGGTCGCCAGCGGAGCGCGGCCTTCAATAAGTCGTCGAAAGTGACCGCATTCCGATAAGTATCGGTCTGGCATTCGACGGCCATGATGTTCGGCTTTTCGATGCGCAGCTCCGCGGTATCCTCGATCACGACGATGCGCTCGTGATCGGGAATTGACTGGCCCAAGATATTAAGCAATGTCGTCTTGCCGGTGCCTGTCCCGCCGCTGATCAGGATGGTCTGGCCGCGCTCGATCTGGGCGGCCAGGAACTCCGCAAGCGGGCGCGTAAGCGTCCCGCGAGCGATCAGGTCTTCGACCGTGAAATGGCGGCTGGTGAACTTGCGGATGACCATTGCTGGAGCGGGCCGAACAACCGGGGGAATCACCGCTGCCAAGCGGCTCCCATCGGGAAGCTGGGCGTTGAGCAGCGGGTTGTCTTCGTCGAGCTTCTTGCCGAGTCTGTTGGCAACTACTTCGAGACCCGTGCGCAGCCGAGCCGGGTCGAATTGAATGCTCGCGTCGTTCCGGAGAATGCCGTCGCGCTCGTACCACCACGTCGAGTCGGGATTGCCCATGATCTCGCTGACGCTCGCGTCAAGCAGGAGCGTTTCGATGGGGCGGAGGAATGGAAGGATTAGCTCGAAGCTCATTGTTCGACCTCATGGCGATGGAAGGGTGTTGGGCGACAAAGCAATTGAGTTATCCTTCCTTCATGCGAATCCTTGTGATCGGCGGTACCGGCTTCATTGGCTCGCATGTCTCGCGTCAGTTGGCCGAAGCCGGGCATAAGGTATGTGTGTTTCATCGGGGCCAGACCGAAGCACTTCTTCCCGGAACGGTGCAGCACCTGCGGGATCGTGCGAGTTCTGGCTTGCCCCGCGTCTTCCCCGACCAATTGCTCCAGTTCGCTCCCGATTCCGTAGTCGACATGATTGCGATGAGCGAGGGTGATGCCCACGCCGCAGTCGAGACCTTCCGTGGACACACTGGGCGCCTCGTTACCGTCAGTAGCGGGGATGTTTATCTTGCGTATGCGCGCTTCACAGGGTTTGAGCCTGGACCTGTGGAGGTCGGGCCTCTGCGGGAAGATTCTCCTCTGAGAACCACTCTTTATCCGTATCGCCGTAAAGCGAATGCTCCGGAAGACAAGCATTACGACTACGACAAAATACTCGTGGAGCGGACGGTTCTCGGCGACGACGCCTTGCCGGCGACAGTGGTTCGTCTGCCAAAGGTTTACGGCAGTGGACGGAACGCTGACTTTGCAACCGTCCATCGTTATCGGAATCATCCGAAGTGGCGGTGGACCCACGGATACGTCGAGAACATTGCAGCCGCGATTGTCCTGGCGGCAACTCATCCCAACGCAGGCAACAGGATCTTTCACGTGGGCGAAAATCAGACACCCACGATCAAACAGAGACTGGCCGATCTTCCTCCCTCGAATCTGCCTGTTGATGAGACCGATTCGTTCAACTTCCGCCAAGATATTGTTTACGACACCGAGTTGATCCGTGAGGAGCTTGGGTACTCTGAGATCGTTCCCTATCTCGAAGGAATACGAAGAACCGTCCAAAGCACTGAATAAGTGCAGATTACCCGTAATGTTCCACTTTGTTGCCGACTCACATTCCTCGCTGCGCAGCACAGGCGTGATCGCTCCTTCGGACGCGGAAGGAGCAGTCAGAAAGGCCATAATTTCAGGGAAGCTCATGCGCGCCTCACAGTGAAGGAAGCCCAGCGTCAAGCCGGGCTTCCGAAACGGGTGAGGAAGGGCCTATGCGGCCTCTTCCTCCGGGTTGATCTCCTCAGGCTCCTGCTCTTCCGGGCTGACCTTCTCGGCCCGGTCGAGCTTCAGGATTGAAGACACGCGCACCTCCCATACGCGCTGCTTGGCGTTGGTCTTCTTGTTCGTCTGTTCGCGGCTACGCAACTCGCCTTCGACGGACAGATGAGCGCCTTTTGTAAGAGTCTTCGCGTACTCCGCGAGCCGACCCCAAACGACGCAGCGATGCCACTCGGTATGGCTGTTGTACTCGCCGGTCTTCTTGTCCTTGTAGCTCGACTTGGTGGCAAGTGAAAGCACGGTGAAGCTGGCGTTGTTGGCGGTGCGGGTGATGGCGTCGTTGCCGAGGAAGCCGATGAGTGTAATGCGATTCTGATACATGGTGAGTCTCCGTTGGTTGAATTCCCGGATTGGCCGGGTCACCCCTTGGCGAAGCCCGAGCGAGAGGCCCGGCTCCCAAGTGCCAAGCCGTGCATTCTGGAGCAGGGGCCCAAACTTGATTTGGGAGAGGAGTCCGGAAAGCAGAGCGGCGACGTGCCGCCGGGCGCCGGATGTGGCCCGAAGAGTGTGACCGGACAGAGTAGGGATGGAAACGAGAGACAAGCGCCTCATGATCTGCATTGACCGAGGTATTCTCGCCTTGCCGAACCTGCGCTGCCGACTGCGGAACCATCTCATTGCAGCCTGCACAGGACCTGAACGGCGAACGGTCATACCGTCTTTGCGCGTATGTGGGCGGCATTCTCCGCCTGCGAAGAAACGAAGGGCCTATCTGCCGCAATTTGTGACCGCGAAGGGACATGGGAAACGCCTCGTATCGGATGTGTCTTCGGTTCGGGTTACTCGAACGCCTGGTCGGCCCGGAAGCGGACGATGGTCAGCCCAAGGGGATCGACAGCTAGTTCGTTATTCTTCACGTTCTCTCGGAAGACATAGGTGACGGTAGCCGTCCAACGCTCGCGCTTCAACTCGGTATGGTCAGTTGGATTCGAGAATACTTTCATGAACTCAATGCGCGCCGAATAGGGCGACTGCCGCAGGTCGTCGAGCACGACCTCTTTCACCTCAACATCGACGTATGGAAGAGAGCTATCCTTGATGTAGGTCGGAATGATGTTGTCCTTCCGTTCCTGGTCGATCACAGCCCGCTGAACATCACTGTTGAGGAAGTAGAGAGCATTCGTCTGGTCGCGCTCGATGGTGAAGCGATTCCGGCTGAAATACAGTTCCGCCCAGCGGGTCAGGTAATACTTGTTCTCCGCCTCCTGGGGACGGTATTGGAAATTGCGGTAGTCAATGGCTTCGGCGCGGCCCACGTCGTTGATACGGACGATCATCGGGTGCATGTCGGCAAGCGCCTTTTGGCTCTTAAAGGTGAGCGCCGCCAGCGCGAGGCAGACAACAGCGAGTACGAGGATTGTCACCTTGAGATAGGTGTTCATCACGAGCGGGTCGCCATACTGTTCAAGGTAGCGTTCCGCAGCCCGCGTAATCTCAGCGGTCGCCTTCGTTTGTACACTCATCTCATACCTCCATTGGCCGCGATTAGATCATTGCCCGTATCGCCATCATCGCCATGCCGAGGCCACTGCTGCCACCGCCTGTATGACCGCTGAAGAGGGACTGCGTCATGGCCGGGATTTTGAACAGGATGTAGACATTGACGAGCACCAAGAGGATCAGCAACGGCAGTTCCTGAACCATATTTCCGGGGTCAGAAAACGCAACGAGTTGTGTGTAATACTCTGCCAGCACGTGGGCGAGAATGCTGAAAACTGCGGCGGCTAGCACTTTGTAGAAGCAGAAGCCCATGAAGGCGCGAAGCCATCCCCAAAAGAGGAATTCAAGCTTGTTGAATACAAGGAAGGGGATGAAGACGGGTCCAAGCAATCCGATCGCGGCGCTGGCAATTGCTCCGTAGGCGATGATCGCACTCACTACTGCCGAAAGAACCGCAATCAATACCTGAATGATTACGTAGACAATGGCGTAGTAGGGATTCATTAACGCCTTCGTTATGCCCGGTCCGCTCGATGACTGCGCCTGATTCAGTGTGTTCTGAATACTTGTCACACTGTCGGTTCCAATGACCGACACAAGGTACTGTGCGCCGCCGTTGATAAAGCCCCTCAGCGAATAGCCGACGCCGGGGATGGAGCTGTCGTAAAACTTCACCATCGTATAGGCAAAGGTGATGAGCAAAAAGAAGTTCAGGAATTTCCCCATGTTGAATCCTGGCCCGCCGTTCGCAGAGGCCAGAGCCTCCTGAACTCCGAACCATACGAGCATGATGGTTGCGAGAGCGATGCAGATACGAAGACCGAGTGCATCAATCGATGGTGACGCAGTGCTGGTCAATGTGTCGCAAGCCTGAGTAATCCAGGTGAGTAAGCCCACAGTCTGCCTCGCTCTCGGTGGTTGAGGTTAATACGTCAAGGCTTGCGCCGCTCCGTTATAGGCAGGGGCGACCTGAGCCTGGTAGGTGCTATTGAAGTTGCCTGCATCCAGGAACCCGGCTTTCAACGCGTCCTGTTGTTGCTTCTGGGCAATCATCTGCTGCAGAGCGAGATTGGCGTTGATTTGGTTCGCATCCTGCTGCGTTCGCAGTTGCAACAGTAGAGCTTGATTGATGCGCTGGAGCGTGGCCATAACGGTTTGCTGGCTGGGGTCCTGGTTCTGCGATGCGGCCTCAAGATTGGCTATGTCCGTCTGTCGTGCAGTTTGATTCGCGCGGATGATACCAAGCACTTGCAGGTTGGTGCTCATCACGGAGTCGCCGATGTCGATGGTGGCTCCCTGCGCGGCGATTTGCTGTTGTCCGAGGACGCTCGTCGTCCCGTATCCGGGAACCATGCTGGGAGTGCGTGGGACGACCGCTTGCTGATACGAGGCCGCCGCTCCCGTTCCCGTATTCGACGCATTGAGCCATCCCATCGAATTGCCGTAGGTGTTCGAAATCTGCTGCATCAGCATCAGGTCGCTGCGTGGGGAGAGGAAGCGCTGATAGAGCATCGCCGGCGAGTTCATCATTTGGCGGTAAAGGCTGTACTGCTGCTGTATTGTGTTGTAGGTTTGCAGGGCAGTCGTAGCGATCTTGACGGTGTTGGTAAAGATCTTTGTTCCGTTCTCGATCTGCTGAGCTTCATTGGCAAGCGATTGTTCTTCGTGCTCGATCTGCACGATGGCATGGCCTGATTGCGTCGGGTCGAAGACGATGCCGGAGCCGAACTGCGCGTTCGCGCCTGTGGCACCGACGAAGAGCGCGATGGTTGCTGTGAGTGAAAGTCGATTCATAGTGGAACCTCCGTGCGCCGGTTAAACCGGCAAGGTGTAGTGAATGGAAGTTTCATACGTTGAAGGAGTAGCGAACCACAACGGCCCCGAGTCATGCGGAGCCGCTCGCGAGGGCGGCGACGAAGCGTTGACAGGGGAACGTACAGGCCGGGTATTGAGCCGCGAAATATATGCCCTGCCGCGCAAGCGGCAGGTACTCCGGGATGCTGACGCCGTGGAGGTCTGCGGAAGGCAACACTGGGCGCAGCGCCATCGCAAGTTGCGCCTTGATCCCGCGCGGTCAGAGACCCCGTGCATGCACGGAAACACCTTGTTCGGGAACCGGGAGATCCCGCGTCCGTCTGCGGAAGAGAGAACTGCAGACCGCATCGGGAAGTCGAAGGACACACGCCGATGATGAACGGAAGCGGGAAGTCGGACAGCCCCAAAGTACCTGCGAAGTTGCCGAACAAGGCCGAGGGACCGGCTGCGGAGGCGATGGAGGGAAGGGGGCTGGCCAAGGGGAACTCGCCCGAGCGCAACGCGCTCCGGACTCAGAGCCGGGAGGGCGCGCTCAGCGCGCTTGAGCGAGTACGTCAGGCAGCAAAGAACGATAAGAAACAGCGGTTCACCGCGCTCCTGCACCACATCTATGACGTGGAACGGCTGCGAACAGCGTACCTGGAAGTGAAGCGGGGCGCTGCCGCGGGCGTAGACGGCCAGACGTGGGAGCAGTACGGAGAGACCCTTGAGGAAAACCTCCACGATCTCTCCCAACGGCTCAAGCGAGGAGCGTACCGGGCAAGACCTGTGCGCAGAGTGTACATCCCGAAGGTGGGTAAGCCGGGCGAACTTCGTCCGCTCGGTGTTCCCACACTGGAAGATAAGATCGTCCAGCGTGCCACCGTCGAAGTGTTGAACGCGATCTACGAACAGGACTTCCTGGGGTTCTCGTATGGATTTCGACCGGGGCGCAGCCCGCATCTTGCGCTGGATGCGCTCGCCGTCGGAATCGGAACGAAGAAGGTGGGCTGGGTGCTCGATGCCGACATCCGGCGGTTTTACGACACTCTCGACCACGGATGGCTGGTGAAGTTTATCGAGCATCGCGTAGCCGACCGGCGCGTCGTGCGCTTGATCCAGAAATGGCTCAAGGCCGGTGTGCTGGAAGAGGGCAAGCGAATACAGAGTGAGGTGGGAACCGTTCAGGGCGGCAGTATCAGTCCGCTGCTGTCGAACATCTACCTGCACTATGTACTCGACCTCTGGGTCCAGCAATGGAGACAGAAGCAGGCGCGCGGAGAAGTGATTTTCGTCCGTTTTGCCGATGACTTCGTTGCCGGATTCCAGCATCGACATGAAGCGGAACGGTTCTTGGCGGAGCTGCGCGAGCGATTCGCGAAGTTCGGGCTGGAACTGCACGCCGACAAAATGCGCATCGTCGAGTTTGGCCGCTATGCGGAGCAGAATCGCCGAAAGCGTGGCGGCGGGAAACCGGAAACGTTCAATTTTCTGGGCTTCACGCATAGCTGCGGGAAGACCCGGAAGGGGCATTTCACGGTGCTGCGACAGACGATGCGGCAGAGGTGGCAGGCGAAGCTGCGGGCGTTGAAAGACGAACTGCGGCAGCGTCTGCATACGCCTATACCGGAACAGGGAGCGTACCTGCGCTCGGTCCTGTTGGGTCATTTCCGCTATTACGGGGTGCCCATGAACGGACCTGCGCTGTGCTCTTTCCGCAGGGCGGTGGGATACCTGTGGCGAACGGTCCTGTGCCGTCGCAGTCAGGGCAACCATCTGCCGTGGCGCCGCATGCAGCGTTGCATTGCGCGGTGGTTTCCGTCGGCTTTGGTCTGTCATCCTTATCCTCTGGTGCGTCTCGGCGTCCTCACCCAAGGTGGGAGCCGGATGCGGTAATGCCGCTCGTCCGGATCTGTCCGGGGGGCGCTCAGTGATGAGTGTCCCTACCGGGACTTTGCGGGAAATGAGTTACTGTTTTGGTGGCTGTTTGGGAGTGGGCTTCTGAGCTGCTTTGGACGAGTCATAGTTCAGTGCGTTTGCTGCCCCACTGTTAGGATTGGAAGGATTTGTTGTCATTTTCATGGCATCTCTTTCTCCTTCGCGGCAAACTTCGACGGCTGTGCCGGACTTAAAGCACTCCTGCACACCTTTGCAGACTTCCGGTGTATCGCCAGAGGCGCATTGTTCTTGCTTCTTGCAGCCAGTGAATGCCATGGTGAAAGCCAGCAGAGCAACGACGGGGAAGGAACTGTACTTCATAGGAAACCTCCTCAGAACGTTTGCGGAATCGTGTGGTTGGTATACGCAGGCAAGAGCATGTCCTGCGTGAAATAAATCTTCACGCGGTGGCCCTCACGAATCGTGATGGTTGGCGGTATCTGCATGAAGCGATCCAGGATAGTGTTTGCCGATTGGGAGATGCTCCCTGCGGTGCCAGTGGTGAAAGCCTGGGAGCCACTGGCGCTGATCGTGCCGCCGCCCTGGGTAATCTCGCCCGCTCCGGCAATCACGCCTAGAGCGATAGACGCTCCGAAGATTTCAAAGTAATGGTTATTGACCTTATCTTTCAAGCCCTCCTCGCCAATCTGGTCGAGACCGTGGAACTGGTCGAGATCGACCGAGTAACCGTCCGGCATGATGAGGCGGTGAAAGACAACGGCCATCCGCCGCTGCTGGCCAAAGCCTGCTGATCCGATTTTCTTTGCCTCGCCAAGGACCACCGTTCCCTCGGGGATGATGACGTGTTGATGGTCATGCGAATACAAGGGATTCGAAACAAGGACTTTGACAGGGCCAGCGGCGTCTCCGTCCAGACGATTCATCAATACTGTGTCGAGAACTGATCCCTCGTAGACCAGATAAGGCTGCCCTTTTGCTGAATCGATATCTGCCTCTACAGGACGTTTGTAGCCATCGGCTGCCTCTTGCGGTTCTCCCGGGGCTCGCGGCGACTGAAGGCTGGATACTTCCTGGCGAGGGCCGGCCGGGGCGAACTGGTTAGCCGGGACCTGTCCCGGCGCTTGTTGTGGCTGTTCCATGGCACGGGCGTACACAAGATTCGAGGCGAAGCGTGACTCGTCGGCTCGCTCGCGCTCCTTTGCGGCGATGAGCTGTGCCTGCTGCTGTTCCGGCGAGAGTTGAGGCTGCGCATTGCCCGGTTGACCATAACCCGCCGGACCGTAGGTGGGTTGTGGGCAAGGTTGGCCGGGAACACATGGCGCCGCAACGCCGGTCGGCCCATAGGCTGCGGCGGCGGCCCGTTGCGCGGGTGTCGCAGACGCTAGCGCAGGATCTCCATCTGGAGCAACCACGGCTGCTGACTGTTGCTGCTCCTTTTCGCGTTCGGCCTTAAGCTGGTTCTTCAAGTCCTGCACGTTGTTGTCGGTGTTGTCCTGTAGGGTGGGCTGCGGCGGCTGGCCCTTTGCCGCCGCCTGCTGCGCGGGCGTCTTCTTGCTGGTCGAACTGAACAGCGCGGCGGCGATTACCAGCAACGCGGCACCAAGATACACGAATATCTTGAGGTTCTTTTGCAGCACACCCTTTGGATCGCCGTTCGTGCGGCGCAACTCAGCTTCTGACAGCGCATCCGTAGGTGGGACGAAGTTGTTCTCGGCCATGACGGTCACCCCTTCCGCGTAAAGTCCATCCGCTTCTTGCCCAGCTCGACATAACCCGAATCCATCACCTTCGGGATGATGTACGTCCCGTCGCGAAGGTCATACGTGACGAGGTCCGGCTTGCCATCCTTCATCTCGTACACGCTGAACTTCTCCGGCGCACTGGTCTTGATGTAAGTGAACTTGTCGTCGTGATAGATCGACTGGATATCGAAGGGTGCCTCGTTTGCCTTGAAGGTGTAGTCGAATTTCAACTGCACCGGGTATGCGCTCTTGTATTCATCCACGGCCTGTTCAACGTGCGATTGAAGAGCGGCAAGCTGTTGCCGGGTCTGTTCCAATTGCGCAGCCGGGACAAACTGCGGAGGGCCGCTGGCCGCGACAATCGAAGAGTGGTCGGCTGGCACGATCAAGACTTTCAGGTCAGGCACATCGGATGTGCCCGAGACGTCTTGCAAAGTAAACGAATAAATGTTGCCCTTGTCGGTGATCAGGTTGAGGTTGGAACTGATGCCCGCTTTGGCCGGATGTACGAAGCAGAAATTACCGACCACGTCCACAATCCAGAAATCCTTGTCGCCGGTTGCGGCCTCCATGATCTTCTCGGTAGGCGGAACCTCAATCAGGGTCGTGTATTTCAACTTCGCATGAATGGGGACGATGTCCTGGGAGTGGTACTGGACGGTGCGTGCCGACACATCTTGCGCGGCGGCAATGAGCGATGGAAGCGCGAGGGCAAGCCAGGCGATGAAGATCAGTTTGCGGCTCATACAGTGGCTCCTTTCGGGTTGGGAGTTGCGGCGCCGGCCTGCACGTGCGGCCGGAAGGGAAAGTCTTCGGCGAGTCGGCGCAGGCCATCGGCAATTCCGAATCGCTCGAAGTAGTCGCGCTTCTTCAGGTTGTCGCGAGCGTTGTTCGTCGCCATCCAGTGCGAGACCGAATCGACGTTCAACTGGACCTTTTTCGACGACTGCGCCTTTCGGATAAGCATCTGGCCGGGCGGAACAAGCCCGGCGATCAGATCGAGTTCCGTGTCGTTCAGGTGAAACGCTTCCCGGTACACGTCCCGGTTCATCTCCGGGTTCGCAAGGAAGATTTTCGTCGGGCAGCTTTCGGAGACGATCTGCAACATGCCCGACTCCTCAAGCTCCTTTATGGACTGGGTGGCCAAGATCATGGCGGCGTTGTGCTTGCGCCAGGTCTTCTGCGCCTGAACGACGTAGTTCCGAATGGTCTCGTTCTTGATGAATAGCCATGCCTCATCGAGCAGAAACATTTTGAAGGTGGCGAGTTTGGCCGGATCGGAGATCTCGTTTGAGGCCCGATGGAGAACATAGAAGAGCAGTGGCTCCAGGACATCGGGCGTGTCGCCCCACCCTGCAAAGTTGAATGTCTGGAAGCGGCTGAACGAAAGGGTGTCCTCAGTGTTATCGAACAGGAATCCGTGCTGGCCGCCGCGCGTCCAACGCTGCAGGCGGTCCTTCAGTTCTCCGATGATATTGGTGAAATTGGAGACTGTTCGCTGTTCTGGCTCCAACACATATACTCGCTCGATCGCGTCCCGGAGCTTGCGTTCTTCCTTGAAGTCCAGCCGGTAACGCTGCTCATTGCCCTCGATGAGTACGCGAAAGAAACTGAAGAGAAATTGCAGGTTTTCCTTGCTGGGTTCGAGCGAGAACGGGTTGATGGTGAAGTCGCGCGCCTCCTGGCCGACGTTGAGGTACGAGCCGCCAAAGATGGAAGTGAGCGACTGGAAGCTCCCACCGATGTCGAAGATGAATGTCAGGGGCGCATATTTCTGCGCATTTTGCAGGATGAAGTTGCAAAAATACGATTTGCCACTTCCTGTCATCCCCAGGATGAGCGTGTGAGCTACTTCGCCGTTGTGCAGGTTGAGGAAATACGGCGTACTGTTGTCCGTTTCGAGCGCAGCGAGGTATTCAGAGCCGAGATGCGAGTTCGTCTTCTCGCCAGGCAGGATCGTAAAGAGAAAGCTCAAATCTGCGTAGTTCGTATTCAGCAGGTACAGCCTACGGAGATTGATGGCATAGTTGCCTGGGACAGTGGCGAAGTAGGCGTTGAGCTGGTTGTAGGTTTCCACGAACAAATTGCCATCGCCGTTCGTGAAGACGCCAGTGAACTCGCCCACAAGCTGTTCAAGCTCCGGCTTCGAGCGTCCGTAGAGCACTATCGTGAGCGAGAAGTCGCCAAGCTGCTGACCGTCGCCCAAGGCCCGCAGGCAATCGCCAAGGTTCTCGATGTCTGCCTGTTTCGATTCATCGACCAGGACATCGCGCGGGTTCGTCTGAGCCGCGTCGTTGCCCATCTGCGAGATGAAGCCAGTCTTCGAGACATTGAAATGGCGTCGGCGCTTGTTCACTTCTTTGCGGGCCTGCTCCGCGTTCATGGGAGTCCATTCCGTCACGACATAGAAGTTGGCTGTGATCTTTAGCAGTGAATCGAGCACAAGGGGACGGGTCTCCGTGATGGCCTCCTTCATGGTCAGTACTCGGACGAAATGTTCGCCAACACGCAGATGATCTCGCTCTGCCTCGATGGTCGAATTGACAACCTGGTAGTCAAGGAACTGCGTCGATTGTGGCTCGCCAGCAATCCGCCAGTCGTCGTAGTTGACGAGGCGCCGCAGGAACGCGAATTGGCCACGCTGATTCAGAACCTCGATCCCGACGAAATCGCCGAGCTGGCGCGTGAATGTCTGGACGCGCTGCTCAAGCCGTGCAACCTGGGCCTCGATCTGCGTCCGCAGCAGGGTCTTCATGCAGCTTCCAGAGAACTGAGTCTTCAGCTCGTCCACTGCTCCGGCCGGGTCACAAAGCAGACGCGCCAGCGCGGCTCCGACGCCGGTCTTCGACCGCGCGCCTTCAAGGACGATGCAATAGAAGATCTCAACCTGGTAGAGCCGGTCGCGCTTGGTTTCAAAGAACTGCCGCCGCTGGTCGATGGCGGCTTCTACCACGGGATCGTCGTAGTGGGCGAAGGGAATCTCCGGCCGGTTCTGCTTGAACAGATATTGATAGACATGGAAGCCGGGGCCGAACGCCTTCAGCGCAGCTTCCAGCCGTTTGACGGCATACTCCTGTTCCGCGTGGTCGAGACTCTCGTAGTCCACGCCGGAGACGTGCAACACCATGCCCACGTCGCCGCTCTTGGTGAGAAACGTAGCTTCGTTCCAGAATCCATACAGGTTGATGTGGTCATTGAGCGAAGCCGCCTCCTTCCACGGCTTGATGACCTTATCGAGGCGCAGCATCAGACCACCTCCACGCGGGGAACGCTTTGTTTGGCGGCGTCGTAGCGCACGTTGTAGCGTTCCGATTTCGCAAGAATCCGCAGAAATGCGGGATCCGTATTCGTAACCCAATGGCCGAATGCGAAGCCGCCAATGAACACGGAAACTCCGGCGAGGAGGCTATTGAAAAGGTTGAATACGCCCACGGCACCAACGCAGACGAAGTAAAACAAGGTCCGTTCGACCCCGAGGTATGTGAGGGGCTTGTGCAGGCTTTTGTAGACCCGGTTCCTCCGGCGGGTTGTAATGTGTGTCTGCATCGTCGCCCCTCACAGCTTGAAAAATCGTTGGGCCGTCGTTGTCGGGTATGGCCTGAGGCTCTGCTTACACACCCCAAAGCCAGGTCAGAACGTTGGTGGCAAGCACCGCAATCCCCGTGCCTGCTGCAACGCCGGCCAGGGTCTTCTTGGCTCCCGGTTCGCCGTGCGCGAACTGGTAGCCGCCGACCACGATTGCGATCAGACTTGCAACTTTCGCAACCGTGCCGGTGAAGAGGGTTTGCATTGCGGTGAAGCCGGTATCGAACGGCGACTGCGCGAGAGCAATCGCAGGAGCGATGAAGAGGAGCGCGAGTGTAGCGGTTGGGCGCGCCCACCTCGGTCGGAATGCGGGTGCGAAAGGAAGAGCGATTGGGGTCTGTAATAGTCGTGGCATGAGCACCTCCGGCAGCAACGATTAAATCGCTGCTTTTGGCGCAAAAGTAGCTCCGTCTGGGCTCGCTGTCCAAGACTTTTCTGATCCATGTTGATGCTTCCGGACTATCAAGTGGGCAGCGGACGAGCAGTTGGGGAATTGAGCGAAAAGAACGGAAACTCTTGGCTCCTGAGAATTTTGCGATGCGATCAGGAGATACTGAGTGCGCTTTTATCCAACGGATCGATTCGGGAGCTTTCCGGACTTCGTCTTCAAAACAGATGCAGGGGGCTTGCGCTTTCCTGGAAACGCTAAAGGCTCTGGGTATCTGTCGTCACTGGCGCGATCTCCCAAGCTCATCTTTACCCGGATTCTCTCCGCAAATTGATGAGTGAAGCCCGAGTCATCCGAACCATAGATTAGGACGATTTCCAATGGAGAAATGTCGGAGATTCGTACCGCACGAACTGCCGACGGAAGGCCTTCACATACTCCAGCGGGGAGGAACGCTATGCCCGCATTCCCCGCTACGAGGTCAAAAGCTTCAAGGGGGGAAGTCACCTCGGCAATGGCCCTGAAAGGGAAACCCTTCGCTATGCACTCTGCTTGAAGTTGCCGGAACAACGCGGGATGTGTGCGGTCTGCACCATTCGATATAACAGGCTCTCCTCGGAACTCTTGGATGCGTGCGACGGCCATTTCCGAAAAGCGGCCCTTGGCCGGAACAATCGCAACCCAATGGTCTTTCGCTATAGGGATGACGGAAACACCCGCATGGTCAACGGGAGAATATGTGATCCCGGCCTGAACGACCTCGTTATCTATTGCATTTAGAAGTTCGGATGTTGGAAGGATACGAAGGCGCATTGGGAGATCGCGATATTCCTCCTGCTGCAAAGCCAAAGCAATTCGGCGAATCTGCATTGGGGCAAATGGAGAATGGCCAACAGTGTATTCGGCTGGAACCTCTCTACTGATTGCCCGCGCACGGCGAACAGCGGCCGCAAATTCGCCTTCCATGCGCCCAAGAATTCCCTCAACATCTAAAACGAAAGCGCGTCCGGCCTTTGTGAGCGATACAAAATGGTGATCGCGGTGCAGGATTTCAAATCCGATCTCTTCTTCATACTCGCGGATTTGGCGGCTGATGGCCGGTTGCGAGACGTGCAGCCTCTCAGCGGCTTTGCGGAAGTGCAAGTCGCGAGCGACAGCAAGCACGTATTGAAGCTTCCGAAGCGGTGGGAGAGAATCCATGGAGACCGCCTTCGAGGAACATCCGCATATTCGTATTGGACACTGGTGCGGCGAAAAAGTCGCGCTTCCTCTTTTTTTTCAAGCTCTTGCGCGAGTGCCTGGCGCAATGTTGGGGGCCGCTACCTTACGGGCAAGTGACTTTTCAGATATCGATGCTGGGCATGCTTAAATGCATTTTCTGGGTGTTGTGAACCAATTGTCCATCAAATGTCATGACGGGGCTAACCGATCATGGCAGCGCCAGAAACAACAGAACTTTGCGGACTGTGCCAGTTCGCCTGCCGGATTCGTCTCAAAAAGCGCCCATTTTGTCGGGGGGATCTTCGGTCTCCACAAAATCGCTGAAGCACGCTTGAATCGCAATCCATCCCGGAAACGCGCGTTGGCCTGTCGGCGGTAACCGAGGATCATGCGCATGCGGATCGGCGGAAACTGGCCGGTCGGGTCGAGGACTGGCGCGGTATTCCGAAGGTTTGGCCTAGCCGTTGCTCCCCGTTTCCTCTGGGAGTGCCTCAATATCCAAACCGTGAATCCGTTTCCAGCCCCCGCCACATCGCACCCA